>Ga0209635_10002102_pt1 | contig 15177 bp, 15 predicted proteins | sample DeeMarSWOR230_32_FD_187463 | JGI IMG/M metagenome (GOLD analysis project Ga0209635, IMG submission 187463) | Marine sediment microbial communities from White Oak River estuary, North Carolina - WOR-2-30_32 (SPAdes) (version 2) | ecosystem: Environmental > Aquatic > Marine > Intertidal zone >... | reverse complement strand
AATACGAACCGCAAAATTCAAGGAATTTCAGGAATATGTCCATTCATTGTTCCCAAAGACTTATAGGGAATTGCAGAATGATGGAAAGACCGTATTAGAAAAGGAAGTAGTCCCAATGAAATCACGGCTTGGGGCATCAATAACAATATGTTATGGCGATGAAAGGCAAAGGGATTTGGATAATAGCTTAAAGGTAATATTTGACTCGTTGGAAGGCAAGGCTTTTGAAAACGACAACCAAATTGATTATATCGAAATCAGAAGGGTCAAGGGCGAAGCCCCTAAAATTAAAATAAGAATATATGACCTGTTTGGCACTTTTGGAAAGAAAGTCAAGTGTTCTACATGCGGAAGGATGTTTGACAAGGATGAATTAAGCGAAAAATACAAAAGGGAAGGCAAAATGGTTGTATATGTTGGTCATGTATGCAAATGGTGTTTCTGATGAGTGCCATAACAAAATGGATAGAGAATTACCTTAATTTGCAAGGTCAGTCAATAACACTTGATAATTATCAGAAAAGATTTCTTGATGACACCACGAAATTCCGTTATGTCAATAAGTCAAGAAGGGTGGGTTTTACACAAACTCTTTCTTGGGAAGTATTATTTAGAGCCATGACCATCCCTAATACTTGGGCTGCCATAATATCAGTTAGCGATAGGGTGGCAAAAGATGTTATGAAGGTGATTTATGACGCTTTTTATTCATATAGAGATAAGATGGTTTCGTTGGGACAGCCAGATGCCATACCCAAGTTTGGCACAAGGTCAAAATCCGACCTTAGTTTTCCCGAAGTGAACTCAAGGATACAGTCTTTGCCTACAAACGCAAGGACAATTCGTGGTGCTACCATAACCGACCTTTATTTGGATGAATTCGCCCATTACCAAAACGCAGAAGAGATTTATGGGGCGATTCTGCCTTCCATAACGCTTGACAGAGGCGACATTTCGAGCAGAATTACCATGATTTCCACCCCTTTGTCGAAATTCGGTCCATATTACAAGTTCTGGACGCTAAAAGGCAAACCTGAAGGCAAGCATATCAGTTATCATGTAATACATTGGAAAGAATGCCCAAGATTGGTAAAGAATATAGAATTCATCAAGTCGAGCATGGATGAGGACACTTTTCTTCGTGAGTATTGCAATGCTTTCGTTGATGAGACAATGGCTGGCATACCATTCAATGAGATAAAGGCTTGTGTTGACTATAACCTCGCTGATTTGATGGATTTTAGACAAATAAGGAACCCAATTTATGTTGGCGTTGATTATGGGAAAGTATATGATTCCACAGTAATCATAATAGTTGAAAAAACAGAAACAGAATTCATAATACGCCACATAAAGGAATTCCAGCCAACAAAAGAAGTTAAGAATAGCTATAGGGAGGCAGCAGATTATATCATACGCAATACCCCAAGGTGGAAGCCAAGCAGGATTGTTGTTGATGCCACAGGCGTTGGTTTAAGCACAATAGAGGATTTGAGGGAATTGGGTTCGGTGGTCAAGGGTGAAACCCTAACATTGCCATATAAAGAAAGAATATTTACGTTTATGAAAACCTTGTTCCAAGACAGAAAAATTAGAATCCCTGATAATGAAAAATTGATAAACCAAATACACGCAGTCCAAAAGAAAATCACCGAATCGGGGCAAATACGTTACACCCACCCAACAAAAGGTGATATAAAGCATGATGATTACACTTGGGCTTTGGCATTAGCCCTTTATGCGGGGGAAACTGGAAGCAATATAGGTGGAGGCGGAATTGGGCTGAAAGGCTCAACTTGGGACTTGAAAAGGGATGATGAGCCGGATTTAGGCATTATGTATTAATAATGGTTGGGGGAATTATAATTATGAAGTTGAAAGATATAAAAGACCGAATTCTGCCCGAAAGAGGCGGAATTTTGGGGGTAAAGAGCCTATTTTTGGGCAAAAATGAGCAAAAAACGCCGAAAAACTGGCTGAGAGAAAGGGGCGTGATTGACAAGGATTGGGCTAAATTTGCAACAACAAAGAACGGAATTGTCGATAATAAAATTGATTTTTCAACACTTGACATGTGTTATGCCAAAATCCCAAAGGTTTTCAGGGCAATCAACATGAGGGCTGCCTTTGCCATTCAGGGGGGATATAAACTTGAAGGCAAAAAGGTCGATGTTGATAGGTTAAACAAATGGATGAGAAAATACAGCAACGACAATGTGAAATTGCAAATAGCAAAGAGCATGCTGAAACACGGGAATGTGTATCAGGAGATATTGGGGACAGGTGAAACCACAAGAACCGAGTTCCTTCCAACGGATATGATTAGGGTTCGCAGGGGAACTACTGAAGTTAATGGAAGGGAATATTTCACGCATGAGATTGTTGGTTATGTGCAGATTACAAAATCAGGGGTTATTTTGAATGAATGGAACACAGAAGAAATAGCAGATTTCAAGTGGAACTCCGATGGTGTCAGCCCTTATGGGATTAGTGAAATATTGCCCGGACTGTCAAATCTGACTGACAAATTGGATATGGAAGCTGTATTGCCAAGAATAGGGAAATTCCTTTACCCAAAGGTTATTTACAAATGCGGGAGACCCGAAACCCCATACAACAAACAACAATTGTTGACTTTTAGGACAGACTTGGAAGAAATGGTCGTTGGTGGGGACGTTATTGTGGCTGGTGATATTGAACCACAAGTCGTTACTCCAGCAAGGGGGGTTGAGGCTATAGTGAACATATTAAACCACACAGAAGAGCAAGTGGATATGTGCCTTAACAGCCCAACAAGGATAATGTCAGGTAGTGCAGATGGTCAGGCAAGCCTTGTGGCTATGGATGCAATTGAAAGGGATGTAAAGACAATACAGGATGTCTTGACCACAGTATATGAGGATAAAATCTTCCCGGCTGTCCTTGGGACTACGGATGTTCCCCTGATGAAATGGAACCCCATGAACATCGAAACTTATTTGAGAACATCAAGGACATTAAGGCAGCTCGTAGGAAAGAAGCAGGAACGGTTGATAGTTACGCCAAACGAAGCGAGGAAGGAGCTTGGCTATGGTGATATAAACGAAGATGAAGTAAAGAAGATATATGACATGGAAGGAGGCACGAATGAACCTGAAGAGGAGATTCAGCCTGATGGAGAGGAAGACAGGACTCCTTCAGGGAGAGGACAAAAGCCCAAAGACAGTAAAGAATCCATATAATAGAGACACAAACATAAATATTCCAAGATATATGGTGGATTATATAGATTCAAACAGCGTTACAGTTGACAAGTTCAACCCAGACACCCTCAATAATTTGCTCACGGGAATGAAAGTTGAATCAAGGGGCAGGATGCCAAAAAGGACAAAAGCTTGCCTTAACCAAGACGCAAGCGAAGATGTGGTTATAACATTCAAGTGATACTTATGGATATGATGTATAATACCATTTGGGATGGAAGGGATTTGGGTCTCCCATGCCTATATGGAATTTTCCATTGGGATGAAGATAGCATGAAATTGCAGCAGTTGGCAAAGATAATTGACAACAAATATGTCTTTATTTTTTCGTAATGCTAACAAGTTAAGTATATATAGTGGGTAAGATATTTCTTAAACATGCCCGCAGGTTTCGATAGATGTGTGAAGGCAGGCGGGAGAGTCCGCACAAAAGATTTGGGCAATGGGAAATATATGCATATCTGTTTCCTTAACGGCAAAAGCTATGCTGGTGAGGTAAAAACAAAGAAAAGCGAAAACATGAATGAAAGTTTCAATTGCGAATGTATTAAATGTGGTTATAAGACCACAACTGAAACTCATTGCGCTGAAATGAAATGCCCCAAATGTGGTGGACAAATGAGGCGGGCTGAAAGACCCGGACCAGGTAAAAATAGTAGTGATAATATGAAAATGAATGAAGTAATAAAACCAAAATTGATGTATGCAAGACCAATATTGACGGAATCAATATTGAAGAACGGCGAAAGGAAACTTTACATAACGGGAAATGCAATTGAAGCGGGCATATCAAGGAACAATGTAGATTATAGGGCAAATGTGCTTGAGGCTGCTGCCAAGAGCATTATAGGAAAGCCCCTTTTATTGAATCATGGAGACCATGATGTAAAGAATATAGTTGGAAAAGTCGTGGAAGCAGGCTTTGATGGTGTGAATGTGCCTTTCAAAGCCGAAATTGATACAAACGAAGAATGGCTCGTAAACAAACTCGAAAGAGGATTCATAAACAAAGTCTCAATTGGTGCTAATCCAATGAGGAATGGAAAAATGTATGAACCTGAGCCAGATGATGATGGCATTATACGCCCGGAGGGATTGGAGTTCCTCGAACTCAGTCTTGTCCCAATTCCCGGTGTGCCTAATGCCTCAATTAATCAGGTGATAGCGGAAAGCTATAAGGTGAATAAAATGGAAAAAAGTAAAATCGAGCAGATTGAAGAGGAACTCAAAAAAATGAAAGAAGAAAACGAAGCCCTCCGAAATAAGCTCGCTGAAGAAGAATCTGAAGAGGATTCTGAAGAGAAAAAGCCTGAACCAGAGCCAAAACCAGAACCAAAAACAGACGAAAAAACAAAGGCAGAGGTTAAGGAACTCAGGCAACAGTTGGAAAAATTGAACGAATCTGTTTCCAAGATGAAGGAGAAACCAAAAGGAATCGTGGAAACCGAGGAGTCAAAGATGAATGAAAGGTTTGGGTTTAATCGTGGCGAAGTAAAGGTCGAACACATCGAAGGTCAGCCTTCAGGAATAGCTGAAATTTACACACCCGATTCGGCAAGGGAAAACGATGACCCGACAAGCAATAGAAGGTGGACTTTATACTAAGGTGATATGAATGGCATTATACGCAAAGAACGATTTGAGTGCGCCTTATGGAGCTTACTCAGCAGAAGTGGATGAAACCAATGGCATTGATGCAGGACAGCTTGTCAAAATCAGCGCAAGCATGACAACCGAATACACAATCACAACCTACAAGACGGCAGTTATTCAGGTGTCACTGTCTGATGCAAGCGATGACGAATCCCTTATTTGTGGTATTGCACTATATGACGCAGACGACAACGCAGAAATATCAATCGCTACACGAGGAATTTTCCTCATGCCAGTTGGTGGTGCGGTAACTATTGGTCAGCAGGTTTGCCAAGACCAAGCAGACACAGGAAGCAATGGTTCGGCAAGGATTGTACCGGCTGAGACTGGTGGTAGGCAGATTGGTATGGCACTTAGCCCAGCATCCACAGCAGGAGAGTATGTTCTTGTGCTTTGCACAGGGATAGCAGGTCATGTAGGAGCGGAAGCATAAGGTGATTTGAATGGGTAAACTACAAGAACTTTTGTCAAGAAACGTGGAGTCAGAACTGATACCTTCAACATTATATGGTGTGCTGATTGATTCCGTAAGAGCTGAACTTGTCGGTACGCAGGTTGTTGCGCTTAGGTTTGGACCAAACGACATAAAGGGTTCATCAATAGATGTTTGTCTGAATACAGCAAACAGCATTGCAGTGATGCAGATAGCGGAAGGTGCAGAGTTCCCGAAGCAACAGGCAGCAGCAGAGACCTTCAACCTGAAGCCTCTCAAATATGGCATGGACATAGGAATCACAAAGGAAATGGTCGAGGATTCCCAGTTCGCCGTAGTTGAGTGGAACATCAGGGAAGCCGGTTATCAGATGGCAAGGAAACTTGACAGCCTGATAATGGCGCAGATTGAGGCTGGGGACACGGCAGCAAGCAACACGGTAAGCGGTTCAACGGCAGTCACACTGGCTAACGTATCAAGTGCAGTTTTGGCATTAAGGGCAAACAATTACAGACCGGATTACATGATTGTCAGCCCACAAGTAGAGGATGACCTGCACAACATCGACACGTTCCACGAGGCAGACAAGCTGGGTTCAAGGGAAGTCTTTGAGACGGGACGCATAGGAAGAATAATGGGAATGACTGTCTTGGTTTCAAGCCAAGTGACATCAAGTTATGCCTATGTTGTTGATTCAAAGCACGCACTTTGCCTTGCAGAGAAGAGACCAGTAACAATCGAGCAATACAAGCAGGAAAATGCCGACTATGTTGGCATTGCGGTTTCAGCAAGGTGGATAGCGAGATACCTTCGGGCAGCAGCCAACTGTGTAATAACTTCAACTTAAATTTAAAATTGAGGGGCGAAGCCCCTCACCCTTTATTTTTTAAAGTATTTATAATGGTTAATCACAAGAATACTTTATGAGGGGAATTGCCGAGATTGGGGCATTTGCAATATTTCTAATTGCAACCGTATTAATGTTATCCACGTTCACGATGAATTCAAATGCAGCCCCAGTAGGAAACGAAGGTGGCAATTGGACTAATGTAAGCTTTAGCTCTTACCCAACGAACCATACCAACTCAAGCGCAAACGAAACGACCTTTGATTTTGTTCTCAATGGCACAATGACATATTGCATTGGTGAAATTGGCAATGCAACAGGATACCAAAACCTTACAGGGACTTTATCCACTACCACTTCTACGAATGATACATGCACCATAAATGTGAGTTTTACAGAAGATTCCCTTGTCAATACGTGGTTCAATGTAAGCGTTTATGTCTATAATGGCACTGCCTATGGTGGGCAGACCAATATGAGAACGTCAAACCTCACTATGTTTGCGGTTGACACACAAACACCGACTATTGCGCTTGTTGGCGTTCCAGTAAATCATAATGACACATTCAATCATTATTTATATTGGAACGAATCTGTAGTTTTGAACCAGAACTATCTTAATGTGTCTTGGACATACACGGACAACACTTCCAATACTGCGGACAATTGCAAGCTCGAAATCCTTTGGGAGACCATAAATTCCACTGGTGCTTCAATAAAATATAGTTATGCCAACATTACTGCGAATGTCACATCCAAAACAGCAGTAACATCATTGAATAGGAGGATTGAAGTAAATGTGCCTGCAACGTCAATCACTGATGGCATATATCAAGGCAAATTCTGGGTTAAGCCGTATTGCATTGATATAACAGGCAGGGAAGGTTCGACAAGCACATATTCCAATGCTTGGGGGGTTGTAAACCCGCTTCCAGCAAACACTTGGACACCGCTTGGTGTCATGTATTCAACTGATACCAATTTGGGCAATTACAGCACTTATCCATTGGCTTATGGCGGGAACATCTCATTTATAGCCAAATACCAGAACGACAATTCAAGCTTTGTGACGCACCAATTTAACCAAACAACTTATAGGACAGAAGGAATAAACATATCGAACGAGAGTTCTGTCTATGTTTACCCAAGCACAAGCTGGACTCTGCTTAGGATAAATGCCACAAGCCTTGAATCTCCGGGCAATATTTCAATATTCTACAACGATACGGGCGGTGTCACAAGAGGAAACTGGAGAAGCTTTGCCAATTATAGGGGCAATACTACAAAATATATACTCAATACATCCTCAACATGCGGGGCATTTTTTGAATATCTTGCTTGGTTCAATTCAAGCGACACAAGATGTGCTGGCGGGTGTTGGGAGACATACTACAATGGATGGGGAATAAACAACGAAACGACAATACCATTCGGGACGGCATACTGGCTAATTACAAATGGCTCGAATGCGACAATGACCCCTGCAAGCCCGTTAAGCGTTGGGACGTGTGGTAGACCATGAAATTAGCGGTAATGGCTTTGGTAATGGCAATGTTGGTCATGGCAGTAGGCGCAACTGCACAAACACTGCCAATGATTATAGCAGGAAACATAATAACAGATGGAAGTCCGGGCGGATACAAAGTCACATGCACGAACATGAGAACAGACAGGTCTGCCACATTCATAACAGACATAAATGGTCACTTCCAGTTCAACCCACAGAACTTCCCGGAGGGCGTATTGGTGGGTGATGACTTCAAGATTTCAGTTGGCGGTGAATCAGTCACGGTAAATGATTTGGGTTATAACCCTGTTGTAATAAAGATAGATTTGACCGGCAAGGAAATATGCCCTGAACCCAAGGAATGCCCAGATTGCCCTGTTTGCGAGGAATGCCCTGAAGACACGACACCATATGAAGATTGCGATTCCTGTTGCAGCGTAATATGTGCCGATTGCGACAGTTGTTGCGAATGCCCGGAACCTGAAGAAAGTTTTGACTGGGCTTGGGGAATCATAATTGGCATCCTTGCTGGTGCTGGAGGTTCGGCATACGCATTGAGAAACAGGATGTTCACTACAATAAGAACCGGGTTAAAAAGGTATGTAAATGATTATGGGGTTGAGAAGCTCCTGCACAAGCATCCGGGCATAAGGGGATACCATAACCCTGATATAGTCCATAGGAACAAGAACATAGCCCATCCGAAAGGGCAGATTATAGTCAATTACAAGAAAGATGAAAATGGCAATTGGAAATTTACGAGGGATTAAATGCCAGCGAGAACTCATGGAAAGCAAGCACCCTTTGTGATTAGAGGGACAGTAACGGTAGATGGCAGCGTCTATCAGGGTGCGGAAGTGTATGTAAGGGACACATCAGAAGGAACTATGCCTGCGCCAGTTGATGATTACACAAGGGTATGGACAAATTCAAGCGGTCAATACCTAATAAACTTGGCACAAAGCACACAGGCATATTCCAATGGCGACACTGTAAGGGTATATTGCAGGATACCAAAAATAGATAAAGTGCAGTATTCGGACATAACAATACGCACACAAGAAGGTTCATACACAGTAAATTTCACTGTTACAAGATATTCTGGCTTGGTAGATGGTTGCAAGCCATCACCACTGACTTCAGGAAAAGGGACATTAAACAGGCAGCTTGTATCAGGCTGCAAGGATGGCATGACTTAATATGGTAGTATCAACCGCTACAACAACAGGTAGCAGCATAACGACCCATACAGGGACGTTGGCAGAAGTAGTGCAGGCTCTTGAGACTGCTGGAATAAACAACCTAAGAGACGTAATAATGTATTATAATGGAACTAATATCACGGCTGTGCATTTGACAAGGGGAAGTTGATTATGACAGAAGCAGACAAGAATAAGATAAGGGAACTGGAAAGGGAAATTGAAAGGTTGAAGAACCCACCCAAGAAAGAGGAACCAAAACCAGAAACCAAAACAGTAAAAAAAAAGTCGAAAAAGAAATAGATAATTGGGATTGGGGCTATATTCTTGGGTTGAAAGGCATAGGCAAAGAGACCCTTAACGATTTAAGAGCTATGTACCCCACCATAGATGGATTACTTCAGGTTTTGAAGCAGGATAATGAATTGCCCGTGTGGAATGGTAAAAAGGTTAAAGACATCCTTAGAAGGGGGCTGAAAAAATGGCTGAAGTAGAAAACACTGAAGAGGAAAAGCCTGAACCATTATCAGGGCTGATTACCCTTGAGATTGAGATTGATGAACAAGGCATTGGAATATCCAACATTACTGTAAATGGCACTCTTGAAAAGGTCATAATTCCACAAAATATAATATCCACATACAATATATTGTGTGTCAATGCTAATGAACCACAAGATATAGTGTTTGATATAAAAGAAGTCAATGGCGGGGTATTCGCAATAAGAAGGCGTGTGCATGACCAAAATGGCAAATACGCTGAATCAGATTTTGACAAAATTTACATGAATGGAAGCTATATGGTTAAAATAAGCGGGGCAGTGCCAAAATCCACCATGAACATGAAAATTGAGGTGATTTGATGTCATATACCTTAATCAATACTGAATGGACAACCAAAATGGAATATACCGGCACAAATGTCACATATGTTGGGGAGGCACAGCCGGGTTCATCCACAAGTGCTGCTGTGTGGAGAATAAAGAAACTGACATATAATTCAAACAGCATGGTGACAGATATAAAATGGGCGGGTGGTACAAGTGCATTCAATAAAGTTTGGGATTCTCGTGCTTCTTATACTTATAGTTAGCGCAGCAAGCACCTCTGGGTTATCTTTTTATACCATATACAACCCATATACAGGCAAATTGGATTATTATGCCATCTCAAGCAGTTCAGACAACTGGACAATGAACAACCTTACTCTGAATTACATAAAATTAACAAAACAATTTGACCCTTTGCTTGGATACAATAATCTAACAAAGTGTTCAGATACACAAATACTAAAGATGTCAGGCACAAGCTGGACATGCGCTGCTGACGCTGCTGGTGGTGCAAGCGGTACTAATTACTGGCAGGTTGGCGGGGAATGGATGTGGGGGAATATCACATCTGGTGGCAAAAACAATTTGAATATAACAGTATTGAATGTAAGCACAATTTATCTTGATGGTGATATGGCACTTGGTTGGCTTAATTTGACAGGAGTGCCTGCTATTGGAAATACAACAGCAGAGATAATAGCGGTTATAAATTCAAACCCAACAGGCAACACTACTGCTGAAATATTGGCTGTCATACAAGCCAACCCTTCGGGTAATTCAACTTCAGAAATACAGTCGGCAATAAATGATTCCCACATATTGATAGATTACCTTAAAATAGGCAAAGGCACATCAGGCATAGGCTGGCTCAACCTAACCAATGTCCCTGCTATTGGCAACACTACCGATGAAATAATAGCGGTAATCAATACTAACCCCACTGGGAATACCACGGCAGAAATAATAGCTGTCATAGCTGCAAACCCTACTGGAAATACAACCGCAGAAATACAGACAGTTATCGCAGCTAACCCAACAGGGAACACGACAGCAGAAATTCAGACTGCTATAAATGGAAGTGACATAACCTTGATGAACCTCTACTTGACACAGAACTTGGTGAACCTTCTCGGATACAATAATTTAACAAAATGCAGTGATACGCAAATACTTAAAATGTCAGGAGCAAGCTGGGCTTGTGCTGCTGACGCTGCTGGTGGTGCTTCTGGAACTAACTATTGGCAAGTATTAGGTGAATGGATGTTCCCTAACGCAACAGCAGGCGGAAAACCAAACATAAACATAACCACACTGAACGCAACAACATCATACATACACAACCTCAACGCAGCCATACTCAACTTCACAGTAGGCAACACAACCGCAGAAATACAAACCGTAATAGCCGCCAACCCCACTGGAAATACTACAGCTGAAATACAGACGGTAATTGCAGCCAACCCGACAGGCAATACCACTGCGGAGATTCAAGCCGTGATTGCTGCGAACCCAACAGGCAACACCACAGCCGAAATCCAAGCAGTAGTAGCTGCTAACCCAACTGGGAACACTACAAGCGAAATACAGGCATCAATTAATAGCAGCCATATATCGTTAGCTTTGCTCGACCTTTCAACAGCAATACTTCTTGGGAATACAAACCTGTTTGGATGGAGCAACCTAACATCATATCCATCAGCCTGCGCAGCAGGTTCAGCAATAAGCGCATTGGGCGACACTCTAACCTGTTCCTCTTACGTAACGGGCAACACGACTGCCGAGATACAGGTTGTTATCGCAGCCAATCCAACTGGCAATACAACAGCACAAATCCAAACCGCTATTAACGACAGCCATATTAATCTTACATTCTTAAATGTAACAAATATGACAACAGGTGATGACACCGCACGGTTGTATTGGAATGGTTCCTGTAATATAATAACTGGACCGGCGAGCAGGCTTGAACTTTGTTAGTGGATGATATGGATGGTCAGCTACAGGCGCATAACATACGAAAGAGTTAGCAAATATTTGAAAGCGACAGCCATAGTGGTCTCAACCATTCTTGGTTTGTTCACTTTTTTGGTGTATCTCGATGCTGTGACAATAACAGGATATTCCAACGATATGGTGTGCGCTGGGACAGAAAAAGACCCATGTTATGCTTACATAAATTTTACTCCAAAAGTGGATATTTTCATATACCCTGACCAGAATTGGTATTTCGATGTTGAGCCTCCAGTCGAAAAGATAATATTCCAGCGAAGTTGGGGTAATGGCTGGAGAACGATAGATTTGACGAAGGGCTGCACTGGCTCTTGGTGCGGGTGTTACTGGTGCAGAACTGACCAAGAAGCTGGTTATTCCTATGTTTTTAGGAAAGATAGGGAATACCAGATAAGATATGTTGGTTACAAGAAAGACCCAAAAGACACAATCAAATGGTCTTTTGGAAACGTAGACCCATTTTGGTTTGGGAAGTCAACAAATAAGAAAATCATAATACCTTCATCTGACATGGGTGAAATTAGATATAATGGGGATTATGTGGTTTTGAGTTCATTTGGTAATGAGAACCTATACAACGTGTCGTTTGAGAATATTCCAATATATGATGGTAAGACATTCCAAAGGAATGAAACCATAATCTGCATGGAATCCAACTTTGACCAGAGGATTGTCACAGAACTCGTCAACAAAAGTTACACTTATAATGTACCGAAAAAGATGCCGTTCTACAAGACCAATCAGCTCGCAAAACAACCCGACATCGACAGGGAACTTGTGAAAGCCAATCCCATAAGCGCAACACCGAACGATTTCGAGAGCGGTGACAAATACCGCTTCTGTTACCAAGCCAATCCCGAAGAGGATTTCTACCTGAAGTTCGGCAATGATTCAATAATCATAATACAAGAGAATTACATATTCTCACGCTCTTACCATGTAAACACCACTTATGACGGGAATTTCTCCCATCTACTCCCAACCACAGATTCGCCATACGATGACTTGGGTGGATTATATCCCTTCGATTTTAACACAACATCTGTCTATGATTACACCAACAATAATAATGATGGAATTATTGCTAACGGAGCATTATGGAATAATAGTGGCTGGGATGAAGGGGCATATCAGTTTGACAGAGTTAATGACTTGATTTCTCTGGGTTCTGACAGCTCTATTGATATTCCAAATAATTTTACTATAACTGCTTGGATTAAACCTTATGGTGCAGGAGAAAACAACGAAGGTGCTATTTTCGCAAAATCCGCTGATTCTTCTTTTATTTTTGCCTTTTGGAGCACGAATGCTCTTGAAACACAGCTGGATTTTAGCACAACAGATGCTCTTTCAATATCTACAGGAACATTAAGCACTAATGTATGGACTCACGTTGCTGTGGCTTTTAACGGGACAACTTTAAAATTATATGCAAACGGAAATGAAATGTCTTATGCCACTAAAACACCCGGTTCAGGAAGCAGAGTAGATAGAACATCAGAAGTTGCTTATATTGGAAATACCGCTTATACTTCAAGAACTTTTAATGGTTTAATAGATGAGGTTATGATTTTCAATACATTATTGACAGACCAGCAAATTGATGATATTTACAAGAACCAATCTTCAAGATATTTCTATAAAGGGACGCAGAAAGTGAGGGCTGTCATGATAACCAATGAAACCAACTGGGACAATAATGATTATAATAAGGTCAATCTGACTGTGAACTATGAAACCAATTATAGTTCCAACATCTCGGCGAGGATTGGACAGATAACCACCAGTGTCAACGTCTCCAATCTGACCCTTTACATGCCTTTTGAATGGGGAACAGGCAACAACATAGTGAACCAAAAGGATGGCACAGCTACTGGAGTGACATTCGGCGAAACAAACGGATTGAATGAATCTGGGGGATTAAGCTTTGATGGTATTTTGGATTATGTAGAAGTGCCATATGATGATATATTCAATGATACAGTGGGTACTATCTCTGTCTGGATTTACCCAACGAGCATCTCTGTTGGGGATTCACCAGTGTCCTTTGCTAACCAAGATGGCGGACTGTCCCTAATTTTTAATAATGAGTACGGATGGGCAATAGAGAGCAGTGCCTCGAATACTTTGAGATTCTGTGTGTCGAACGGCACGGACAAGAAATGCACCGACAATACCGCCATACCATTAAATGTCTGGACACATGTACTGGCAACAATGAATTCAACCCACATTGAATTCTACAAGAACGGGGTGAGAACACAGCTAAACAACAGCGTCCCGCTGATGGGTTTGTCATACTTCTCTTTTATGGTTGGTGCAGTTGACAATGCTGGGGTGGGTAACGCTTGTTGGAATGGAAAAATAGATGAAGTGTTGCTATGGAACAAAACCCTTGCAAGCACCGAAATATCTACTTTGTATAGTGACCAGCTCGCTGCGAACCACAAGGTACAATACAGTTCCTTTCAGAACATCACTGGGAACCCAACCACATACACAATAGATGAAGAATCCGACTTCATCTTCCCTGATTTCATATTCTACGCTGGCAACTCCTCAGACCCTTTCTATACCCCAATTCTAAGGGGGAATATCACACTTGAACCATATTATGTAGTTCCAATTGGTGAAGAACCGCAAGAAATATTGAACGTATCTTTTGTGTATCCGACACCAGATAATGCCACAAGAACGACTGACACCAACATATCAGTTAATGTGAGCATAAATGTAAGCAACCTTGAACAATTTGTGTTCAATTGGAGTGGCACGAACTATACCATATTCAACGACTCACTCGTGCTTGGCTTGAACTTCGAGAACCTGTCATCTTTGGGTGAGTGTGATGATTGGGATTGCAACTTGGCTGACATATCAAGCTACAACCAAACTGTAATATTGACAAACAACACTGGAGGCAATGGACCGGCAGAATGCGGGCTTCCGGCTTGGACATCTGACGGAAAATACGGCGGTAGTGGAGTTTTAGGAAGCTTTATGTCAGACGGATGGGTTAAGCTGGGTCAATATAACCCAGAGGTTCAATATCTAATGCAAAGATTCACAGAATCTGGTTTTAATAACTGGACAAATAAAATGCAACAATATGGGAACCTGGCACGCAACTTAAAGATAATGGGGGTGGTTTCTCTTTCTTCAGGCTGGAATGAGATTGTCTGGCCTAACGTAGCCGGCAAAAGAGCTTCGGATATTCTTTCCCAATGCCCAATTGGGGTGGCTAAAGAGAGTCTTTGGTTTAGGCCCTATGTGAGAAATTATGGAGGAATAAACTTTGATTTTGAAACAGGAAAAACCTACTATCTTTATTGCACTCAAGCCATCATTTGGAATCTTTAATTTCTTTGCAAATAAGATAAAAAAACTGATAAAGTAGAAACATGCCCTATCTCCTTAACAAAAGGAAAGGTTTAAGCTTAGTTGGCTTTCTATTTAT
>Ga0209635_10002098_pt1 | contig 15191 bp, 16 predicted proteins | sample DeeMarSWOR230_32_FD_187463 | JGI IMG/M metagenome (GOLD analysis project Ga0209635, IMG submission 187463) | Marine sediment microbial communities from White Oak River estuary, North Carolina - WOR-2-30_32 (SPAdes) (version 2) | ecosystem: Environmental > Aquatic > Marine > Intertidal zone >... | reverse complement strand
TTGAACCTATTGGATGATGGATGAATTTTAATGTTCCGTTTTTTAATTCATTTTCAGTTCGAAGTCCAAAATTTAATCCATATTTTACTAATTTCTCGTCAGACCAACCATCTACATAAGCATGAAACGCTATATTATTTAGCAAAGCAGATTTGGCTTCTCTAGCATTATGTTCAGTAATTAAAGCATCTAAGTCGTATTCTTTTTCAGGAGTGGGACATATTTCTTCAAGACCTATCTTTATTATTTCTCTTGGTGAAAATAATACATCAATACCAATATTGGCAATTCCTTCTGAAATTACCAATTTGGGCACCTGATATGATACAAGACAATGTTCAAACTGTTGATCTTCAAGATAAAGTAATTTTTCTTTAACTGAAAATTCTGTATGATGACCTGGATATCCTTCGTGTGATACTAAAAATAAAACTGTTGTCCAATCAATAGGGATATCAGTATTTACATCAATTCTAGTTTTAAAATTACCTAAATATACCGCATTTGCACCCCAGGGTTGATTTTTGACAATTTTTACGTTGACTTTTTCGTTATTTGGTAATAAATTGGGAAAAAAATCTTTTGCTTTTGTTTGAACGATTTGGAATGCGTGATTGCTTGTTTCTTCAATTTTTTCAAAAGGGATCGCTCGCTGTTTCTTTAAAATATTAAGCCGATCAGATAAACTACCACTTCCACTATAAAATTCATCTAATTTCTCAGTAACTTTATAAATAATAGAATCATCTACTATTTCCGATTTTATGTCATAAAATTTATTAACTTGTTCTAAATAAGGAATATTTTCACCATTAGTTACATTTAAAGATGTTTCCATGGCTCCAAGCATTTTATTTAAAAATTTAATACGATTGTCTGGAAAACATTGATTCGGTAAATCTTGTTGGAGACTGTTACAAACAGATAAAAGCTTCTTTGGAGAAGATGGCTGTTCCTTATCAACTATTTCCTTCAACTCTGGGGGACCATAATAAGATTCCACATAACCCTCTATTAATTTTCCTATTCTAAGTCCTAAAAGCAAATAATTTTTGCCAAATTCATCTAAAACAAGCACAATAATTTCTACCCTCTTAATTTTTGATTAAGATTATATAGAAGAGTATAAAAAACTTTTGTAATTCTTGTCTAATTTCCTTTGAAATTGGGTTGGAAAGGTAAATTCAGAGTCTAATTTCCATGAAAATTCAGTGAATCTTAACTCCTCGGTTAATTTGTAAAAATAATTTAATGCAATTAAATAAAATATATTGAACACAATTTGTATATATGGTATCATTTCATGAGAGTATAATTGAATATCGAAACCAGCTAATGAAAGGGACAATTCAGAAAGCTTATCGAGGATTAATGGAATATTTTGGATCATTGAGATCATTTTTTAAAAAGAAATATCCCAATTACGCTGTGTCAGGTGGTATTTATTTTGGATATATGGATATGACGTATTTTGCTGTCAACCCACCTTTATTGAAAGATCGAAAATTGAAGATTGCAATTGTATTTTTGCATGAAGAATTCAGGTTTGAAGTATGGTTGGGAGGATACAATAAAACTATTCAGAAAGAATACTGGGATTTAGTTAGGGAAAAAGGTTGGGATAAATACACCATTCCATCGAGTATAAAAGGGATTGATTCTGTCGTAGAACATGTTTTAGTTGACAATCCGGATTTTCGAGATTTAGATGCATTAACTACGCAAATAGAGAAAGGAACAATGAACTTCATAAAGAATGTTGAGGATTTCTTATCACAATATTAATTCTATTTACTTGGACTATATTTATAGAATCCTATACGAAAAAATTTGCTAGATTAGAAATTTCTAATTATAACTAAATAACCATCCACTTAGGACATAAACTAGGACACGATCTAGCTTTTTGGTAAATTTAAATATGTAAATTGATTCTATCTTCGAAAAAGTCTAAGAAAGAATAATTTGGTACTTGATTTGTTAAAAAGAATCAAAGCAACTCGATATTATCTTGTGAAAATTGAATTTGAAAAACCTCAAGGAGTAGTATATAGAACTATAGAAGCAACTAAATATCGTGAATTCCGAAAAATATATACTAAAGACGCCTTATTTAAAGGAATGAAAAAATCAAAAATTAAGGTAGAAAAAAAATATCAATCCTACGAAGAGTAAATTTATGTATGGGTAAACTAAAAAAAAAAAAATTAAATCTGAATTGGAAAGGATGTCTTTATTCAGGTGGTTTCATTCCGATCATTCCCATTGCTTCTACTATATTGAAATAAACATCAATGGTATATTCATATCCTTCGATGTCATGATACATAATCATAGCATTTTGTTGTCGGGTGAGAGCTTCATTAAGTTTACCTTCCTTTACTTCAGCAATATATATAGATTTTACCTTATCTCTCTCAACCTTTAATGCATTTGCGACTAATTCTTTTACTAGGGATTTATCTGGAGGAAACGCTTTTCTCTCCTCAATATATTTTTCAGCAGTCTCAGTTCCCTTATTAAGGGGGAACCATGCGGTTACAACAATATATGGCATAATTTTCACCTCTTTAATAATAAGATTTCTTTAAAAATTGGTTTTTAAACCAAGTATAAATTCAGTAACATTAAACTTAAATATTTACAAATTTGGCAAAAATATTTTATGGATATTGAGGATGATGAAGATATATTTTTTAATTAAAGTATTTAAGACACGAAATTATCATAATTCTCTTTTTATTACAATTCCTCGTTTGTTTAAATTGCTTAGAACAAAAGGATATCTTATTAACGTCTCGTATTCTATATTTGGAATACCTAAATTTTGAATTTGACTATTTGTAAACAGATCATAAAGAATTGCTGCCCTATGCCTAATTTCATATTTTTTAAGAAGCTCTAAGGCATCTAATTGATTTTGAAAGAATTTACCCTCGGCTCCTGTAATCTTTTCAAATGTAACCTCATTAACACCTTTTAAAGAGACTCTAACATATAAATTTTTAAATTTGCTCAATTCTTTCACATATTCCTCATCAAGTAAAATTCCATTAGTTTCAAGTATGAAAGTTATATTTTCAGGAAATAAAACTACTAAGTTGAGCAAATGTTCTTTAAGAATAGTGGGTTCTCCGCCACTCACTCTTACCAATGGAAGGTTCATAGAGATTAATCTTTTAGCTATTTCTTGCGCCGTATAAAACTGACCGTATCGATTTGGTTTCCAAACTTTCTTTTGAGCCCAGCAGTAGGCACATCGCAAATTACAGCCAAGACAGTCGGCAGTAGCACATCCACCATAAAATTGAGTTTTACGGAACCTGTAATATTTTTTTGATGTGTTTTCACTTACTTGTTTTTCTATCTCTGCTGCGAGTTTAATAGGATGGATCATCATTCATCTAAAATAATCTTCTAAACCATATATTTTTTGAAGTAGGACTGACTTCCTTTTTTATTTTGAAAAATAGGAGTCTAAAGGAAAAAATGCTTGAATATTCAATAATTTCTAACAAAATCGCATAACTTTCTCAAGTATTTTTTTCTTTCAACAGGGGGGATATCAGTTCTTGTTGTATCAAACACAATCCTAGATATTCCGTGCTCTGCATATTCCTGAACAAATTCCGGAATATTCGTATTTTTTGATATGAATGAATGAACTGAGAGTTGGAAATTTTTCTTTCCAATTTGATCTTTAAAAGGGGCAATTGTTTCTTCCATTTCTTTTCCAGTCATGGCACCTGGGTGCCATCCGTTACCATAACGTATCGCTCGCTCGATTGCTGGTTTAGCATATCCGCCTAATAATATTGATTTGTTGTGCAGATCATCTCTTATAGGTCTAAAACTAGCACTTTTAAATTGGTAAAATTGTCCTTTAAATTCTGATTTGCCCCTCCAGAGAGTTTTAACGATTTGAATGTATTCATCAAAAATTCTTCCTCGATTCTTGAAATCTTTTCCTAAAAAATTAAATTCACCCTCATTCCATCCTCCCACAAAAACTATTATCATTCTACCCCCAGTTAAATAATCTAAAGTAGCTAATTGTTTTGCTATAATAATTGGATTTCTTATAGGTAAAACTAAAGCTGAAACACCCAATTTAATTTTTTTAGTATGGCTTCCTAGAAATGATAGTGTTATCATAACTTCTGAAATTGTATCATAAATAGGAATATGACCTCCTTTGGGTTGCATTATATGATCTACTGTCCATAGAGATTCAAAACCTGAATTCTCAAGTAATTTTGCGGTTTCAATTAGGTTTTCTGGGCTTAAATTTATATCGAAATTTTCTATAGTATATCCAAATTTCATAATAGATTATAATGAAATATTTCATATATAGAACATTTTATTGAAGCTATAATGAACTTTAACAACTCCAAAGAAAAATTATAGTTAAATCGACAAAGAAATGTTTTTGGATCAACAATTTGTACAATTAAAAAGACTTGAAAACATAAAATCACAATATATTTTTTATAATGAATACCTACAATTCTTACGTCTATAGGAAATATCATCAGATCATACAAAGTGTAACGTGGGGCATTCAATTATTCAGAATTATTTAATAATTACTATATGTTAGTTATTAATAGATGTTAGATATAATTCTCATTCAACATGTTGATACCGGCATAAATCTTCTAGAATATCGCCAAGAGCATACCAAGTTTAATGTAGAACATTCAGCTATCTTTAGCGGCTTTCTAAACGCGATACAATCCATTATGTCTAAGGAACTTGATATTGGAACTGTTATATTAATCTCTACTAAGGGTAAAAAAGGTCATAATTGTATTATTGTTCATCGACCTCCTATTAGTATTATCATTCTCTGTGATCAAGAGGACCCCATTGATCTCTGGAGAGAATTTGGAGAAGAAGTTGCAGAAAGATTTTTGGAGACATATGGTACTAATGTTGATTATAATCATGTTTTCCAATTCAAAAACTTCGCAGATATTATAGAAGAAATGTGTATGGGAAGTAAATACTGTGAATGATTTATTTCCCATTTCCAATCTTTAACTTAATAAGTAATAATTAGTTGAAAGATTAAAAATCTGTAAATTTAGTTTTAATTTTGAACCTTTGAACTAGTGTCTACTCTTGTTCTATTCTAAAAAGAGAGTTGAAAGACCTAGTCTAAATTCAAAGTTTCTGGTTCAGTTCATACTGCGAAGTACAATTGAACTCCAAACTATAATCGAACTTTATGTAACAAAACTATATTTAGAACAACTTCTTTAATTTAATTAACAAAAATAAAAAATGAATTATGAAAATGGAGTGAAAAAAAAAATGGCTCAGGCAATAAAAAGTAAGGATGTAAGAAAAAATTGTATTAATGTTGAACAGGTTATTATAGAATGTTTAAAAGAACCCGAGAGGGAAGAAATTAATGTTATATCGGAGCCTATTCAATCTAAAAAGCTTAATAGAAAAATTTTAAAATTTATTTCAAAATACAATGGAAATTATCTGCAAGAATTAGTTCCCATTAATCGGGTTAAACAGAATTTAGCTTACAAGAATGAAATTATATATTAAAAATATCAAATAAAAAATATTGAAAAAAAAAATCAAAAAGAGGTTAAAAAAATGAGAAAAATGCGAGAAGCAATAATTATAATTAAAAATGGGATTACAGACTATAATCAATCTTTTCTACATCATTAATTTTTTTTTATTTTTATGAAACAATAACTATTGAATAATTTACGAAAATCAATCATCAATAAATCATGCTTAAGACAAAATTCTTTTCCATTTCCGTATTGAAATATGCTTAATGGGTAAGGGCGAGACTCTAACTCTCCCCTTATCTTTTTAAATTAAAGGGTAAATATTTATGAGTTTAAAAAAGCCAAAATTTAGTGGAGAACACCTCAAGAATGTATCAAGAGGAAGTAGGAAAGGAATTAGTTCAATAATAAGTTTAAAGTTCAATAAAAGTTCATTAAATGAATCTTTATATAAAAAAGGTTATTAAAATTTATTAAAAAAGAAAATCTGTAAAATAGGTAGTTAAAAATGGAACAAACTCCAACGAAGAAAAATTTTCGGCATTATATGTATTTCTTGTTTGGACAACAATTTTCAATGTTGGGATCCATGATAGTAGGTTTTGTAATTACATTCTGGCTTACTATAGAGACTGGTAGCGCTGTGGTTCTTTCAATTTCAACGTTCCTGATGTTCATACCACAAATTATAATAACACCCTTTTCAGGTGTAATAGCTGATCGATGGAATAAGAAGGCAATTATAGCGGCGTCAGATTCGATGCAAGCTATAGTAACTTTTTTATTGTTTGTATTTTTTCTTTTCGATATTCAAAATTTGTGGTTAGTATTAGGAATAAACACAGTTAGGGCATCATTATTTGCATTTCAATATCCTACAGTACATTCTCTCATTCCCGCCATGGTTCCACAAGATAAATTAAGTAGGATAAATGGTATAAATTTCTTATTTAACGGAGTAATTTATAGTATAGGACCATTGCTCGCCGCAACACTTTTAGCATTTTTTACGATTAATCAAATTTTCCTAGTTGATATTATTACCTTTGCAATTGCTCTTGTCCCATTTCTATTAATAAAAATCCCTAAAGTCCATCAAGTCACAGAAGAGGCTGCAAAGAAGTCCATGTTTAACGATTTCAAAACAGGGTTATTAACAATCAAGATGGTTCCGGGATTGTTTGCTATGATTGCATTAGCGATGATTTGGAATTTCATTTCTAGACCCTGGAGTATTCTACTACCATATTTTATATTAATTACACATGAGGGAACCGCTTTCTCTTTAGCATTGTTAATGACTTCGGCTCAGATTGGTAACATCTTAGGATCTCTAATCACATCTGTTAAAAAGACTTGGAAACACAAAATAAAACTGAATATTGTTGGAGCATCAATATTTTTCGCCTGTCAAATTCCTGCGATCTTTGCGCCCAAAGGGAATTTTATCCTTATGATAATTGTTCTTTCTCCAGCATGGGTCTTATTACCAATTACAGTTTCCACGTACTTAGCAATACTCCAGACTGTCGTTTCTAAGGATAAAATTGGTAGAATAATGTCGATCGATCATATGATTTCAATGGCAATAACTCCAATTGGAGCGATTATTGCAGGACCATTGGCAGATGCAATTGGAATAATCAATTTGTTTCTGATCGCAGCAATTATAGGAATAATATTTCCCTATTTTCTGTGGTTTTTCACAAAAATAAGACAACTTGAAATTATCGAAAGAGAAATTCTCATAAAAGCAGAAGAAGTTGTTGAAATAGAAGAAATCACAGAGTCTACTGAAGTTGTTCAAGTTATTGAACCAGTAGAATAAATTTTTTTTTCTTTTTTATTTATAATCTTTATTCATTTCGATTCTTCGAGATACTTTGCAGAATAGACCCTACTATTATAAGAGCGGATCCGATAAAAGGCCCTATTACTCCAAAGGAAGGTGAATAGTTCCCTCCATATACGCTCCAGTGATTGATTCCATGTGAAATATAAAGGATTTCCATAACAATAATCCAAACTAAAGTCGATAATGTAATAATTATGGCTAATAACAAGCAACCCCATTTTAATTTTTGAAAGCTTCTTGAAGTTCTTTTGAAAATGACAGTTAATATGATTAGCGTAATTATGCTTATGAAAATTATTGCCGATAATGCGATAGAAAGAGTTAAAAGCCATAATTCAGTTCTCCATAGACTAAATTCTATATAAGGCTCTAATCGGAGTCCTAATTGAAACATCCATATTATAGCAAAATTTTCTTCGCGATTCCAAGTAGCAGCTGGTGTAAATAGAGAAATCAGAGCAATTAAACTTCCAATGATAGTGAATAACCATGCATTCTTTTTAAAATCCTTCAACAAATAAACACCTTCTAATATTTTTAGTTTTTAACACACTCAATTACTAAAATGTAGATTTTCAAAAGAACTAATTTATTAAAAAGTTTTTCATCATATTGTCAAAAAGACTTAATATTTGAGATAGTTTGAAGAATTTAAAAAAAGAAAGTAAAAAAATTAGTAAATAATTTATCTTTGGAAAAAAAGAACCTTATTTGAATTCTGTAGTATTTGACATAAAGAAAAAATAAAAGAACCTCATTTATTAGTTTTGGGATAATTAAGATTTAATTAAGAAGTTATGCTAGTTATTTACCTAAAAGAATAATTTCCTTGTCCTTTTTTACTTATAATCTTTTTATAGATTTTTTCATCTCTCTTTAGTTCATAGTAAAGGTCTATTTATTCAATTTAATTTTAAAAATCGCCATACAGCATTAATTTAAATAGAAAATAAGACATATTTTAAATAATGAAAGAGTTTGTGGTTAATGAGTTTCTCAGTCTAAAACTCGAAAACGGGAAAACAAATATCTATGTAAACAACCAAAAAATCTTGCAATGTAAGTATATCCTACTTGATATCCCGATAGGAGCTTCCAATGATGATGAATTTGAATCGATTGATGAATATATAGAACAATATAAAAAAGTTCAAAAAGAAACAAGAGAAAAAGCCGAAAAGCTCCCCCCTGAAGTGGCATTCTGGGGGCATTGTTCAAACCTTCACTATTGGTATTTAGAGCGATATGATACAAACCTCATACATCATGAACTCGTATTCCCTCTCCTAAAAGCACTTTCTAACGCAGGAGACATGTTAGCTATAAACAAATTTAAAGAAGAGATAGCCAAAAGATATGGAACTGGATATCAACCAGTTATGAAATTCTTAGAAAAAGAAGGGTATTTAGGCTACTTAAAAGAGGAAGAACTCCTAATATGCGTAAGAGATGCGCTCGAAAGCAGTCTCCGAAAGCTAGATTATGAGACAGTCTCGAGGTTAATAACGTTCTTTGGCCGTAAACTCGAAGCGTGGCTCGGAAGGGAAGAATACCTGCATATCCTACTTAACAAAAACGACGCAGAGGTGATCATCACACTAGGGAAATTGATTGGCAAAGAGATTATCATTAAAAGATACGTGGTTAATGGGCATTATATCCGTCTTCGAGAAAGCTATAAAGACCCCGAAAGAAGCCCGAGGACAGCCTATTCAATCGAGGTAAGAGATAAATCCGTCTTTGATTTAACACTAAACGGAAATAATATAAAAGAAATAACTAAAGCGATCTCTTATTTAAAGAACTTAAAGTTTTTATCATTAGCTAGATGTGGAATTCAAGATGTCCCACAATGGTTTACAAAAATAAAATATACGGTAAACCTCGCAGGCAATCCTCTAAATGAGAAAAGTAAAGAAATGATAAAAAAATTAAAAAATATTGAATTTTTCTAAATAACTTCTTCTTAATGATACCTATTACCGCAATGTAAATACAAATAAGGGAATATCTTTGGTATGACATATTCCTCCAGACTGTTATAATCTAACAATACTGTACCTGAACCCCAAATATGATTCCATTTCTCATTAATTAAATCGATATAATCCCGCGTCTGCATGTCAACCACTTGCCCAGCAATAACAGGGTTCACATCACTGACATAATACTCTGTAAATTGTACTTGTCTTAGATCATTATGATAATCAGTTAGAAAATTAATTCTAGATTCTTCTGTTAATTGAGGAGAGTATAAATTACCAATACCAAAAATTCCATCCCGTGTAATGAGAAAGTCCCCTAACCCATCATTTAACTCACCATCAGCACTCTTTACCAAGAAACTGATAGTAGATTGTGAATCATCCTCAGTAATATGATAATTTAAAAGATAACACATATACTCCAGAACCTTTCTCCCATCATTAGTATTAACATCAATCTCCAACATACCGGAACCTTTTGGTAATTCACTGAAACTTTTCAAGGATTTCTCTGTTATTCCAGGTTGTAGAAACTGAGAACCTAACCCAGGTTTGGAATTGGGAGTAAAATTTTATCTGGGAAGTATGGACTTTTAGAACCAAATCAAGTAATTTAAGACTAAAGCAGATATTATTCGAGTAAGAAAAATGGTAAATCCTAAGATTACACAAATTTGGAGGTCTATGATAGAAGAGGCATTGGAGGGCATAAATCTCTCATAGCTCAGTATCTTAAGTTATCCATCCCGCAACTCCTTCAAGAACTTAGAGAATTTCATCTCTCTCGAGTTCATAATAAAGTATGAACTTCACATGAAGTCCGAAGCAAAAACCTATAATAAAGTTAAAGTTCTAATTGTGACTTAGAAGTAGAAAAACTCATAATTCTATAAATTAGTAGTATAGAAGAAAATTCCTATATTAACCTCAGAAAATAATAAATAAAAAAATAATCACCAGAAAAGAAGAAGATTTAATAAATTAATATTAAAATTAGCTGAACGAGTGTATTAAATTGTCTAATAAATCTGAAATTGATGAAATATTAATAGAAAGTTCTAAATTAGAAGGAATAGAAACATCAGATCCAGAACTTAAATTAATTGATAAAGTTATTCAAGATTTTGCACCAGAAATAGCATATTTATATCAAATTAGGGAAGATGAAGCTGAAGAACAACAGATAAAAACAGGAAGACTTCATGAGAATCGTATCTTAGGTATTCTTTTGAAATTTTATTTTCAAGGAAAAAAAGAAGTGACCACTGGGGAATTTGAGGAAGAATATAAACGATACTTCAAAGAAATTGCTCGCTCTACGACTTCAACTTATCTAAATATACTTAAAAAAGATTCTACATTAAGTACAAAAAGGGATGGGAGAATAGTTTATTATTTCTTTAAGGAAAAACCTCCTGTAGTGATAAAACCTTTTTGGTTTACGCGAATTTTTTGTATAGTTCCTGCATATTTTAATAGAGCATTATTTTTTGCTAATTTATATATTAACGCTGAAGAAGTTATACATAAATATTTTACCGATTATGAGAATCTAGATGTTGATATTTTGATAAGGAATTTCCAATTTATTACCGGATTAATAATTTTAAATATCTTTAAAAACCGAAGTTCAAAATGCATTTTTTGTCCGTTTAGTAAGAGAGAACTCTATAATAAGTTAGAAGAAAGAATTAATGTTGCGATTCATGATAGATTAGATGTTTTACCGGATGAATTAATAAAAGGGCTTATTGAAAAGTGTTCAGAAATACCGATATTTAATGGAACCGATATTCAAGATGATGACATTAAAGAAAATATCATTAATGAGATATCAAATTCAGCTAATTTATATAAAAAGGATTTAGATTTTCAAATTATGGTATCTTCTCGTAGAAAAGATGTAAGAATAACACAAAAAGTAGCTTTAAAAAAAGATTCTGTTGAAGATAATGAAATAACTCGAGTTTCTGAACCGGTAAAATAATTTTATTTATTTTTTTAATTATTTAGATATTTCAATAGAAATTATCCCTTTTCTCCTGTAAAATATTTAGGTTTCCTGAATATAAAAAATTCTTGAAAAAGAAGTAGTGAATTTTTTTTCACTATAATCAAATTTAAATATCCTTCTAAATTTCAAAGATCATAGAAAGTTGTGAAGAAAATATACACAACTTATTGACTAAAAAAATGTGAAAAATGAATGCAAGACATAGATGAAGATTTAAATAGATTGAGAATGAAAAAAGCTGAAGCGTTACTAAAGCATCAATCAATGCCAGGAGATATAATAGAGATAAAATCAGACGAAGAATTCAATAAAATTCTCAAAGATTATCCAGATAAAATAATTATTATAGATTTTTGGGCAGTTTGGTGTGGACCTTGTATCTTCTTCGCTCCAATATTCAAAAAACTTCAGGGAGAATATCAAAAAGATTTTATCTTTGTTAAATTAAATGTTGATGAAATTCCTACAATAGCGATGAAATATCAAATAACTGGTATCCCAACAACATTATTTATTAAAAATGATGAAATTGTAAATAAGATCGTTGGAGCAATGAATTACGAAGGAATGAAAAAGCTATTAGATAAATTAAGACAATAAATAAGTTAAATATTTTCTTTTTTTCCTTATATTCTTTTTATTAATTAAAGGTAATGATTAATGGAAGTAATAGAGAAACAATTAAAAGAATTTGACAAAATTGATGAATTATTAGAGAAAAAAGAGATCTTTTCAAGTGAGCGATTATTCAAATGTATATTAGGATTAAACAAAACAGAATCGAAAGTACTTGGTTATATGTTAAACAATAATGACGTACGAACATCTGAAATCGCAGATATATTAGAGATGGATAGAAGCTCAATCCAAAGGGCTGTACAAGATTTAACTGAATTAAAACTCATTCAAAGAAAATCAATGTCGATGAAAGATTATACTAATGCGAAGAGATTAAAAAATGCAAAAAAACAAGGGTATCTCTATGTATATAATGCGAAGAATATAAAGTCTATAAAAAGTCAATTTAAAAAATTATTAGATAAATGGTACAATTCAATGTTAAAATACATTGAAAATCTTGAAAACCTTTGTGAATGCTGTGGTTTCAAATTTGAACCATGCTGAACATTTTAATTTATATGAAAAAAAAAGTATTTTTAGAACATGTAAATTACGTTAAAAGGGAGATTTTCCAATATTTCTTTAAGATTTTCTTTAAATTCTTTCGAAACCGGTTCAAAACCATCTAAAGTATAATTACTAACAGAATAATGATCGGGCATAACTTTAAATAAGAATTCTTTTAGTTTTACCACATTTTCAACGTTATCATTAATCCCTTTCAAAAACATAGTATAAATCCCTAATTTACCATTATAATTTTTACTAAATTCAATAATTCCTTCTAATACATCTGTTGAGTTTATAGATTTAGAACATTTATTAATATTTGAAAACTGAAAGTAATCAACGGTATTGAGATTAATAGCAACTAAGTCACAATCATAAAAAACATTTCGAATTTCCTTATCTTGAAATACTCCACAATTTGAATAAATCCCAATTTTTTGTTTTGGATATACTTTCTTAATCATTTTTGTTATTAACTTAAATTTTGAAGGTTTTATATTGTCATTTATTCCTTTAAACCAAATTAAACTTGGTAACCCTCGAACTTTAATACAATCGCTAATTTCATTAAAAATATCCTCAGTAGTATTAATTAAATCTGAAGTATCATTACTAGAGCTGAAATCAACTGATAAAAGAGTTCCAAAAGTAAAATTAAACTCAAACGCTTTTACGTATCTGTATTCCATTAAGATCACATTCTGTTTTTGAATTATTCAATGTCTTTTGCTTCACCAAGTATTGCTTTAACTTCGGAAATTTTTTTCTCTACTTTAGGTAGATCTTTAGATGTACGGCTAGGATGCATCTTTTCGGTTAATTTTTTACCTTTTTCATAATATTCTAGTGCTTTTTCAATTTTTCCAAGTTCTTTAAAGCATTGTCCCATTTTTAAGCAACTTTCAAAAGCAAACCAACCTGAAGGTTCGAGATTCAAAGCTTCTGTAAACTTTTCAAGAGCTTTCTCATATTCTCCAAAAAGCATTAATATTTCACCATATGTATCATATGAATTTCCCCATTTAGGATTCAGCCTTAATAGATATTCAATAGCTTCAATGGCTTCCTCTCTTCTCCCTAAATACCCTAAGATAAAGGCTTTATTATTAATAAAATTAGTGTCTTGTGGAAATAATTCAATTGCTTTATCGACAGTTTTCAACCCCTCTTCGTATTGTTTCAGTACGACATGGATATAAGATTTTTGTAAGAGAAGACTTCTTTTCAAAGAGGGATGGCTTTCTAATAATTCATCAATTAAATTCAAAGCATCATATTCTCTCTTGGAAATTATTAATACATAGGTTTTCCTAAGATATAGAAGATGTAGAGTTGGAACCAACTCAATAGCCTTATCTACAGAATCAATAGATTCATCGTATTTTTTAAGTCCATTTAAAATGTGTGCTTTTAATAGAAGATACATTGTTTGATTATATTTATTAGCTTCAAAAGAGATTGTAAATTTTATTAGTTCTTTGAATGTTTCAATATTTGACTCTTTAAAGGTAAATCTATAAATTAAATTATAACCAAGCACCAAAGCTTTAGTGAGATGTGAAACAGAATGATCAGGATAAAGAGTTAAGACGAGATTCGCAATTTCTAACGCTTTCTCAAATTTCCCACGTGCCATATAGGAGTATGCTAAAATAAAGTAAGCAATTGTATCAATTCTGGGATTCTTTTTAAAATTATTGATATCAATTCCTTCTGTGATTAATCTTTTCGCTTCTTTATATTTATTAATCATGCAATAATACAAACTCTTTAAAAGTACGATTTCTTGATCATTTGGACTCAATGCGGTTAATTGATTTATAACATCCAAAGGATCATTATAATCCTTTACAAGGGACATCCAATATGAGATATATGCGATGTATTTTACTCTTAATAGTGTAATGTTATCCGGATATTGAGATAATAAGTCCTCAATCTCATCGAGTACTTTATCTCCTTGATACGCCCTAATTATAATCTGAGCTTTTTGGGCTGTTAAGAGAACATTTGGAGTTATTTCTAACGCTTCTTCTATAATTTCTAACGCTCTCTCATAATTATCCATTAAAAAGTAAGTTATTGATTGGAATAAGTAACCGATGAAATCATTTGGATATTTTTGAATAATTTCATTAGTAATTTTAACGGAATCAATTAAATTGTTTTCTGCTGTCGCTAAAATATCTTTTAAAATTAATCGGTTAATAGTTTTTAACTTGACATTATTATTTTGATATAGCTCCCTAGCTTTAGAGACTTTATTACTTTTCAAATTTTTTATTATTTTATTATAGATATTTATTTTATTCAAATGATATTTCTTCTGAACTTCATCTGTGTTCAAGAAATACAATTTGGATAGAACCATAATATCTAGAGCATTGAATATAATGGGCTCCAAACCATAGTAATACTCTTCCTCCTCTCCTACTATTGGAATATTTGAAGGTTCAAAGGTCTGAAACTCTTCAAAAATATTCTGCCAGACAAAACCTTCTAATTTTGCCTCACTATCAACTAATTTTTTCTCAGTTTCAATTTTATATGCCAAATATCTAATATATCCCGGTAAGAATGTTCTTAATGAAGGTTTCAGATGTTCATTGAATAAGTTAGCACAAATATCATCTAAGATTTTATTTAATAGCAATTCTACATCG
>Ga0209635_10002093_pt1 | contig 15219 bp, 15 predicted proteins | sample DeeMarSWOR230_32_FD_187463 | JGI IMG/M metagenome (GOLD analysis project Ga0209635, IMG submission 187463) | Marine sediment microbial communities from White Oak River estuary, North Carolina - WOR-2-30_32 (SPAdes) (version 2) | ecosystem: Environmental > Aquatic > Marine > Intertidal zone >... | reverse complement strand
AAAGGATAGCCGGGCGCGGATTCGAACCGCGGTCGCAGGATCCAGAGTCCCGCAGGATTGTCCCCTACCCTACCCGGCTTTACGGACCCGGAGGGATTCGAACCCCCGATCTGCAGCTATCTTCTGTACCACAATAGAAGGCTGCCGCCATATCCACTAGGCTACGGGTCCTTATTCTTCTACCGGGACATCGTATTTAAGTCTTTCGATGTTGGAGAGCCAATCCACAATTGGAATTTATCTCTTTTTTCCTATAGATTCCCCGGTTTTAAATGATTCTTCGAAATTTCCGATTCGGTATACGCACAATAGATAAAGAAGAGTTTGCATTCTTTCAGAAGATCTTTCAATCCCCTTTCCAGAGCGTGTGCAGTTGGAAAACTATATAAACATTCACCAGGTAGTTTACACAGGTGATTATCATGCCCTTGTTTGGACTTGGAACACAGGAACTCGTATTAATTCTCATTATTGCACTGTTCCTCTTTGGAGCGAACAAACTTCCTGGAATAGCACGCTCTTTAGGACTCTCAGTAAGAGAATTCAAGAAAGCCATGAAAGAGATTGAGGAAGAAGAATAACCTGGCAGTGAGAACTATGGCTGAAGAGATGGCTTTTTTCGATCATCTGGCAGAGTTGCGCAAACGAGTGATTATTATCATTCTCGCAGTGGTTATATCCTCTGCCGCAATTTTTCCTTTCATGCCCAGATTAATTGAAATTTTGCGCCAGGAATTGATCGGAGTCACCTTACATGTATTCTCACCCATGGAGGCCATATTTGTTACCTTTAAAGCATCAATTTACGCGGGAGTGGTGATCTCTTCTCCCATTATCATCTACGAGATCTGGGCCTTTGTATCTCCAGGATTAACCAGGAAAGAGAGAAAAATGGTCATTTTTTCCTTGATACCCACTATTATTCTCTTTTTGGTAGGTGCTTCCTTTGCTTACTTTGTTATTTTGCCTGTAACTTTAAAATTCTTTTTTAATTTTTCATATAGAATGTCCACTCCTCTTTTTGGGCTGGATAAGACTTTGTCCTTTGTGTTTTCTATGTTGTTCATTTTTGGTGCAGTGTTCCAGTTTCCCTTGGTCATCGCTGTGTTATCCCGTCTGGGTGTAGTCACCTATGAATTTTTAGCATCCAAGAGAAAATATGCATTTTTAATAATTTTTATTGTGGCTGGCATTATCACACCAGATCCTACTGTCGTATCTCAAACTATTGTGGGGGTGCCATTGTATGCATTGTTTGAAGTGAGTATCTGGGTGGCTCGATTTCTGGAGAAAGAAAAAGAGAAGAAAGAGTAGTTCTTGTCTACCACGATTCTTTTTCAGATTTCAGCTGCTCTTCTGCAAGGAGTTCTTGTGATCTCTCCAGCATCAATACAAAGGTTCTGTACATCGCATAGGGTACTACAAGAATGGGGAAGAGTAAGATTGCAAAATAACTCCATAATTGCTCCGAGGGAAATAAAAATCTCACTGTAATTATGGGGATGATCACCACAAAGGGACCAATATATAGTAATCGTTTCATGGAATTCACTGCTTGCTGATATCTTGCTGCTGCCTCTTCTAGTGATGTCACCTCTTTTTGGAGCAATCGTTCTTTTTTCCAGGTGCCAATAGTCATTTTCACATATAGGTAGTAAATAAGCCCCATGACCAGGAGCACCCACGTGATGAATGGATAGTATTCCACACAGCTCACCTCTTTTTCTTAGTTTGGTATTTCCTAATAAATGTATTGTCTGATTATCTCCTTCCCCAGTTTTCTTGGATACATTGGTGTTGAACAATTCTTACCATCATTTTCTGGAGAGTTCTTCTGCTCTTTCCAGCATCATGCCAAAAATTCCACGTATCAGATAGACCACTGCAGGGAGGGGAGCCAACAACACTATGAACTCAATTGAGTATTCTCTCATTACTGAATCAGTGAGAGCGAGGTACACATTAAGGAAAATGACCACGAACAAGAATATGGTAATTGGTTTGGGTTTCACATATCGGAGACATAGAGAATTGCCCAGATATTCTTTAAGTTTCTTTCTCAATTCTAGCGCATCTTCAGTAAGCTCCATTGAATCATCATTCACATAGAGATCATAAAGTATCTCGATTTTTTCACCAATTATCTCAATAACACCATCGAAACTTTCTGAAACTGCTGAAACTCTGATTTCATCGTTATTTGCCTCATAGAAACCGTTGTGATAAGTATATTCCAGTCTGAATGGTCTTTTTAATTTAATTCTTGTGCCTCCGATATCCAGATTCTCTAACATCACATAAGACGAATCAGACAGTTCTGTAAATATCAGTCCCCTGTCCCTCTGAATTTTGATATGTGCACAAATGGATTCAGTAGCTATGTCTTGACAACGTACACAGGTTCACCCGTTCGAGAATATTTGTCCTTCAATCTAAGCACTGATGCTAACACGAGTTTTACTCTCAGCTCTGTACCATCCTCTAACTCATAGATATTCCACGATTCATCATAAGTTTCGATATTGATGTGTTCTGCTTCTGATATTATACGAACCTAGCGAACGAGCGAACATAAGCTTTATAAGACAAATCCAGTAGTTACAGCAGGTGATTGTAATGGGAGGAAAAATTGTTACAGAAGTGAGAAATCTCAAGAGAGGACGATACATCATTATTGATGACGAACCGTGCAAAGTCACAGATATCACCACCTCCTCACCAGGAAAACACGGCTCAGCAAAGGCCAGAATAGAAGCGGTGGGGATCTTTGATGACAAGAAACGGTTCATCATAAAGCCCACTGGAGACAAAATCGATTCCCCCATCATCGATAAGAGAAGTGGCATGATTACTGCCATGATGGGAGACAGAATACAATTAATGGATATGGAAACCTATGAAACCTTTGAAGTTCCCACCCCTGACCCTGAAGAAGTGGAAGGAACTCTCGCAGAAAGCGCAGAAGTAGAATACTTGGAAACATTGGGACGTTACAAGATGGTGAGAGTAAAGAAGAAAAAAGGGTAGAAATGATCTTTTTTTCTCAAACTGGGAAATTTCCTTTGGATTATGGAGAAGGAAAACCTGATTGGATTTTGTTTGGAATACCTTATGATTCTACCTCTTGTTTTAATACAGGAGCTCGTTTTGGGCCTGATTCCATCAGGAAGGCTTCCTACCACCTTGAAGTATTTGATTGCGATTTAGAGGTAGATGTATCTGATATTAATGTGAATGATAGAGGAAATATCAATGTCAGGCTGGGAGATCCTCAAGCAAACTGTGATATTATAAAAAAAGCAGTATCTGAAATAGAACAGCGATTTATTGGGTTGGGTGGAGAGCATACTATTAGTTACCCACTGGTCTGTGTGTCGCAGCCGGATGTATGTGTCTGTTTAGATGCCCATTTAGATTTGAGAGATACCTACCTGGGAGAACCACTGTCTCATGCATGTACATTGAAACGAGTGTATGACATCTGTGACATACATATCTACGGGTACAGAGAGTGTTCAAAAGAAGAATACACCTTTGTAAAAGAGCACAACATAGCTGCGTACAAGCCTTCTGAGTTAGAAAATGCAGTATTTCCAGAAAATAAAAGAGTTCACTTATCCATTGATTTAGATGTTCTAGACCCCTGTGCAGCTCCCAATGTTTCAAATCCAGTTCCCAATGGACTGCAATTCGCTGAAGCAACCAATATCATAACCCAGGTGGTAAAAAAGAACACCATAGTGAGCATGGATATGTGCGAGGTGTGCTCCCGATATGCAGATAGAACTGCTGTTACTGCAGCTTCGTTACTGTATAAAACGCTGGCTGTATGGAGGAAATTTCATGGGCACAGATAAAATTTACCCCTTAGATATCAGAAAAGGCATGACAGTATCTGATTTAGTCAAAGAATACCAGAAAGGTGTTTTTGGAGGAGGAAAGATTGCTGAAGCAGTTGATGTCTACACAGAAATGCTGAAAACAAACTGCAAAGTCTTTCTAGGATTAGCAGGTGCTTTGGTCCCTGCAGGATTGGGGAAATTGATAGCAGACTTGATAAGAGATGAAATGGTTCATGTTATTGTAACTACGGGGGCCAATGTGACCCACGATTTAATAGAAGCTTTTGGAGGATCACACCTAAAGGGTATAAAGAAAAAAGATGCTGAATTGCGGGAACAGGGCATTGACAGAATTTATGATGCATTCATAGAAGATGAATCATTTATTCTATTTGAAGAAGAAATAAAAGACATTTTGCAGAAGGTGGAATCAGATATTTCTGTCTCAGAGCTCCTCAATAAAATCGGAAAAACTTTGGAATCAGAAAATTCATTTGTAAAGCAAGCATATTTAAGGGATGTTCCCATTTTTGTTCCTGCGTTCACTGATTCTATTTTAGGATTACACACTTTTCTGCATTCTCAGGAACACACACTTAACCTCGATCACCTCACAGACATTGGAAAAATGGTAACCCTTACCAGCAAAAAAGCAGGAGCTGTCATGCTGGGTGGTGGTGTTCCCAAAAATTTTATCTTTCAGAGCATGTTACTGTCTGGGCAGTCCTTTGCGTATGCGCTCCAGATCACCACTGATAGGCCAGAATACGGTGGATTATCAGGGGCTACACTTGAAGAAGCAATCTCCTGGGGGAAGGTGGCCAAAGATTCCATTTTGTGTACTGTTTACTGTGATACTACCATAGCATTTCCACTGATTGTAGCAGGTGTCAGAGACAGGCTGTAAGACACAGTATAGATTCATGATTCATGGGTTCACACTGTAGATTCATACTATTTACTAGCTCTGCTGAGGCTGCTGGCCTAACCTTTAAAACGCTGAAAAGAATACACGGCTATGGACAGAGACCCTGATGAAATTCTCAGCACTTTTCATCCAGCAGTAAAAAGCTGGTTCTGCAAAAAATTTGAGGGCCTTACTGCACCCCAGCGGTTAGCGTTCCCTGCCATCAAGAACAAAGAGAACATCCTTTTGTTATCTCCCACAGGAAGCGGAAAGACACTGGCAGGATTCTTGAGCTCAATCAATCATCTCGTTCAGTTAGCAGAAAAGGACCAATTGCAGAATACAGTCTATATCGTTTATGTATCTCCCTTGAGGGCTCTATCCAATGACATAAAAAAGAATTTAATGATTCCTTTAGAAGGTATACGAGAAGAAGCTCCCTTTGCCGATATTCGGGTGTTTGTCCGTACAGGAGATACCTCCGCCTACAGAAGGTCAAGAATGCTCAAGAAAACACCACACATCCTGATTACCACTCCTGAAACTCTGCAGATCATACTGAATGCTCCCAAATTCAAACAGAAATTAACTACGGTAAAATATGTTATTATTGATGAAATCCATGATTTATGCGATTCCAAACGAGGCATTTCTTTGTCAATATCGTTGGAACGGCTGCAGCGTCTTTCCGGTCCTTTCGTGAGGATTGGATTATCTGCTACTCAGGCACCAGTGGAAGACATTGCTCAATTTTTAGTAGGGAGGGACAGACCCTTTCACGTTTTGATAGCAGAAAAAGAGAAGAAATATAACCTCCAGATTGTAAAGCCCACCTCCTTATCGTCTTTATCATTGGAAAAAGCAGTTGAAGAAACTTATGACATTCTAAAACATTTGATTGAGTCCCACAATGTCACGTTGGTGTTCTCCAATACCCGCTCACGTACAGAACGAATTGTCTACCAGTTGAAAAACAGAGAGGTGTACTCAGTGGCTGCCCACCATGGGAGTATGGGAAAGGAAACTCGGTTCGAAATAGAGCATTTGCTCAAGCAGGGACAGATCAAATCAGTGATTACCTCCACCTCTTTAGAGCTGGGCATTGACATTGGTGATGTGGATTTAGTAGTTCAGTTGGGTACTCCCAAACAAACTGCCAAACTAATGCAGCGAATTGGAAGAGCAGGACATGGATTAAACGCAGTATCTAAAGGAATTCTCATTGCCCAGGATCGGGACGAATTGGTTGAACTTTCTATCTTAAAGGAGAAGGCACTGTCCTATCAACTGGAACCTGTACAGATTCCTCAAAATTGTCTGGATGTTTTAGCACAGCATTTGATTGCCATGAGTTTAGAGCAAGTATGGGAGGCAGAAGAAGCGTTCAGACTGGTAAGAAAGTCCTACTGCTATAAAAATTTGCCGTACGAAGATTTTATAAAAGTGTTGGAGTATTTGGGAGGGTACTACGCAGATCTGGAGGAGAAACACATCTACAGGAAGTTGTGGTTTGATGGAAAGAACTTTGGGAGGATCAAAGGAGCACGCTATCTTTATTTTTTAAATTGTGGAACCATCCCCTCAGAAGCCACGTTTCGAGTAGTACTAGATGGTATACCATTAGGGACCTTATCTGAGTACTTTGTTTCCCATTTAAAACCTGGCGATGTCTTTGTATTGGGGGGGCGTTCTGTAGAATATCAGCACATTGAGGGAATGAAAGTCATAGTGAAAGATGCATTAGGAGGAAAACCCACTGTCCCCTCTTGGAGGGGTGAAGCCATGTCCCGCCCTTATGAATTTGGTGAAGCGCTTTCCCAGTTTCGCACCCGAATCAGTTCAGCAATAGATACAGGTATGACAGACACAATAGATACAGATATTCTCTCTTACTTTGAAGAGCAAGAACGAGGTGCAGGGTTCATCCCCACTGCAAATACCCTGTACATTGAACGCTACATCGATTCAGAACAGAAGTACCATCTAATCTTTCATTTTCCCTTTGGTAGAAGGGTAAACGAAGCGTTAGCCAGAGCATACGGCCATAAACTGGAATTATCAGATTTTGCAGTAACTGACAATGGATTTATGCTCAATTCTCCCTCAGCAATTCACTTCAAAAAGGATTTAGTATCCTCTGCTGAGTTACTACAGATGGTGAAAGCATCAGTATGGGGTACAGAACTGTTCTGTCAGCGGTTCAGACACTGTGCTGAGAGAGGATTTTTGATCTTGAAAAACTATAAGGGGAAAACAATTTCTCCCCGCACCCAGTATTTCAGGGCCCGTTCATTATTGAAGGAATTACCCTTTGATTTTCCCATTGTGGAAGAAACATTCCGTGAAGTCCTGTATTCTGCATTGGACTGTGAAAATACATTAAAAGTGCTGCAGCAAATTGAAAGGGGAGAAAAAGAAGTTATTGTCACTGATTATACCACCATTCCTTCTCCTTTTGCCTTATCTATTGTGTTAGCGGGAGCACAGGATATCATCACTTTGAAGGATCGCAGCGAATTCCTGCAGCATATGCAGAAAACAGTAACTGAAAAGATTATTGAAGCACAGCCTTCCTTTGATCCTGGTGTACTAAAGACATACTATGCAGGAAGAACACGAACAATGGTTGAGTATCCAATGAAAGAGGTAATCCTGGATATTTTGCACTGCGGCATTAAAACTGCCCAAGAAATTGCTGCAGAACTTGATATAACCAAAAAAGAAGTGGAACCCATTCTTGATGATCTTATTGAGGAAAATGTGGTCTCCTGCGGGTACTTTACCTCCTCTGAGCTTCAGTACATGCTGGTGAAGGACAGGAGGTATTTAGAATATGGGGAGGGAATTGAAGATGGGACAGTGAAGAGATTTTTAATGGAAACGCATTTCACTTTTGAGAATGCGCATCAGGTTCTCTCTGCATATGGGTTTTTACGCTCAAAGAGAGCACTATACGATCGGGTGGGATTTTTTTCCCAGCAGCTTTTAAGAGTAAAAGTGGGGGGGAGGCTGGTCTACATTCTACCTGAAGATGCATCCCTCTTTGTTTCTGCATACAGAAGTACGTTCCCTTCAGAGGAAGCAGAGGTTTTTGAATACATTCAGGAGCATCCAGGGCTGAAAAGAAGGGAAATTATTGAAGCGTGCGAATCTGATATCTCCCAGCTGGAGGAGAATTTGTACGTGTACAGGGATGAAGACAATCGATTTTACGTTCTAAAAACAGATGTATGTGACAGGGGCGAAGCAAGAAAAGAGATTGTACGCAGGTATGTATCTTCCTGTGGCCCAGTATCAAAGGAAGAAATTCTGTATCATACTCGCTTCCAGAGAGAAGATCTGGAAGACATAGTAACAGATTTTAAAAAGGTCAATATTTTCTCAAAGATTGTGCAGGAGATGTATAGTACTGAAGAGGACTATCATATATTAAAAGAGCTCTCCAAGAAAGAAAAAGAAGAAAAAGAAAGGAGAGAGAAGGAAGAAAAAAAAAGTGTCACATGGGTGAGAATTATCCATCGGCTGGACCCATTTTATGATAAAATCCGTTATGAAGCTTCTTCACTCATTGATGAATCTTATTATCCTATCGTATGCAATGGTGACTTAGTGGGAGGCATTTTGTATGAAGTAAATGATGCTTTTTCCATTTCAGATGTCACCCTGTTGAAAGAATCAATTCCTGCTGAAGAGTTATTTTCAGAGATTCAAAGAGTCTACCAGTTCTACCACTGGCATGGATGTCGAAAAATTGTGTTAAAACCAGAACTCCTCCAGAAAATGGCAGAAGAGCTGGGATACATAATAGAGAAGGGAATACTAGCTGATGCTCCCCCGTTCTCCAGGTCACTTGAGGATGTATATTTTGCTCAATTGAAAGCGCAGCATCTCCTGGAGCCAGCACCTGCGCATCATGTGGTGGAATTGCCATTTTTGACCCTGGAAGCTGCTCAATCGAGGTCTCAAGAATCCATTAAAAAACTGATGGAACTCAATGAAATATCAAAAGTCGTATACAACACTCAAACATATATTTGTCTACCTGAAGATAAGAAAATATATGAAGAAAACGATATTAATGAACTAATAGCCCGGATATTGGACTCTTTTCTTATTTTGACTCCCTTTCAGGTTCAATCCCTGGTGAATGCAGAATTGTTTGAGATTGAGAATGTGCTTGAGAATTCATCCAGAAAAGTGTTCTACCAGGGGGAAACCTACTATCAAAAAGGGAGTGAATTTCTTTCTCCAGAAGAACTTCACATTTCATTTCTTCCAGTTACTGATCCTTATATCGTGCTGCACAATTCAACATGGAACCTTGAGGGTACTGCAATTTTAGTAAACGGCACTCCTGCAGGGTATTACACAGTGGAAGAGAATTTGGCTGATTTGCACCTGTTTAAAGAGTATAAAGAGGTTTGGGGGAATATTCTGGTGAAACTGCCTTCAGAAACCATATCAATTCGTACCATTAACGGGAGACCAGTCAAAGATACCCGGTTTGCTAGAACGTTCTTCTGACCACAAATTGAATCATTATATCCAGCATATCTCTGTATTTTTTCACTGTAAACATTTCCAGAAATTCTCTGGCCTTCTCCAGGTACTGCTCTGCAACCTGGGTAGCTGCTTCCACTGCTCCACTGGCTTTGATCTTCTCCAGAGTGTCTCCCTTATACATAGCGCCCCCAAGAATCTGGTACGCTTTGACAACCACAAAATTGGGACTGCCATCTATTAAATCCGTCCCCACCGGTTTGCCGAACACTTTCTTGTTTCCCACAATATTCAATATGTCATCTCGTATCTGGAAGGCAATGCCCAGATTCTTGCCAAACACCCGTGAGGCTTCCAGGATTTCTTCATCACCGGTGGCAGCCACTGCACCCAGAAAACTGGACACTCGAAACTGATAAGAAGTCTTGGCTTCACAGATTTGCATGTAGTCTTCTTCTGATAATTGGGAAAAATCAATATCCATTTTTTCTCCAAGGGTGGTCATACGGGCAGCTAAAGCCAGTTCTTTCAGTGCCCCGGGGTGTGGTTTCTCAGAGAACACTTCTAACGATTTCCAGGTGAGATAACTCGCTGCTAGTAAAGCGTTTTTTATACCATATTTTATGTGCAGGCATGGTTTCCCTCTCCGTAATTCATTTCCATCGATCACATCATCGTAGATCAGAGACACATTATGTAAAATCTCCAGAGTCAATGCATAGGGGAGGACATCTTCGGTTGTGCCGCCCAGTCCCTGGCAGGTGAGCATACATAAGATGGGTCTGGCTCTTTTTCCTCCCGCCTGGATGTGGTATAATATTAGATCTCTCATGACAGGATGATCATCTTTGAAGATGCTCGTTATCTTCTGATTGATTAGATCCATGTACTCATGGAAAGCAACTGGAATACTCATCTGGACACCTTTTAACCTTCTCTTGCATAGATGTTATATAGTTTTCGGTACAATAACTTTGTTCTGCTGCTGGAATTCAACCTGCCGATTTCATGAAAGTACCATTTTTCTTCTCTAAAGAGCAAGAATAGAAAGAAAACAAAAAAACGAAAAAAGAAAAGAAAAAATTTAGCTTTTTCGTCTGTAGACAACAGCAGCGCCTGCAGCCAGCATGCCTACAAGCAAGATGGTGCCAAGACACGTTCCGCCGCCTGGTCCTTCAGTCGGCTCTGGTGTCTCTCCTTCATCTCCAACCTTTGGTTTCAAGTACAATAAGCAGCTTCTGGGAGACTCAGAAGGTGAAACACCTCCTAGTTGCGTGAACCAGCCTTCAAAGGTATCGTTCCGGTGAGCCTCGTTTAATGTCCTGTAGTACAACGGACAGTAACCAACTTCTTCAATGATTAACTCCTGCGCTCCGTGTGATGCAGTGACCAGTCCATCGTGGTCACACAAGGTCATGATGTCCTCCAGGTACTTGTCGGTCTGGGGGTTCTTGTAGCTCATGGGGTTGTTTCCATCGGGAACTGCCTGATCAGAGTGGAAGAAGTAGCGCATGTGATCCGGATAGGTACTGCCGCTGATTCTCCAGCCCAGGACGTACCAATCAAAGGTCATGGCCTCAAAGGTCTTGTGTACAATTTCACCGAACGATGTTGGCTTTGCAGTAGCTGGAACACCAATTTCTCTCCACCATTCCTGGACCAGCACACCAGACATGGCCCTCATGGGGTCGTAGTCAGCTGGTGGAGTCAGAATCTCGAAAGGTTTCATGTCAGTGCCATCTGGCAACTTGATAACACCCTCAGGATACTTGGCATCAGGAACAGTGTAGCCAGCTGCAGTCAACATCTCTGTGGCTTTGGCTATCCGTTCTTCTCTGGGCATTTCACTTCCGTACTTGTTGACGTTGTCATTGTACCATTCACCTGCAGCAGGCATTACCACCGAGTGAGCAGCTCCACCATATCCCTGCAATACACGGGAGACGATGAATTCTTTGTCTACCAGGCAAGCTAGAGCCTGACGCAGTACTAAATCGTCAAAGGGCTCTTTTGCAATATTGGGAGCCAAATAGTAGTATCCCAGCTCATCTGATTTCTGAATGGTAACATCAGGATTTCCCAGCAATTGGGCGATATAACCAGGGTCCAAATTCCACCAAATGTAGTCGATTTCACCCTTCTGAATACCCAGCAATGCTGCATCAGTAGTACCATACAACTTCAAGAGCAGTCCATCGTACCAGGGTCCTTCTTCAATTTCCCCTACACCTTCAACAGTTATTGTTCTTCCTTTACCGTAGTAGTCAGGGTTAGTCACCAATTTCACGAAAGACCCTTTCTCCCACCTATCAAAGGAGAATGGTCCAGCACTGATAGGTTCGTCCACTGGCATATCCAGAAAGGTCTGCATGGGAATTTCTGTGCCCCGTGCTTCTTCCAGCATAGGCTCGAATTGCTGCTTTGGTACTGCACTGTGGAAGATGATGGCTTCTTCGAACTGAGGAGAACACTTTGTGAGCTTTATTTCCAAAGTATATTCACCAGTTGCTCTGACATACTCTACATCCTCGTAAATGGGAATGTAGTCTGGAATTTCCAGCTCAGCAATAATAGTGTAATAGAATTCAAAGTCGTACGCGGTCACAGGCATTCCATCATCCCATGATACATCATCTCTCAATGGGAACGTAAAGGTTAACCCATCAGGACTGTTCGTATACAGTTCATCGAGAGTGAGAGTACACATATCAGGTAGTGGCTCCAGTGTTACCGGCTTCCGGTAATACAGTGATGGGTAGAACCATGCACATGCATGCACAGACCACACATCAGTAGCTTTCCAAATGTTTAATGTCTTGGGTTCATCCTGGCAACCTATTCTCAACAGCGTTTCATCCTGTGCATTCAGTGGTATCATGCTTGCGACTAATACTGCTGCGACTGCCACAATGAAAAGTTTCTTCATTTCTTTAACCTCCTTTCTGTATTGTTCTTTTCAGCTACTATGAGTGATAGTAGCTTATTATAATTAATAGTAGGTTACTTATAAAGGTTTCTATCAACAATTGTCGAAACTCACTGTAGGGGGTGGATGGAGATATGAATCCAGTAGATCAGAGAGTACTATTGAATGTTTCAGTCTGCTTCCTGAAAAATCTGACTTTTATCCTGAAACCATAGTTCGAGCAATGTCACCTGCTTTCTCCAAAATTCTTTCTTCATCTACATTTGCAAACTTCCTGTTTTTCATGATAATATTCCCGTTGCAGATCACAGTGGCAACATTCCCACTGTGCATTGCATAAACAATGTTGGACACAAAATCATGATACGGAACAGCATTGGGTTCATTCACATCAACTAATACCACATCTGCCAGATACCCTTCCTTTACTACTCCAGATTTTAACCCCAACGATTTTGCCCCATTTTTCGTGGCCATCTCAAACACATTGTGAGCAGATACAGCAGTGGGCTTTCCTGTATGAACTTTATGTAACAATGCACACACCTTCATGACCTCGAACATGTCTAGACTATTATTGGACGCTGCTCCATCAGTAGCTAATGAGACCATAACCTTTTTCTTCAGCATCTCTGGTAATCTCATCACACCAGCAGCAATCTTCATGTTGGACACTGGATTGTGGGAAACTTTCACTTTTTTCTCAGCAAACATATCAATTTCTTTATCAGTTAACCAAATACAATGGGCAGCCAGAAATTTCTCACTTAAAAACCCATTCTCATACAAATACTCCACCGGGCGCATGTCCATCTTTTCCGAAAATTCTTTGACTTCCCCTTCAGTTTCACTCACGTGGGTATGAAAGATCAAGTGGTACTTTTGAGCAACCTCTAAACATTTAAAAAACGTATCTGAAGAACAGGTATACATAGCGTGGGGGGCCATTACCGGCACAACTAATTCGCTCTTATTCTTGTACTCCTTAATGAATTTTACTGCAGTCTCGAAGGGGTTCTCAGATTCAGGTGAAGGAAAATCAAATATCCCCGATCCTAGATATCCTCTCATCCCAATTTCTTCTACTGCTCTTGCCACATCTCTGCAAAAGAAGTACATATCCACAAAACAGGTTGTACCAGATTTCACCATCTCCATAGCACCTAACAGACTCCCATAGTATGCTGCCTCTCCCGTTAACCGCTTTTCTACTGGCCACACCTTTGTCTCTAACCACTCCTTTAATGGTAAATCATCACCAGATCCTCGTAGTAAGGTCATGGCCAGATGCGTATGGGTATTGACAAATCCTGGCAAAATCAACTTCTTTTTCCCATCTATCACAATGCCTGATAGATCTTTTTCTTCTCCAATAGAGGTGATACGATTTCCTTCAATAATCACATTTTTTTCTGAACCATCAGTGAATGTCACATTCTTGATGCAGATCATGCTTTTGATTTTGTGGTAGCTTTAAAAAAATTTCTCTTGTACATCTCAAGTATCAGTAATAATTGTAACCTGCATACTGTGACTGAAATATCATCGGATGTGTCAACCTTTTTAAAGAACTAATATTCGTACAGTGAGATGGTCTATATCAGAAGGCTCACCCACGCAGACTACGATAGCATCATAACCCTCTGGAGAAAAGCGGGATTACCCTGCAAATCCAAAGGAAGAGACAGCAGAGAAGCAATCAAGACGCAAATGCAGAATACTCCTGATCTCTTTTTGGGATCCTTTTTAGAAGAAGAAATCATAGGATGTGTCATTGCCAGCTTTGACGGAAGAAAAGGATGGATAAACCGGTTAGCTGTCCTACCAGATTACCAAGGGCTGGGAATCGCTCAGATGCTCATTTGTGCTGCTGAAGAAGCCTTAGAAAAGAGAGGAGCTCACGTCATTGGCACATTGATTTTCGACACCAATGAGTCTTCTGTCAGGCTTTTCGAAAAAATGGGTTACAGCCTGAGCAAAGATATTCTGTACTTGAGCAAGAGAAAAAGCAAGGAGAGTTAGAGCTTCACGTCAAAATACGAGTCATACTGTGACTATGGAATCTGCTTGTTTCTCAAAAATCCTTTCCGCATTCTTGATTCTTGTTTTGTCTTTTTCTTCAATTTCCTTTATTATTTTCCAACCTTCATTTCTCTTGATTCTACCTTTCAGAAAGCCAAACCGTAACAACTCGATGATATCCATCCACTGGATGCTTTTTTCCTTACAGAATCTTTTCGCAGCTTTGTCATTAGTTAATATGATCATTTCTCTCTTTTCGCACAGTAATATACTATAAATCTCGGTAAGATGAAGTTTTCTATTGTTTTCTGCAATCTCTTCGCTTTTTCGAAAGATTTTCTGATCCAAATTCCATGATTTTCACGGTTCTAACAATATCATCTGAATAGTCATATCCCAGTTCTCTGGCTTTTTCTAACTCCCTAAGAGTTTCTACTGTCATATAAAAGGTAGATTCAGGAAAAATTCTCTTAAGCAATGTGATCCTCCTTATTTTTCCGAGCATACTCAGCACATCAGTGTCAACTATGAAATCCATCTAACCACTGATATTTTTGAGTTTTTTATCTATTTTTTCTGTGGGTTCTACCTCAAGTTCTCTGAAAATTTCTCAACTGGCTAGCATCTCCTTGAATTCTATGACAGTTACTCCTGCAATCTCAGCTGCTTTCCCGAGAGATATTTCACCACTCTTGTATAATTCTACTGCTGATACAGTCTTTAATTCTTTTCTGGTTTCAAGTAGTAATCTGAGAGCGTCTTTGACTACTTCAGATTTGCTAGTGCCCCTTCCATCAACGTAATTCATCTTTCTTAGCCTCCCTGTTGCGCCAAGCAATATACCTGCGAATTGCACGCGCTTGCTCTTTGTGTGATTTATAGTTGGAATTTAATATCGCAAACTTTTTGAGTGGTCCAAAATGACATTCGATAGGATTAAGCCAGGACGCATTGGTAGGTGTTGGGACCAGTTCTACATTGTTTTCTTCTGCCCACGTGAGAACTTTCTCTGTTTTGTGAGG
>Ga0209635_10002091_pt1 | contig 15221 bp, 15 predicted proteins | sample DeeMarSWOR230_32_FD_187463 | JGI IMG/M metagenome (GOLD analysis project Ga0209635, IMG submission 187463) | Marine sediment microbial communities from White Oak River estuary, North Carolina - WOR-2-30_32 (SPAdes) (version 2) | ecosystem: Environmental > Aquatic > Marine > Intertidal zone >... | reverse complement strand
AACGCCAGCAGCTTATAAGCCCACAGATTGATCCCCATGACCTCGGCCGCCACCTCATTATCTCTGATCGCAATGAAGGCTCTGCCTGCCCTGGTCCTTACAATATTTGTCGCCACATAGGTAGCCAGACAGGCTATGATCATCACCAGGTAGAAGTAGCTGCTTTTGGACTTGAACACGAAGCTGCCTATCGCAACTCTGGGCACAGACATACCATCAGCTCCGCCGGTGATACTGCGTAGCTGGAGTATCAACCAGATAATAATGAAATGGGCGGCTATGGTCGCCATAATCAGGTAGAAGCCCTTGACCCTGAGTGATGGTAAGCCAAAGAGTAACCCCATCAATCCCGCCATTAAGGCTGCACAGGGTAAGGCTGCCCAGAATGACCAGCCAAGCTTTGAGCACAGCACGGCCGAGGTATAGCCACCTACAGCCATAAAGGCAACATGCCCTATGGAGAGTTGACCACAATAGCCGGTTAGGATATTAAGACCGTGGACACTGATAATGGTGATGCCAATTATGGTCATGATGGTCAGTATTCTGTCATTGAAATACAGCGGGGCGCTGAAAAGAAAGACCATGAAGACGAGCAGAATTACCCACTGCGTCTTGGTACGGACGATGGCCATATCCTCGGCATAGCTTTGGTTGAAGATCCCGCTGGGTAAATCCATCTGTTAAACCCTTTCTATCTCAGCCAGACCAAACAGACCATGGGGTCTAAAGATGAGCACGATGACGATGATGATAAATGGGAAGACATTCGCCAGCCCGCCGCCAGCAGGTAGCATAGGGTCTAGATATGCAGCGGCTACATTCTCCAGTACACCTAACGTGATTCCGGCGAAAATGGCCCCCCCAATGGAGTTAACTCCCCCCAACAGGACTACCGCGAATGCCTTCAGTCCAATCTCAGCCATTCCCACCATAACACCCGATACACCGCCCAAAATGATGCCGCCGATTGCACCAACGACACAGGCAATTCCCCAGGAGAGAGCATAAATAGTCGTTACCTTGATCCCAGCACTCTGCACTACCTGTTCATCCTCGGCGGTGGCTCTCATTGCCAACCCAATTTTTGTGTATCGGAAGAGGATCATCAGGATAACTACCGCCACAATAGAGACGATCATCCCGATTGTTGTCTCTGAGGGGATGGATAACTCGCCAAGGCGTAGGGTCACAGTCGGCAATACCCCGTGGTACGCTTTATACTCGCCACCCCAGATCAGTGTTGCCAACCCTTCAAATACAGTAGAAAGGGCCACGGTCATCATGACGACAGCTATGACCGGTTGACCTACCATAGGGCGTAGGGTAAGACGTTCAATTAACAAGCCGATGAGGATAGCCGTTATGATGATCAATATCAGGCTGATCCATATTGGCAGGTTGAACGTTATCAAGAAGGTATAAGCCAGGTAACCGCCAAGCATGACAAAGTGTCCCTGGGCGATGTTAAACGCCTCGGAGCATTTAAGAATGATCACGAAGCCTATCGCGATGAGGGCATAAACCATGCCGAGGGCAAAACCGGTTACCACTAATTGCAGGAGAAAGGTCATCCGCCAACTCCTTCAACAGATTTGATGCTAATCGTAGTTTTTATTGTTCCCATTCGCCCATCCCGGTATCTGACCTGAGCTTCAATGGGAACCTCGGTCTTATCACCATAAATCGCATGGATGAGTTCGCGGTAGCGTTCTTCCACAAATGCTCTTCTCAGCTTCCTGGTTCTGGTTAACTCGGCTTCATCTGGGTCAAATTCTTTGTGGAGGTTGACATATTTCTTCAACCTGGCGCCTGGCGGTAAAGCCTCATTTATTCGGTCTATATCCCTTTTTACCAACTCGTAAACCTCTGGTTTCTGGGAAAGCTCAGCAAAGTTAGAATAGGCCACTCTCCTTCGTCCAGCCCACCTGCCCACCCTTTCATAGTCAATGATGATGATTGACGAAGTGTAGGCTCCATCTGGGCCGGCCAGAACCCAGGCGTCCTTGATATAAGGGCTGAACCTCAACCGGCTCTCAACAGATTGGGGGGCCAGTTTATCGCCATTGGCCAATTCAATAAGGTCCTCAACCCTATCCAGAAAGACAATGTGTCCGTCCTCGTCGACAAAACCGCAGTCTCCACTATAAAACCACCCGTCGTTAAGCACCTCGGCAGTATTTTCCTGATCCTTATAGTAGCCAAGGAAAACACCGGGCTGCCGATAAATGATCTCACCATTGTCGGCTATCCTCACCTCTGTTCCCGCGTGAACGGGGCCTACGGTCTCTGCACGGATTTCATCATTCCGGGCGCCGGTCAGAGCCCCACCCTCTGTTGACCCATACAGGCTCTTGAGGGGGAGATTCAGGGCATGATAGAACCTGAAGGCATCCGGGCTTAGGGTAGCCCCGGTGGTATAGCACACTCTGGCGTTTGAAAGACCAAGGCTATCTTTAAGGGATCTGAAGAGAGCTATGTGAGCTAAAGGATAGAGCAGTTTCCAGAACAGGTTCGGCTTTTGGTTTCTATTCTTTGAATCGGCCACCTTATGGCCAATGGGCATGAGCAGACGGAAGGCAAACCGCTTGAGGGTATCAGCACCCAGAATCCTCGCTTGAACCATGGCCGCCTGATCTTCCCAGAACCGAGCCCCATGGTAGAGGATGCTTGGACCAATTTCTCTGGCATCCTGCTGCTGCGTTTCCGGCCCTTCAGCGAAGTTTAGAACGCTGGCCGATAGCAAGTGACAACCAATCGAGAACCATTGCTCGGCCATCCAAGCTGGTGGGAGGTGAGGAACGACATTGTCACTCTCATACCATGGATCGAGACGCAAGTGATAATCTGCACCAGCCCTCATGGTTTTGTAGGTGTGGAGGGCTCCCTTGGGTGCAGCACCTGTGGTTCCTGAGGTGTAGACGAGAGCACAGATATCATCCGCACTGCCGGTTTCCACATTCTGCTCAAAGAGCCCGGGGCGTTCCTCTTCTAATCTCTCCCCTTGTTGCAGCACTTGCTGATAACCTATCAGGGCAGGGTCATCGTAATGGGCTAGCCCCTTATAATTCCAGTAGATGACCTTTTCAAGGAGGGGGAGTTCTTGGTTGATTTCTAGTAACTTGTCAACTTGCTCCTGGTCTTGAACCACAGCAAATCTGGTCTCAGAATTTTCAGCAAAGTACTTTATCTCCAGCGGCGTTGAATCAGAATATACTCCTACTGAAACCCCGTGGTTAGCCTGGGTGGCTAGTTCAGTGTAATACCACTGTGGGGCATTATCCCCAATAATGAGCACCTTATCTCCAGGTTCAAAGCCAAGGGACAGCAGTCCAAGGGCCAGGCGTTTGACATTGAGAAAGTAGTCCTTCCAGGTGTAACGTTGCCAGATACCAAAGCGCTTATAGCGCATGGCTACATGATTATCGCCATACTTTTCATAGTTGTATTTGAGAATCTTGGGCCAAGTATCGCCTTTTTCTCTGAAGGCTGGTTCTCTCTCGGTAGTCATTGCCCTTCATGCTGCTTTTTTAAGTCAGCCACCTCTTCCTTCGCCGGTAATGTTTAACCTCGCGATAGCTTTTTCTGGAGCCAACAGCCGATAGCCCCATATAAAATTCCTTGACGTCTTCGTTATCCCTTAGCTTCTCAGCCGGACCGCTCAAAACCACCCGACCATTTTCCATGACATAACCATAGTCAGCGATACCGAGGGCAGCTCTGGCATTTTGTTCTACGAGAAGAATGGCCATCTTTTGCTCGGCGTTGATTTTGTGGATAATCTCATAGATTTCTTGTACCAGTAGTGGGGCGAGGCCGAGAGAGGGCTCATCTAAAAGCATCAGCTTGGGACGGGCCATGAGCGCCCGCCCAATCACCAACATCTGCTGTTCACCACCTGACAGATAGCCGCTCGTTTGGCGGCGTAGGTCTTTAAGCCTGGGGAAGTAGTCAAAGATCGCTTCCATGTCCCCCTTGACTTCGGCCCTGTCTTTTCGGCTGTAAGCGCCCACCAGCAGATTTTCCTCAATGTTAAGGTGCTCAAGAACCCTTCGCCCCTCCATAACCTGGGATACGCCCATAGAAGCAATGTCCTCTGGCTCGAACTTGTCTAACCTCTTGCCATCGAAATCGATGCTGCCGTCGGTTACCTCCCCTTCCTCAGTCTTTAGCAGCCCTGATATTGCCTTGAGTGTTGTCGTCTTTCCCGCGCCATTGGCTCCGAGTAGGGCAACGATTTTGCCGTCGCCTACCTCGAGAGATACGCCTCGTAGCACCTGAATAACGTTCATATAGACGACTTCAATATTGTTTACTTGTAGCATTATGTCGGCCTATGTTTCCTGCCCCAGGTAAGCACGAATAACCTCAAGGTTCGTTTTAATTTCGGCCGGGGTGCCCTCGGCAATTTTGCGCCCGAAATCGAGGACGATAATCCTGTCGGCGATGTCCATCACCACTCCCATATCATGTTCGACAAGGACGATACAATGAATCCCATCCCTCAGAACGGGGGTGTCGGGATATGTGGCTCCCTGACCTTCGAATACGTCAATGATGAACCGGGCGATATCCTCCTTTTCCTCTAGGTTCATCCCTGCCATGGGCTCGTCCAGAAGCAGGACTTTCGGTTCCAAAGCTAAAGCTCTTCCCAGTTCGACCCTCTTTCGCATACCGTAGGATAGAATGTGAACGATCTTCCTTCGGATGGGTCCCATTTCCAAAAAGTCAATAATCTCCTCTACCGTCTTGCGGTGCTCGATTTCCTCCTTACGTGCCCAGCCGAAGTACAGAGCACCAGCGATAAAGTTTTGTTTCATCAACAAGTGCCGGGCAGCCATAATGTTGTCTTGAGTGCTTAGCCCGGTGTACAACTCGATATTCTGAAAGGTCCTGGCAATGCCGAGTTTGGCCAGCTTATCCGGGCGCATTCTGGTAATTCTTTGCCCGTCGAAATGAATCTCACCACTTTGAGGTTTGTAGAAGCCATTGATGCAGTTGAGGAGGGCGGTCTTACCGGCACCATTCGGTCCGATAATAGCCAGGATCTCGTTATCCCTGATATCCAGGGAAACTTGGTCTAGGGCTCTGACACCACCAAAGTCAAGCGAGAGGTTGTCAATCCGCAGTTTAACTGGCTTATCAATTTCCACCTATCATACCCCCCACGGTATTGAGAACAGAAGCAGGCTTAACTTTTAAAAGTTTACGTTGTTTGTTTTTTGTTTTCTTCTTCGCGCACAAGCGGTTTAAGTATGTGATCGCGAACGGACCATATGACACAGAATGCACTGATGAGTGCTTCCGGATCTCTATCATGGCAAGCCTGATAGATGTTTCGATAATTTGTGAGTCGTTGAGAATTAAGCTCAGGAAACGAGTAGAAGTAGAACCGGTACTGTTGGGAAAGATCCCACAGGTTTGAGAGAATGCGCAGGAGATGCTCTTTTTCGCTCGCCTCGAAGACGGTGAAAAAGAACTCGCGCACCAATTGCAGTCGCCGCTGAACGTCGTCCTGATTTGCCTCGGCCGTCTCGATTTCCTCCAATAGATGTTTCAGTCGGTCGACGGGGACCCGCTCGAAATCCTCCGCTACCCAACGACAAGCCAGAGTCTCCAATGCCTCCCTCATGAGGTAAATCTCTTCGTAATCAGAGACAGCGAGTCTTGCGACGATTGCGCCGCGACGTGGGCGAAAAGTAACGAGGCCTTCTGCCTGCAGTTGACGCAAAGCTTCACGGATTGGCATTGTGCTGACGCCGAAGGTGTTGGCCAATTCATCCTGACGCAAGCGGTCACCAGGCTTTAGGTGACCGCTCAAGATCATGTTCCGTATTCTATTTACGACAGCGTCTTGGATATTGACGTGGTCGATGACAGGATCAGAAGAGTTGACAGGTTGCTGCATGGCTGACAATTCTGTCTTTCTCTCGCGAATTCGATATTCGATATTCGATTTTATATCTGATTTGAACTATTTGTCAAGATTTTGGCCTACCTTAGGCCAATGGTCGTCAGGGTAGATACCAAAAATAACCAGGACCGAGCCCATTCGGTTGACATTTCGGCGAAACCCGGAGAAGCTGACACTTCGATCGCCATCGCTAACCGCACGGTGATCGGGATCATGAAAGGCTGCCCGATCCAAATTCGCAGCGATGTTCATTTCCTGTTACTCCCTATAGATACCCGTAACTACAGGACGTGTTTTTTGAACGTTTGGCGCCTCCGGTGTGAGGCGGGATTTGTGGTACCCAGCTGAACGACGCGGATGGTGTATGTGACACGAGCGGCTTTGAATTCGGCTGCTTGGGTTCGGTCCAGGACTGAAGTTCCCATCGTCTCAATCCCACAACTTTGATAGCTAAAAACGCCGTACCGATGGCCCAGCTTGACCGAATATCCGAGTCCATGCTGAGCGCTTCGGCAACCTCAGCATGCTCCTGCTGAGACATCGCCCCTCGAAGACCGTTCGTCTTACTTGACTGGATCCCGCATTCTTTACGGGGTGGCGGCGGTTAAACGGATTGATTTCCTTGCTCAAAGAAGCTTTGCCCCATATGACCAAACAGCAAGCGAACCTCGGGATGGCTATCGGCCCATTCACGCAACATGGGAACATGAGGTCCGATGACCAAGCGGTCCAACCCGTTGGGCGTTAGCCCGTGTACGTGGAGTATTTGATTGTATTTTTGGTGTCATGCTTTGCAGAGTACATTAATTCATCCGTCTTTCTGACCAACTCATCGGCAGTATGTGGTGCGACATTACACGTTAAAACGCCAATACTAAATGTTATCGGCCAATTGCTTTTTTGCATTTCTTCTAGAAGGCTACTATGAAGTTTGGAGATGGCAACGCGAGCGGATTCCCGGTTCGTTTCGGGTAATAGCAACGCGAATTCATCACCGCCAAGCCGAGCAATCACATCTGTTTTTCGCAAGAGCGATTTGGTATAACACACCACCGTTCGGAGAACCTGGTCACCTGTAGGATGTCCGAATTGGTCGTTTACGGTCTTGAAATTATCAAGGTCAATGTAGGCTACTGTGAATGGGTGCTCATATCTTCTCAAACGGTCAATTTCCATCTGCGCCAATTCATAGAAGAGACGCGAATTCATTGCACCGGTTAAGCTGTCTGTGCGAGCTAATTCTTTTTCGCGCTCCATTGCATTTCTTACCGTTGATAAGAGCAAAGTGATAATAACGAAGAACGAAAGTCTGATGAGAGAATTCCATATGGGGAGAAGAGGATGTGAGTACGGGTGCCCCGTGGCCGTATCCGCCCCAAACCAGATAAGGGCGCTGGTCAGCGACGCCATAATCCCAAGTCGTTGGCCCAAGAACCAAGTGATCAAAGTGATCGGGATCACGTAGAACAAAGAAAAAGAGAATTCGTATCCTGTCAGGAAATCAGAGAGACCTATTGCTCCGATGATAACAAATCCCAGCAATATCCTGAACGGTCGACTTTGTTTCTCTAGCTTCGCAAGAAAGTCCATGGCCTTTTGCCTCTTGATTCACACATGAAAGAAACGAACGAGCAATATTAGGTTGCCCAATCCTCACGCAATAACGAGAAGCTTCGCAGATCATGAAATCGTCCCTTCCAGTACCCATACTCTCTTCGGACGCCCTCTTCTTCAAAGCCTAATCTCTTCAAAAGCCCTGCTGACGCTTCATGGTCCACACAGGTCAAAGCCTCGATGCGGTTGAGGTGAAAAAAGAACCCCTCACCAAAACCGTGCTGGATGGCAGCTGTCAAAGCTTCTGTCATGATCCCCTGCCGCCAATGCGCTGGATGAAGATCATATCCAATCTCAGCAGAACGAAAAGGCTTGTTCAAATTGTAGTAGCCGCACGAGCCGATGATGACATCCATTTGCTCTCTCAAAGCAATGCCCCAACGAATGCCTAACGCTCTTTCAAACAGGCTTGTGCGGACCGCTACCATCTTCTCTGCTTGCTCAATAGATTGCATGGTCTCCGCGTTGTGATACTTGGTCACGATATCTCGGGAGAAAATGTCGAAGACGGCGAGAGCATCCGACTTGCGAAATTCTCGCAGCACCAGTCGATCAGTTTGCAGGACTGGGAACTTGCTCATTCTTCCACTTTAACGGCATTCAGTTACGAATAAGCTCTACGGTGTGCGCGCCTAACGATCTTGAGCTTAGCGCCGCTCGAAACCTAGCTTGCCATTCGGGTATCTCATCCAAGATCCAAGGTGTCCGTATCGCGCATACCGCGAGGTCGGTCGTCGAAGATCCTGCAATCATTAAGGGGTAACGAATGGTTAGGCGATATCTTATATCCTCATTTAAAAGGGCTTGTCGTCTGAAGAGCGGTTAACAATTCCGCTACCTTCGGGTTTTCGACCAGGACTCGGTATTGAAGCAAACGCGTGACCGTAAGGAAGTCCTTCCACTCTGAGACAAAGCCTTCGTCCCCGACAAGGATCTCCTTGGCTTCCTCCAAGGAAGCTGTGACATAGTCTGAGATGTCTTTCGACATGATTTCTTTATCAAAGGCCTCAATGATGGCCTGGAACTCCCCTCTGTCGAGCCATACCCCGTGCCCTTCAGTGCAGTAATCTACTGTCACCTCTGTTTCGGCATATGATATCGTCGCCATGTTCTTTCCACATTGGGGACACTTTCGGGATGACCAATCAGCTTCAAACGACTCCTGATCAGACCAGAGATCAAAGTCAAGCCAGTTTAGATCGGGTTCCGACTGGTCCTTGGCTTTGCGAAGTTCGCCTTCTTCAAACCAGAGCCCTCTGCACTGGGCACATTCTTCAATATTGATCGAGCGGATCTTGTGTGTTTCAAGTGTGGTTCCATCAATTGGACATTCCATTTTTATACGCTCCCATGTCTTTGAGTTGTTCCTCAGTTAATGGCTTTCAATGATACGGGCTGATGATGGCGCCCAAAGGTTTGAAGCTGAGCATCCCAGCAAGGTGACATGGGCTCTCAAATCCCGTCAAGGCTGGGGCAACTCCTTTGAATGGTTAGCCGGTGTTCCGAGTCGTAAAACCATGATATGAAAGCCGATCTTGAACCATGGATGAGACTTCTCAGATCGCAAGCTTGATACAAACCCAATCCCGGGCTGAAGCTGTAGTATTAGACTTTTGAGTAATCGAATGAGGCGATCTTTTCCGGTGTGATGCGAATGATCACACATTTCCACTTCCCTGATAACCTCCTCGCATACGTCTCGGCGTCCTCCCGGGACAATCTCTTCTCGAAGATGGCCATACGCTTGGGGATGATGTCCTCATAGTCCAACTCTGCAGTACCGTAGATTAAAGCTCCTTTAAAATGCACCTCTGTTGTGTCGATGAGGACTGTGACTTTATTATTACGCTTGATGTTCCTGATTTTTCGACTGGGATCCTGTGTGGCCATGAGTATCTGGCCATCATCATACTTGAAGAAGATCGGCGCAATGTGAATGGTGCCATCCTCGTTGATGGTTCCGAGCCTTGCAAACTGTGCTTGGTCGAAGAATGATACGAGCTCCTCGTCGATCATGGCAGGCAATTAAGGATACGCTACCTTGTCGATCCAATCCTCGATCATATGAAACTCTCCTTAGATTCTTAGCGGACCTTAGCCACGGTATCGATTTCCCCCCCCCTTTTTTTTCGTGCGAATACGTCTCGTTGTTGATCATAGGGCTTCGAAGAATGTGCTGACTAACAACTCCGATTGAGCGACCAGGCAGAGAAGTGTCATTCTTTTTCACCTGCTCTCAGGATCCGCTCCTGCGAGTTATGAGGCACTCTATCACTGAGGGTCTTTAACAGTCCAGATTCTAGACAGGGGCTAGCGTGCCTGCGAATATCAGCCAAGCCAGGATCGATTTTGCCGTTAAGCTCAGGATGATGTACACGCGCTCACCGAAGAGGTAATCCTTCCAACGCCCCACCTTCTTGTACTGAAGCACCATGTTGATCGCAAAAATGTTGAAGAAGACGAACAGCGTAGGGATGATCGCATACACAAAAGCCGGAGGCTTTGCGTCGCCTGAGCTGACCGCGCCAAGGAAGTAGGTGAAGATCACGACCCACGGGACGATGCCCGCAATACATCCGTAGATGAACGCGGTCCAATTCGTCTTCTGCGTCGTCTGATTGTGCAGTTCCATCATGATGCCGAACAGGTTCATCATGGCGTTGAGACCAAAGATCAGGATGATGGCTCCCAGATCCCACAGTCCTGAGAGCATGCCGATCAAGACGATCATGAGTGATGAGCTGAGCGCGTACTCATAGAAGCGTACCGGGTTCATCCCCCGTTTCAGGTTCTCGACATAGCCACCGTAACCGATCGTCGACAGGTAGAAGTGGGCGACTGCTGAGATGAGCAGAAAAGCCGCCACGGCGGGTCCGAAACGCAGCTCGTAGAGGAGCTTTGGATCCGGCGTCAACGAGAATGTCTCAGTATTGAAACTGAGGAAGTTGGTGTAGATCGGGTAAGTGGTGTCATTGCTTACAAGGATCATGAAGACACCCTGGAGCAGGTGGAGGAAACCCATAATGATGTTAAAACGTCTAAGCCCAGTAAATTTGTTATCTCTGGTAGCTGATGATTCTGACGATGTGGTTGAATCGGTAGTCATTTCACTTCCCTCCTGAATTTAGTTTCTTGAACAATCTTGAACGCTTGACGGCTTCAAGCTAAAAAACCCCGCTACTCTACTCCATTTGGTTTTCGCGCTGCGCGTGAGATCCGGTCCAGCAAGAAGCTAGGCATACTGCAAGCCCTCAGCGAATTCCAGTATCGATATCAATGTCAAGCCTTGTGACTCCCTGATGGGTGATTTCGATCTCTATCGGCAAATCCGCAGCCGTATCAATTCCAATGCGATTGATATCCACAACGTAGATGCCAACCGGCAATTCTACTTGGTAATTACCATTCGTGTTAATTTTAATACGGACGACCTCCGTTTTCCCGTCCTCCTTAAATACGATGATCTCGCGAGCCGCATACACTTCAGGAGCTGGCGTGGGTTCCGCCTCCCCCTCACGAATAACTGGCACGAGGGGGCCAATGGTGACATGACCCTCAAGGATCCCGAACTCTAGGGGGCCTTGTGCACACGCGAATAGGCTTGAAGCTCCTAGAGTAAGAAACATAAAGTAAAGGAGATAGCGCTTCATTTTCTTTATCCCCTCATAACCACACAAGTAGTTGAACCCTGATTTTAATCGATAAAAGAAGAAAAGCATGCCTGACAGCTTTCGAACTCAGCGCCTCCACAAACCTGCCCCAATTGAATTTTGTGCTATGCGCGTATCCTGATCCAGGGAATTACTTTGCGCTTGCCTTAAAACAAAAAAGAATCAATGATGGGATTGAACACATCGAAAACCAGCATGATCGACAAATTGATCTGCCCCAATATTGGTGCGCAGCGCACTGCGGACATGATCAGGACTGGTGTGCCAGGAGCCTCCACGCGCCACTCGGCGATTTCCTGACAAAGGTCCGGTGGGATTAGTTTGGAGATCTGCGGAATAGGATCCATATCGATCGGCCCCGATCTCCCACACATTCCCAGCTAAATCCAGCGCGCCAACCCAACTGGCCCCGCCCAGATAACTTCCCACGGGAGCAGATCTGGTATAACCGTCATCAAACTTCTCATCACGTTTATCGAGCGTGCAGTTCACATCGCAGTAGTTCAACACCGTTCCATCAAAATCATCACCCCAGGGATATCTTCTGGCCTCAGGTCCCCGCGCGGCGTACTCCCACTCCGCTTCAGATGGTAAACGCGCCTCGACCCACTCGCAGTAGGCGGCTGCCTGATCCCAGGTCATACAAACCACTGGATATTCGCCATCCCCAAGCAGGACCTCTCCTTCGCAGCCCAACTCGCCACAGGCTCCGGCACTCTCACACTGCCGGTATTGACTGTTGGTCACTTCTGTCTTATCGATCCAGAAACCATCCAGAACCACGGTGTGTACAGGTTGCTCAACTGAGAAGTAAGGACGCCTGCAATTCGTATCGTATTCCATGCATAATTGCAGTGCGAAATCTACTTCTTGTTCGTCACTACCCATCTCGAATTCGCCGGCGGGGACATACACCATGACCGCCCCATCGATTGGGCGGGTCCGAGTGTCGCCTAAGGATGGTGTATGGTCAACTTCCCCGGTGGGCTCAATCGGTGTCTCACTTTTCGTGGCGATTCCCGATTCAGGTAGAGTTTCCCCTACCGTACAACCAGGTACTGACATCATGGCAACCGCGAATAGAACGATCGCCCGAATGGGTCTCATTATCCTTACCCTCAAAGTCGTCACAATCCCCGTCATGGTTGTGGACGGTTTGGCAGACCACGCGCAATAATCCGATCCGAGGGGCCTAACGGTTAGTTTCATAGACTTCGCGCGCAGGTTTGCTCACAAGACTGATCAAATCCCGTCAAGCTCCACGATAGCCAAGTCGTCTGAAGCGAACAGTTAGCCCCGATATTTTGGGAGCAACTTCCCTGTTCTTTGTATGTATGCCTGGTATTCATCGCCAAACATCTCGATCATCATCTGCTCCTCATTGGGGATGCGCAGGGCCAGATCCACAATCGAGATCACCAGGAAAGCTATCAGGAACCAGTTGGCGGCGATGAGGGTAATAGCTGTCATAAAAACCATCATGGCCAGATAGATTGGGTGGCGTATCCAGGCGTAGGGGCCCGTGGTCACCAGATGGTGTGCCTCTCGCATTCGCAAGCAGGACGACCATTCTTTCCCTAGCGTTCTCCGGGACCAAGCATAGAGTCCTAAACTGAGAACACCTAGAACGGCCCCACTCCAGCGGAGCCAATCAGGAAACGGCACCCGGAACAATCTGAGCCAAGGCAGATTAACAACATACAACACAAGAAAAACGACGAGAATGGTGGATCGAATAACCCGGATTACGATGAATATCCATCTTTCCCGTTTGATCGCCTTTCGATCGGCAGCTCGAGGCTCCCCTGCTAGGCGAAGCCGTGAGGCAAAATAAAGTTGCAGAATGATCATTCCCCCGAAAATGGACCAGAAGGCGATGCGAAAGAGCGATTCCATGGTTCTCCGATGGTTCTCCACAATGGCAGGAGCGGGGTAACGGCTGCGAGTTGGGACGCCTGGGTGTGCTTCTCCACGATTGACACAAGCATCCGCTTTCCGATACTTCAAGAGCGAATCACACCGAACTGTTCTCCCCGCATGTTATTAGCGGGATTCCCAGTTATTTCTCAATAAAACCACATTTTGTACATGACAGCGTGTGGTCAGGCTGCTCCTGAAGGATTGTGGGAAAGGGGATATTCCTCAAGCAACGCTTTAACTTCTGTCAAATCAGCGGTGTCGAAACCCTCCTCGAACCAGCTGTATACCTGTTCCAAATGAGAAATCTCATTCTCGGATCGTCCTTCCTCCATCAACAATCTCGTGAGGTGGAGCCTCGCTCGTAGCTCCAATGACTTCGCTTTCTGGGATTGGGCGACCTTAATCGCCTGCCGATATGTCGATTCGGCTCCGGCATGATCTCCCTGCTGGGCCAAACAATCCGCGCGGATGCGATGGATCTCCACTTCGCAGTACCGTTCATTAACTTGCTCGATCACACCTATTGCGTCATCCGTACTTGAACAACAAGTCTCGTATTGACCGGCAACAAGCTGCGCTTCTGCTAGCAGCGCCCACATGCACGGAATCGAGATCTTCAATCCTAGCGCTTTGAAGGCTGCAAGCGCATCTTCGATCAATTTGATCCCGTCGTCTACCTGGCCTAACATCGACAGTGCCCACCCTCGACGCGTGCATGCTCTCGCATCCCACATTAAAAAACCGTATTCGATCGAAAGATCACTGCATTCTTGTGCGATGTCTCGACATGTTTGTGGATCACGCAATTGATGATAAAGTGCCGAGACGGTGTCCAGTGCAGCCGCAAGGCTGAGGGGGTGATCCAGTTCTCGTGCAAGCCTGAGCGCCTCCTGACCGATTGAGACGGCACGCTCCGGATAACCCAGCGACCAGGTGAAGTAGGCTAGTTGTGATTGAACGATGATTCCCGGATCATATCCGAACATCGCAACAAACTCCGGATGCGATGTTGGCTCATAATAATCCGCCGCCTGTTCGTAGTGTGTTCGAGCGGCATCGAATTCCCCTGGGCCGGTCAAACTCTCAGCGACCAGGCGATGCGCCTCCGTCAACAGCATCGGATCCTGAAGGTTCTCCGCCATACTGAGCATCTGTCTTTCAAGTGCCCTACTCACTTCATACTCACCACGCATTTTCTTGTGGTACGAAAGACCTCTGATCGCAACAAAGCTTTGATGCCCATCTTCGACATTCTGGCTGATCTGTATCGCCTCGTTGAACACTTCTTCGACACGTTTGTCAGCCGGCCCTATTGTTGCCAGCAAGGTGTTCCCAAGTGAAAGGTTCAGCATGAGATTTTTCAGTCTCCTATCTTCATCTGCTTGAACCCCTTCCACAAGCTTGAGGCCCTGCGAGTATGCGTCTATGGCTTCCCGGTAGGCTGAGGCAGCATGTGCTTGGTTTCCGGCAGCCAGTAAGTAATGAACGGCTTTCTCCGGATTTCCAGATTGTGTGAAATGGTGGGAGAGTTGTATGGATATCTCCGGAGCACGCTCCCTATAGAGCTCTTCGAGTGCGGTTCCTACATCTTCATGGAGATAAGAACGCTCTGCTTCGTCGAGTGACGAGTAAAGGTATTTCTGGAACAAAACATGTCTGAAGCGGTAGCGGGATATCCTCTGCGATCCAAGTTGCTGCATGCCTTCCGCTAGGATCAACTCATGTTGACTCGCTAGACCCCTACTCAATCGTCGAATGAGCTTCCCAGGATCGGTGTTTTGAACTTTGGCGATGACCTCACCGGTAAATGTCTCTCCTTCAACAGAGGCAACATGAAGCGCCTGAAGGCCATCTGAATCCAGACGTCCAATGCGTGTCTCAATAACGCCTTCAACACGGGAGGGCAGATCGTCCCACGCAAAATCTGCTCGCTGGTACCAGAGACCACTCTCTTCCTTCTGTAGATATCCGCGTTCCCGCATTTCTCTGAGCAACTCAACTGTAAAAAGCGCATGACCCGAGGTGTGATGCAGAAGCTTCTCTCGGAAATGATCATCCAATCGGTTGGGTTCGGCGTCGACCAATGCCCAGACAAAATCCCG
>Ga0209635_10002090_pt1 | contig 15222 bp, 5 predicted proteins | sample DeeMarSWOR230_32_FD_187463 | JGI IMG/M metagenome (GOLD analysis project Ga0209635, IMG submission 187463) | Marine sediment microbial communities from White Oak River estuary, North Carolina - WOR-2-30_32 (SPAdes) (version 2) | ecosystem: Environmental > Aquatic > Marine > Intertidal zone >... | reverse complement strand
AACCCACGGCGAAGTCCGGGAGCTGGCTGCCCGCAGCGACCCGGGCCGGGTCGAGGCCGAGGTCAACGCCGTGGGTTACACGTTCCTGCAGACTCAAAGAGCGGAGCAGGCTCTGAAGGTTTTCGAGCTCAATACCCGCGTCTTCCCCGAGGCATTCAACACGTGGGACAGCCTCGGCGAGGCGCACATGGTTCTGGGCCACGACGATGACGCAATCCGTTGCTACGAGAGGTCTCTGGAACTCAACCCGAACAACACGAACGCGGAAACGATGATCTCCCGGATTCGAGGAGGTGCAAGGCAACCGAATTAGGTGCTCACGGCACACCGCGAGACCGAAAAGGTGCGAGCGCGTTCCGGCGCCGGCTGGCGCCAGAATGTGCCCTTTTAATCCGCAGGTCCTCGGTGGAGGTTCGCGCCGCACTGCGGCGCTCAGTATGAAGGCGCGCCCTGCCTGGGCACCTTCAACGCGAGCCCCACCCCGGTCACTTGCGACTAAAGGGCTTTCGGCTATCCAAGGTGGGGTCGCTCGATCCGTTTGCTTATAGATTTGCTCAAACTACAATCCTGTTACATGTCAAACGCGTCCCGGAGTATGCCCGCATGAGCCGTTCGAGCCAAGTCCGAGCAAGCCATCCGCGATTCTTCAGATTCCTACTCACTATGCTCCTAGTTCCGGCCGCGATGCCCCACGCTGGGGCGTGTCAGGAGCGCCACGCTCCACAGACGGCTGCAGACAAGGAGGCGCTGATTGACACCATTGCAGCCCTGGTGGAGAACCGCTTCGTGCTTGCGGACCGGGCCCGAGCATTCGCGGACTCCTTGAGATCCCGGTATGCGTCCGGGTCGTACGACGATCTCTCCACACCCGCGGCGTTCGCGGAGGCGGTCACGGCCGACCTGAGAGAGATCACGAGCGACTCCCACTTCCTCATGAGAGTCATCGAACCGAGTGACGTAGGCGAACAAGCACGGAGCGCGCTGCACCATCCGGTTCGTCTGTTCCGGCTTTCCCAGCGAGAGCACCTAGGGTTTGCGAGACTGGAGTGGATGGAAGGCAATATCGGATACCTGGACCTGAGACGGTTCTATCCGATCTCGGAATCCAAGGAGATGGTGGACGGTGCGATGAGGTTCCTTTCCGGCGCCGATGCCGTCATCATCGATCTTCGGGATAATGGAGGGGGCGCGGGAGAGAGCCTGCCGTACCTCACCAGGTACTTCCTCCCCTACCGCACTCAACTCACCGGCTACTACTCTCGGGAATCGGATTTCCTGACCGAGTTTTGGACGGCGAGGGAGGTTGGGGGCCCTCTGCTATCAGATGTGCCGCTCTTCCTCCTGACGAGCGAACGGACCTTCTCGGCTGCCGAGATCTTCGCCTACGACATGAAGGTGAGAGGCAGAGCAACCCTCGTGGGAAGCGCCACTGGAGGCGGCGCCCACTCTGTGGACCTCTTTCAACTCGATGAGCGCTTCGAGATTTACATCTCGACAGCCCGGGCCATCAATCCGGTGACGAACGGCAATTGGGAGGGCGTCGGCGTCATCCCCGACGTGGTCGTGTCCGCGGACGTGGCCCTGGACACGGCACTCGTACTGGCGAGATCGGCCGGTCAGGAATACCGCGAGCCCAAGGATGCCGAGCTGGCGGCGGCGGTGCAGAGGATGGAACAAGCCTTGGCGCGGGCGGAGGAGGCGTTCCGCGACGGTCGAGAAGCAGACGGCGCGATGGCGCTGGATGACCTCCTGGCGGCCGGGGCCGATCAGGGCCTGGTCAACGAGTTCTTCCTGTCAGTGTTGGCGTACAACTACGGTGCGGACGCCGACCAAGCGCTGCTGCTCGCGATTCTCCGCAAGCGCGTCGAGCTGTTTCCGCAGTCTGTCGAAGCGCACGAGGCCCTGGCCACCGCACTTGCCAAGATCGGAGAGGACGGAACCGCCAGGATGCATTTCTTGAGAGCGTTGGGGCTGGACCCGGACAACCCCAACGTGAAGAGGAAACTCGACAGGCTTGGGAACCGCTGACGACCTGGAGCTCTCTCACAGGACTTTCGAGCTTCCCGGGTCTATCGCCCTGGCCTCCGTCCAGTTGGCAGGCGTCCTTCTCTAAAGACCTACCATGCCGCTGGCTTTTGAAACGTGCCGACTGAGTCCTTGATTCTCGTCGGCAACTGTGACTTCGCTAGTGCGGTCTCGCGAATCGACTTGGTGAAATTCGCACACGTGGACAGCGGTCGGCTGGCACGACCTTTGTGCGGGTTGATGATCCCAACGATCTTGTTCAGATCGTGACACACGATCCTCACGGGCTCCACAAGGTCGGAGTCGTAACTCCCCACCGCCGCCACCTCGTAGTTGCCGCGGAAGCCGTCCAAGAGCAGATGACAGGCCAGGTTCACGTCTGAGCCTTTCTCCTCCGTCTTGATCACCTCTGCGTACTTCTGCTGGCCTGGGCTACACCCAGTCAGCGGCATCCAGACGTTGTTTCGTAGGAAATGCCCAAAGACGATCTCGATATTGGGAAACGTAGCCAGAGCCCTCAGGTATACCTGCTGCCGCGTGGGCGCGTCAGGGTCGTCGGGAATCGCTTTAACCCGCGCGGTGAAGTACTTGATCTTGACTACCTGGTTCCTCGGAAGCAGCAGTTGGCACAGCTTCTGTAGATCAAGCCACTTGTAGGGCGTGCCTCTGAGCGCACCATAGTGGAGGTTGAATCCGTCAATGTAGACAATGGTCTTCTTCATCTGCCGCGCCCCAGTAAAAAGCAAAGGCCGCCCATAGGAGCGACCTCGCGCCTTACCCCCGAGGGGGCAAGGGGGATATCCGTAACACACTGTACATCGCCGGGTGCTTCCTGTCAAGTGCTGGCGTGCCTAATCGATTGCAACATAATCACTTAGCCTACCTACGACACTCGTTGCAAACAGCGGCCAGGGTCCACCTTCGCGGCTCCCTTCTGGACCGACTATGACTGGGACCGGGCCCACCGGAAGACCAAGGAGAGGCACGGCGGGAGGACGGAGAACTTCGCCTATGACCGGGCATGCTGACCTCGCGGAGCACCTCGCGCAGGACGATCACCATGCAGTACGACGAGCCGAACCGGTTGGCCCGCCGCATCGTGCCCGAAGTGTTGTATTCCGCGACCAACTGCACGTACGGCCACCTCCCGGGCGGTATTCCCTGCCTTCAGCACTTCGACAGCGTGCGGATAGCGGCGCACACGGCCGTCTTCCAGCACGACTCGCTGGGCAACCTCACGCTGGCCGCGAACCGGGATGCGCGCGTGCTTCGGAGATACCACCGGAACTCGTTGGCCCGGACGGACACGCTGCGGCTGCGGAAGTGCGCTACCTCATCCGGAGGAGGTGGAGGTGGCGGGCACGAACCCGAGTCCAGGGGGCTTCGTGTTGCTGGGCGGGCGCAGCTATCCGCTCCCGTGCAGCGACTCGGACTACATTCACGCCTACGGGCTGCGCTACCCATTCCCTCACGCTTCCCGCCATGTCGCCTGACCCAGCTTAGCCGACGACGCCACTTCGAATTCACGCTCACTTCCACTGGCCTCTCACCGCCCCAGGCCCTATCCTAGATCGAGACCAGCCGGACGATTCCGCCAGGAGGGCGACGGTATCATGAAGACATCATCGATCATACTGACCGCGATAGCAGGTTTGGCGTGTGTCCAATGCGGAACGGATTCGAGTCGAGCTCCGGATTTCTCTTCCGTGAGTCGTGTCGACTCCGGCAGAGCGGTAGCGGTAATGCTCACGAGCTATAGTACGACGCTCCTGGCCGATGGGAGAGATTGGACAAAGTTGAGGATTGCCGTAACGGACAGTATGGGAAGAGAGATCACCTCTGCCAGTGATTCGATTCGTCTCTATGTAAGCGGCGATGGAACCATCACGTCGCCAGATGGCGAGACTCTGCTTGTGCTGACAGACACGGCTGGCGTACAATACACGCCAGCAAGGTTGGTAGATGGGGTATGTACGCTCGCGTTCAAAGCGGGAACATCGCCCGACCGGGTAAGAGTCGAAGCCCGTTCGGGTACGCTTTTCCCGGGATCCCACGAGATACACACCATTCCCGCCGATGTCGAACTGATGACACCCACAGCGGAACAACTTCGTCCCACGACAAAACGCATCGACCGAATGATCGGAGCGGATATCTCGTTCCTACCGCAGATCGAGAACAGAGCAGGGTGGTTCTCCGGAGGAGGAGGGAGGTTCTTCGAAGATGGACAGGAAGTAGATGCCATAGAGGTTCTCAAGAATCATGGCTTCAACTACATACGACTGAGGATCTTCGTCAGTCCGGAGAACAAAGAAGGCTATTCCCCCGGGCAGGGATTCTGCGGATTGGACTCCACGCTGAGCATGGCCAGGAGAATCAAAGACGCCGGTATGGGGTTCCTCTTGGACTTCCACTACAGTGACTATTGGGCGGATCCCCAGCAGCAGAAGGTGCCCCTGGCGTGGGTCAACCTCGATTATGAGACCCTGAAAGACTCGCTGCGGAGTTACACGACTGCAGTGCTGAGAGCCATGGAACGCCAGGGAACCTTACCTGACATGGTGCAGATCGGGAACGAGGTCAATCACGGACTCCTCTGGCCGGACGGTCATATCGGCAATCTGGACCAACTGGCCGGTCTGCTTCAGGCAGGTGTAGAAGGGAGCGAAGCCGTAGACCCCGACATGCCGGTGATGATGCACATTGCTCTGGGTGGTCAAAACGACGAGGCGAGGTTCTGGTTGGACAATATGATCGCCAGGGGAGTGAAGTTCGATATCATCGGCATCTCCTACTATCCACGCTGGCATGGAACGCTCGAGGACCTTTACAGCAACCTCCATGACCTGGTTGACCGCTACAACAAGCCGGTCAACGTCGTGGAGTACTCCGATTTCAAGCGAGAGGTTCACGATATCGTGTTCAACCTTCCCAACGATATGGGGGTGGGAACGGCTATCTGGGAACCCCTCGGATGGATGAGCGGATTGTTTGACCGGGAGGGTAATGTCACCGACCGCATTGAGGTCTATGATGAGCTGAATGCGAAGTATATTCAGGCATCCAATCGATAACAGCACGTCCCTGCCTGGGTCACCACAGGCCTCAGAGCCTTCCCAGGCGCGAGCACTACGCCCCTCGAAAGCCGGCGCTCGGATCACCTCGCACGCAAGTTGCGCTTGTTGAATCAGGTGGCACGGATGTGGTTGCTGCCCTTCGGGGGCGCCTATCCGAGCACCACCCGGACCTGGTGCTCGCGACCGTCGTCGGACAAGGGTACGAGCGCTTCTCCGAGGAGCGGTGTTCCGTCCAGGCTGACCCGGGATACTCCCCGGCAGACGCCCTTCGGGTTCTCGACGGTGATCCGGTAGAGGGTATCACCATGACGGTAGGTGATCTCGAAGCGTTTCCACGCCCTGGGAATGCACGGATCGAGGAGCAAGGCGGGACCTCGCTTCCGGAATCCGAGAATCCACTCCAGCCCCGCGCGGTAGAGCCAGCCCGCTGCCCCGGTGTACCACGTCCATCCACCTCGTCCCACGTGGGGAGGTTGTGAATAGACATCTGCGGGTACGGCGTACGGCTCCACCTTGTACCGGTGAACGTCCGCACGACGGCTTGCTTGGTGGATGGGGCTCAGCAGGTTGAAGAGATCGACGGCCACGTCTCCCTCGCCCAGCACGGCGAATGCCACGACCGACCAGATCGCGGCGTGGGTGTACTGCCCGCCGTTCTCCCGGATGCCGGGGACGTATCCCTTGATGTATCCGGGATCCAGCGGTGTCCGGTCGAATGGCGGGGAGAGGAGCAGCAGGAGCCGGTCCTCCCAGCGGACGAGCCGCCGTTCCACGGATTCCATGGCCTGGCGTGCCCGCTCCTTGTCGCCCGCGCCGGAGAGCACTGCCCAGGATTGGGGAATGGAGTCGATCTGGCATTCGTCGTTCCCCGCCGATCCGAGCGGCGTACCGTCGTCGAAGAAGGCGCGCCTGTACCACTCCCCGTCCCATGCCTCCCCCTCCAGCGAAGCCTTGAGAGAAGCGGCCCTCTTCCGCCACCGTGCTGCACGCTCCCCTTCCGCGCGGAGCTCGGCGACTTGGGCGAACTCCCTCAGGTTGACGAGCAGAAACCAGCCCAGCCAGACGCTTTCTCCCCGGCCCTCGTGGCCGACACGGTTCATGCCGTCGTTCCAATCCCCGGCCCCGATCAAGGGGAGACCGTGGCTGCCCACCTCGAGGCTGTGGTCCAGGGCCCGCGCGCAATGTTCGTAGAGCGTCGCCCGCTCCTCCGACTCCTTGGGCTGGAAGTGAGCCTCACCCTCGTGCTCCTCCAGGGCCGCCCCCTCGAGCCACCGGACCTCTTCGTCGAGCACCGCCCAGTCCTCGGTCGTGCGGAGATAATGGACCACCGCGTAGGGCAGCCAGAGGCGGTCGTCGGAGATCCGCGTCCGCACCCCGCGGCCCGTTAAGGGGTGCCACCAGTGCTGGACATCCCCTTCCGGGAACTGCCGGGCAGCGGCGCGGAGGAGGTGCTCGCGCACGATATCGGGCCTCGTCACCGCCAGGGCCAAAACGTCCTGGAGCTGGTCGCGGAATCCGTAGGCCCCTGAGGACTGATAGAACGCCGAGCGGGCCCGGACTCGGCAGGAGAGCGTTTGATAGAGAAGCCAGCGGTTGAGCAGGAGGTCGATCGACGGATCGGGGGTCCTGACCTGAACCGAACCCAGCACATGGTTCCAGTGATCCTGGACCTCGTGGAGAAGCGCGTCGCAATCCATCTTGCGGTAGCGTTCCACCAGGGATCGGGCTTCCTCACGGCTATCCCCCTGGCCCAGCAGGAACAGCACCTCGGCGCGCTCCCCCGGTTCGAGCTCCACTTTGGTCTGGAGAGCGGCACAGGGATCCAGACCCGCGCCGGTCTTTCCCGAGAGCTCGTCCCCCCGCTCCAACGACGCGGGATGGTCGAGGCTGGCGTTCCGGCCCAGGAACTCCAGGCGGTCGCCGGTCCAGGAGGTCTGGCGCCCGCCCAGGTCGGCGAAGGCAACCCGATCCGCGAACTCTTCGTTCCACGCGTTTCGCGCGAACATGGCTCCGGTCGCGGGGTCGATGGAGGTGACCACGAAAGCCGTTGAGCTGCTCCGCTCGACCCCCAGCACCCACTCCGCATAGGCTGTGACCGCCAGCCTCTTCTTGCGATCGGACCGGTTCTCCAGGGTGAGACGAGAGATCTTGATGGGATCTCGCAGCGGCACGAACTGCAGGAGGTCCAGTGCGATGTCGTGCGAGGTGTGTTGGAAGCGACTGTAACCCTGACCGTGGCGTATGACGTAGGGCCAGCTTTCTTCGCGGATGGGGAGGATGGTCGGCCCCCAGACCAGACCGCTGTTCTCATCCCGCACGTAGAAAGTCTCGCCCGGAGTATCGCTGACGGGATCGTTCGACCAGGGTGTGAGCTTGTTCTCGCGGCTGTTCACGGACCAGGTGTAGCCCGAGCCCGACTCGGAGACCTGGAAACCGAATTCCGAGTTCGCCACCACGTTGATCCAGGGAGCCGGGGTCCACTGCCCCTTGCCCAGAACCGTGACGTATTCGTGGCCGTCCGCTGTGAATCCCCCCAGGCCATTGAAGAACTCGAGATCCAGGGCGGGAGGAGAAACGGTCTCGGCCACCTCGCGCGCCGAGCGGAGCCGCGGCGGGACTGGCCCCGGCCTCAGCCGCTGCAGCCGGACCACCTGCTCAGACAGCGTACCCTGGCGCGCCAGAATCACCAGTCGCGCCGCCGCGCGCAGGAGGAGCCGGTCCCGCGCGGGCACGAGGTCGGCCCGGAGCACGAACACGCCTCCATGCTCCCCATGCCTCTCGTGGCCGACCGCGGACTGGATCGCTTGCACCATGGCTTCGAGGGACTCCTGGAGATCCTGTATGTATGAGGTAGCTTTCGCATTGAGGATCACCAGATCGGCGGGAATTCCCTTCAGGTGCCAGTACTCGTGCGCCCGAAGGAGCTGCCTCACCACGTCGCGCTCTTCTTCCCTCTCGATGCGCACCAGTGCGATGGGCAGGTCGCCGGAGATGCCGTAGGCCCAGAGGCCGGACGGGCCAGCGCGGTTCCTGGCCAGTACCCGAGGCGCCGCGCGCAACGTGGGATCAACGTAGAGCAGACGATTGGCCAGACGCTGGAAGAGGTGCGCCTCGTCCTGGGTGATCCGCAGGTGGTGCAGCTGCACCTGGGCCTGTGTCCAGGCCAGCGAGCTCTCGCGCTCGAACGTCGCTGGCTGTCGGTACTTCTCCGCAATCTCTAGGGCCTCCTCTCGGGAGGGGGCCACGAGCGTGGTGAACACGAGATGGACCGTCGCTCCTCGGGGAATCGCTACCCGCTGCCGGAGGCTCACGATGGGATCCAGAACCGTCCCTGCCGTGTTCGAAAGGGTCCCCCCGTCGATCAGGGAGAGCGGAGTCCGAACGCCGCGGCCCCGGCCCAGAAAGCGTGCGCGGTCGCTCTCGTACTGCAACGTGTCGACCGTCTCGCCCTCCACCGCAGTCAGGTGGGCGAGCCAGACCTGGGGCTCGTCCGCCGAACGCGGGCGCCGAGTCGCGAGCAGGGTGCCGAGCTCGGGAACGAACTCGGTCTCGACGAACAGGTTGGAAAAGGCGGGGTGGGCCACGTCGGCGCCCTGCGGAGCCAGCACGATCTCGGCGTAGGATGTGAAATCGATCTCGCGGTCCCGGTTCTCGAGATTGGTCACCGTCAGCCGGCGCAGCTCGGCGTCGTCCTCGGGGGAAACCACGATCTCGAGGGTGATCGTCAGGGACCGGTGCCGCTGCATGATCTTGGCCCGGTCCTCGGAATAGACGACGTCGTAGTGGTCCGCTTCGGTTCCGCTCGGTTGGAAGCCGGCGGACCAGACGTCGCCGGTTTCCGCATCCCGCAAGAAGACGAACGTGCCCCAGCAGTCACGCGTCGTGTCCTCCCGCCAGCGGGTAACGGCCAGGTTGCCCCAGCGGCTGAACCCGGAGCCCGCCGCCGTGACCACGACCGTGTACCGGCCGTTGGAAAGCAGATGGGTGCGGGGTGTGATGTCGTGTGGCGATTCGAATCGCCGCAGGGTGGGGAGGACGAGGTCGCGGACGAGCGTGGCTTCCCGAACCTCCTCGCCCCGGGGCCGGGTCACACTCACCGAACGCGGCGTGCGTTCTTGGAGCAGGAGCTCCGCCGCCTGGACCATGGGATGGGAGTGAAAGCGCCGCCGGGTCAGGCCGTCGTGAACCACGTTCCCCAGGGAAACGAGGATCATCCCCTGGTGATGGGTCATGTATGCCCGGACCACGGCCACCCGGGCCTGCTCCGGCAGCCTCGAGGGGGTGTAATCGAGTGCTTCATAGAACCCATAGGTGCCTCGGGCTCCGGCCTCCTCTAGGCGGGCGAAGTTGTTCAGGGCGGCCCTGGGATCCACCATGGCCGCGAGCGCGGTGGCGTAGGGAGCCACCACCACGTCCTCGAACAGCCCTCGCTTGAGCCCCAAGCCGGGCACGCCGAAATCCGAGTACTGATACGTGAGCTTCACGTCGCGAACGTTATAGCCCGATTCCGAGACCCCCCACGGAACCCCCCGCTCCGCACCGTAGCGGATCTGGCGCCCCACCACGAGGCGACTGGTGAGATCCAGAAGGCTCCGGGCGGGCTGCTCCATCACGAGCAGCGGCATCAAGTACTCGAACATCGACCCCGACCAGGAGACGAGGGCCGCACCACCCCCTACCGGCGTGAGGGACCGGCCGAGGAGGAACCAGTGCCGGGGCGCTACGTCGCCCTTGGCGACGGCCACGAAGCTTGCCAGCCTAGCCTCAGAGGCCAGTAGGTCGTAGCTGCTGGGATCGAGGGTGCCTTCGGCCACGCGGTAGCCGATAGAGAACAGCTTGCGTGACGAGTCGAAGAGGAATCCGAAGTCCATGGTCTCGACCATCTGCTCGGCGAGCAGCGCGAGGGCGGAGAAGCGGTGCCTGAGGGCAGCGGCCGCCCTCCACGACGCGTCCAGATCGTCGAGAATCGGGTCTCTGTCCTCGCTCTCCAGAACGTCGGAACGCTTTTCGATCACCTCGTGGACCGCACGCAGGAGGTCCGATAGCTCGACCGGTGTGGGGCTCCTGGCGACCAGGGGCTCCAGAAACGACGCCGACCGGGCCAGCTGGGTCGCGGGGCCCTCGCCTTCCCAGGCTTCTCCCACCGCCGATCCCTCGGAGTAGAGCCGCACGCACCAGGGCATGGTGGTACCGAGGTCGCGGGCGTGGCTGCGGACCGCGTTCCGAACGGCCGTCGCCCAGATAAGAACCTCTGATGGCGATCCGTCCTTGACGTCGCTCGAGAGCGTGCTGGCGATGTCCAGGAGGTTCTCCGCCTGGACCTCCAGCTCCTCGAAGCGGTGGACCCATCCGGGAAGCGACGTCGGTGGACCCTCCAGCAGGTCCGACAGCGACTCGGCCGCCTCGCTCAACTGCTCCGCCGTGACGGTCTGCGTGCGTTGGGGGTGTTCCGCCTTCTCCAACGACTCGAGAAGTAGCGCGAGAGCGTCGCCGATCCCCTCGAGGATCTCCGGGCGCAAGAGCGGGCGATGCAAGAGGCCGCGGCACGCCTGAGCCAGTGCGATCAGGTGCCCCGCCAGGTTGCCGCTGTCCACGGTGGACACGTACATGGGATCCAACGGCCGGAGATCCCGGGTGTCGTACCAGTTGAAGAAGTGGCCGCGGACGCGGCGCAGGTTCGTCATCGTCTCCAACGTGGCCTCTAGCCGTTCCGCCGCGTCGAGAATCCCGATCCAGCCGAAGTCGTGGGCGACCGTGGTGCTCAGGAGGTAGAGACCCAGATTCGTCGGCGACGTGCGGTGGGCTTCGACGGACTCGGGGTCTTCCTGGAAGTTGTCCGGCGGAAGGGCGTTCTGCTCATCGTCCACGAACGTCTCGAAGAAGCGCCAGGTCCGGCGGGCGACGAGGCGCAGGGGGCGCGTTTCGTCGGGCGAGAGGATCTGCTCCTGCGGGTCCTTCAACGGGATGCTCATCCACCAGGCGAAGACGGGCGACAGCACCCAGAGGAGCACCAGCGGCGTGGCCACGGGCCAGGCCCCCGGCTTGAGCACAATGAAGAGCGTGCCGGCCGCGACGGCGAGAACCACGCCCCAGCGAAGGTGCTGGCAGAAGCTCCGCAGCCTCAGGTCGACTCCGTACCCCGCCTGCGCGGCCGCGACCCACTCGAGGAGGTTCCGTTTCGTCACGTAAAGGCGCCCGAGCGTGCGCACCACCGCGTCCACCATGAGCCAGACCTGGTGTGCCAGCATGGTGATGGCCAGGAGCGTCTGCGTCAGGGCCACGTAGATGTCGTGGGAAACGGCGCGGAAGTGGTTGCGCTTGGAGATGCCCCATCGTCTGGGGATGAGGCCGTCGAGAACCGGGATGAACGCCGGCACCGCCACCGATCCAAGGAACAGGCCGGTCCAGAGCAGTGAGGGGACTGCGGGAAGGACCCAGGCGGCCACCGCCATCGAGAACAACCAGGGCGCCGCCAGGCTGCGGCGCAGATTGTCCACCATCTTCCAGCGGCCGTGGGCGGGGATGCGAGCCCTCTGTCTCCGCCCCGCGGCGTCGCGCGCCTGGCCCAGGATCCAGGGTAAGAGCTGCCAGTCGCCTCGCACCCAGCGATGGTTGCGGCGGGCGGCCACCTCGTAGTTGGCGGGGAACTCCTCGAAGAGATCCACGTCGGTCACGAGCCCGGCGCGCGCGAAGATGCCCTCGAAGAGGTCGTGGCTGAGCAGCGCGTTCTCCGGGACCTTGCCCTCGAGCGCCACTTTGAACGCATCGACGTCGTAGACCCCTTTGCCCGTGAACGACCCTTCCTCGAAGAGGTCCTGATATACATCCGAGACCGCGGCGGCGTAGGGGTCCACACCTCCGGGACCCGAGACGATCCGCTGGTAGGTCGTGCTGCCCGGGCCCGTGGGCAACGACGGTGTGATCCGGGGCTGTAGGATCGCGTAGCCCTGGACGACCCGTCCCTGCCGGGGGTCGAAGCGCGGGCGGTTCAACGGGTGCGCCATCGCGCCGACCAAGCGGTATGCGGTCCCTTTGGGAAGCCGGGTGTCGGCGTCCAGCGTGATGACGTAGCGGACGCCCTGGGGCACCGTGGGCGGCCGCCCGTCTACTGGTATGAACGAAGTGTCCTCGGCGCCGCGAAGCAGTCTGTTAAGCTCGTGGAGCTTGCCTCGCTTCCTTTCCCAGCCGATCCACTTGCCTTCTTTCTCGTTCCAGAGTCGCCGGCGATGCAACAACAGGAACCGCTCCCCACCTCCGGGCAAGCTCCCGTAGCGCTCGTTGAGTTGTGCTATGCCGTCGGCCAACGCGGCGACGAGAGCCTTGTCGATGGGCATGTGCTCGCTGAGCGCGTCCGACCAGTCGGTAAGCAGGGCGAAATGGAGATGGCCTTCGGGATTCGCCAGGTAGTGCACCTCGAGACGCTCGAGCTGTTCTTCGATATCGGCCCGGTTCGTGGCCAGCGTGGGGACGACGACCATGGTGCGAAGCTCTGGAGGCACGCCCTGGGCGAGCTCGAGCTTGGGCAGCAGCGTCGGAGGAACGAGAATCGGAACCAGGCGATTAACGAGGGAGACCGCGACATCGGAGGCGGGCACGAGCCCGAGGATTCCCAGGAGAAGCAGGCTCCAGAAGCCTGCCCCGGCGCTCCAGGTCAAGAACAGAGGGACCGAGAGCAGGAGGGCGGTGAGGACAGCGATTCCTCCCAGGTAACCGGCGGTCGCGAGGGCGCGAATGGCGCGGCGGAGCCGGATTCGCAAAGGAACGCGAAAACCCACGAGCCTCTCGAAAGCCCTCCTGCCCGAGGAAACGAGGTAGTACCCCACGTCTTCCTCGGCACGCTCGGGAACACCGGGAAGACCCGGCTCGCCCTCCAGATCCTCGGTCTCATCCTTCCTCGGATTTCCGTTTTGCCGGGCTGCGTTCTGGGCGAGGGCCATGGCTTCCCGTGCCACCTCGATCTCCGATCGCCTCGAACGGCGCGACAGCAGCTCGATCTGGGTCCGGTACTCGTTCCGCGTCGCGAAATCCATAGCTGCGAACCCGGGAGCGGCGCGCAGGACTTCGTCCACCAGACTGACGCTCTCGAAGAAGTCGAGCCAGTCGATCGACGACATCCACCGCATGCTCGTGATGATGTTGCGGACGGTCACGTTCGCCGCGCCCTGGGCCTGGTGTTCCTGGGCGACCACTTCGTTGGCCGACGTGCCCTGGGCGCTCAGCTTCTCGTTGAGCCAGGCCAGGGCCGGCATGATCGAGGTGTCCTGGTCACGCAGTCGCTGGATGAGCTGCACCGCGAAGGCGCCGGCCAGCGGAGCGTCGTCCAGACGGCCCAGAACGTCATCCGCGTGCTCCGCCGGCCGACCGCTCAGGCCCAGCAGGCGATCCGCCAGCTCGTCGGCCCCGGCCCGCGCCTGGCGGGCGCGGATGATCTGCTCCGACAGCCGCCGCACGTTCTCCACGAGGGCCACGCGGAGGTGGATGGCTACAGCCCAGATCTCCCCGATGGTGAGCGGCTGGATGCGCTGGTAGGCGCGGACGAATGGCTGAAGCGTCTTCAGGTCGAACCGGCTGTCGGTATGGGCCACGTAGGCCCAGGCCAGCCCATAGACGCGCGGGTATCCAGCGAGGTGGCCCTCGGCGATCTTCGGCAGCAGGCGGTAGTAGCCACCCGGGAGGTGGTCGCGGATCTCCCGGAGCTGCTCGTCCACGACGAAGAAGTTGTCGAGGAGCCACTCCTCGGCCGGCGTGATCTCGCGCTTCTCCCGCACGGCCTCGACGATGTTCCGGTACGCGGCCAGCAGCACGCGTCCGTTCTCGCGGACCCTGGGGAGGAGCTTGCGTCCTCTGGTAGGCCTCTCGGTAGTGCGCTGGGCCGCGGCCAGGCTCTCGGCGTGTTGCTCCAGGCGCTCGATGCCGAAGAGCTCGGCGCGGATCGGTTCATCCACCTGAGATGGAGCGGCGATCACGGCGTCGGTGGCGCTCACCTCGAGTCACTCTTAGCAGGGTGCGCCGTGCGCAGCCCCTTATAGCTTGCCCGGCGACACCCACGTCGGGTTGCCCTTCGTGTCCGCCCATATGATCGGCGTTTTGAAGAAGCGGGGTCAAGTGGACGAGCGGTGGCGCGGCCATCGCCGACATCCGAGACCACGAGATTGTGCTGCGGAAGCCGGGTACGCAGGGTCAGAAAGCTGTCAGAGTGCCAGCGCTAGAGTATACGGCTGTGATGCGTCGCCGCCCTCGCGGTGACGACGGTGGTGCCAGCGCCCACAAGCGCTGGCTGGCGCCTAGACGTGCACTTCTAGTCCGCAGGTCGTGGGTGGCTTCGCGCCGCACGGCGGCGCTCAGTGTGAAGGCGCCCGGTTCGGGCGCCAGAAGCGCGAGCGTCGCTGTCGTATGAGTCTATGGATGTCGGAGCGCGGCTTACCAGGTTCGCCGCCCACCGCCTCGGCCTCCTCCGCCTCGACCTCCACCGCCTCGGCCCTCTCCACCTCGGCCTCCTCCACCTCGACGCCCTTCGGAGCGGGGGCGAGCCTCGTTAACGTTGAGCGTTCGTCCCTTCAACTCCTTGCCGTTTAGCTCGTTGATCGCGGACTGGGCTTCGGCCTTAGCGGGCATCTCCACGAATGCGAATCCTCTTGGCTCGCCGCTGTACTTGTCCGTTATTAGATTTACGGATGTGACCTGACCGAAGGCTTCAAAAGCTCCTCGCAAATCCCCTTCGGTGACGTCGCGAGACAGGTTTCCTACGTAGATGTTCATTTCTCGAGCCCTTCTTGACGTGATGGTTCACCCTGGAATCTCGCCCAACTAGCGTACGCCCGTCCACGCCACGATGCAACGGCCGGACAGACCAGTATGGTGGCAACCTGCGCAGCCTAGTGCCGTGCTGGACCTCACGGAGTAAAGCTCCGCCACCCGATGTGCTGATTGTGCTGCTGGGGCAGGTGGATTCATAGAGGGTCATGGCGGACCGGCACCGTCCGCGGTGGTGCCAATACCCCGTGTGGCGGATACAGGCTTTAGTTGCCCAGTTTGGTCACGTTTTCAGCCGCCGGGCCCTTCTCGCCCTGCACGACGTCGAACTCCACGCGCTCACCCTCGCTCAGGCTCTTGAACCCGT
>Ga0209635_10002089_pt1 | contig 15223 bp, 16 predicted proteins | sample DeeMarSWOR230_32_FD_187463 | JGI IMG/M metagenome (GOLD analysis project Ga0209635, IMG submission 187463) | Marine sediment microbial communities from White Oak River estuary, North Carolina - WOR-2-30_32 (SPAdes) (version 2) | ecosystem: Environmental > Aquatic > Marine > Intertidal zone >... | reverse complement strand
ATTAAGAGTTCTAACTTTAAACGTAGTCTTCTTCCATCTATATCTTTTCTTTCTTTTTTTCAGTTCTCTTCCGCTAAAAAATCCCATGAATTCACCTTTGAAACTGTATTTACACATTTATAGATAAGAATTTAAAAACCTTTGGTTTAGAATTTTTCTTTTGCTATTTTTAAGGTTTTGTCTCAAAGTTATTATTATGGTAGGATCAATACTCGGATTGGTGAGATTTAATTATAAAGAAAAAGATCCTAAGTGGAGCGATGATCATATTCTTGATATAGGGAATAGAGCAGTATCACTTTTTCCACCAAGCCTATTTGAAAAATGTGAATTGGTAGGAACTTCTGAATATGATGATAATTATTTATCAAAAGAAAAAGGCTTACCGAGAGAATTTTTGTGGGGACATGTAGTTGATATAAAATATGTTTTAAGGGATTTGAAAAAATTTGATACAGGAGAACATTACAGAATGCTCGGCCTTGTAGAAGATTTTTTAAATCTAGATGAAAGAATGGTTGGTGGATATATGCCCGATAGAATAGGGGTGGCATCACTAGAAGGCGGAATATTCTATTCAGAGGTGGAAAAGAACTTAGCACAAGTACTTACAATAGCAGATGAGCTTGCTCACTCTTTTGGTCTTCAACACCCACAACGAGTTCTCGATAGACTTGATGATAAAAAATCGTTGGTTCCTCGTATGGTTGTTCCAATAAAAAGTTTGAAACACGAGAATTATTGTCTTATGTTATTTAATTCTATTAAATTTTGTTCAAGTTGTCAGAGAAAATTGGAAAATTTATTAAGCTCAAGAACAATGGTCCCTCAAAAAATTTCAACTCTCAATCAATATTTTTGATTGAAAATAAGTAGCCCCGGCAGGATTCGAACCTACGTCAGCGGGTTTCTTTCATAGCAAAGCTCAATGCTTTAGTCAAATGACCAAAGCCCGCTATCCTTGACCGCTAGACGACGGGGCTATTCAATTAATCTCTGATATTTCAGATTATTTAAATATTGTCTAATAATAAATAAATGATATTATTAATGGGAGATTTTTATGAGGATATTACAACATCATGTAGATTTTATTGAATATACTCCTATAAAAGAAGAAATAGAGCATGCTGAAAAAGCAAAAAAGGAGAAAGTTAGATTTGAAAACATAGTTGTTTTGTTCACTGCAGTTGAAGATAAGGATAATTTAGATATAGCAAAAAGAGCTATTGATGATGTAAAATCAAGTTTAGAACAAATTAAATCTAATGAAATATTGATTTATCCTTATGTTCATTTAACAAATAATCCTTCTGGTTCTGGAACAGCATTAAAAGTTTTAAAAGAAATGGAAAAATATGCAAAAGAAGTTGGATTAAAGGTTCATAGAGCTCCTTTTGGTTGGAACAAACAATTTTCTTTACAAATAAAAGGTCATCCATTAGCAGAGCAATCAAAGGTTTTTGGAAAAAAGGATATTAAAGAAGTGCCAAAAGCACTGGAAGCTGAGAAAAAATTGAAATCTTTTTGGTATATTTTACAAGCTGATAGGAAATTGATTCCTGTAAAAGAATTCGATTTTAAAAACCATGAAAAATTGAAAAAATTAACTGATTATGAAATAAATAAATCAAGAGCAGTAAAACAAATGCCACCTCATATAACTTTAATGAGAAGATTAGAAATAGCCGACTTTGAGCCTGGAAGCGATCCTGGAAATTTAAGATATTATCCAAAAGGCAGACTGATAAAATCTTTATTAGAAATGTTTGTAACTCAAAAAGTTATTGAATATGGTGGAATGGAAGTAGAAACTCCAATAATGTATAATCTTCAGCATCCTGTTTTAGCTGATTATTTAAACAGATTTCCAGCTAGACAATATGTAATTAAATCAGATGACAAAGAATTTTTCTTAAGATTTTCTGCATGTTTTGGACAATTTCTAATGGCTAAAGATTCTCATATCACATACAAACAATTACCTTACAAAATCTATGAACTAACAAGATATAGTTTTAGAAGGGAAAAAAGTGGAGAACTTGCTGGATTAAGAAGGTTAAGAGCATTCACAATGCCTGATGTTCATTCTGTATGTGCTGATTTAGAACAGGCTAAAAAAGAGTTTATTATTAGATTTAATTTATCTAAGGATGTCTTAAAAAGAAGTGGATTAAATGATAATGATTATGAAATGGCTATAAGATTTACTAAAGATTTTTATGAAAATAATAAAGATTTTATAAACAGTTTGATTAAACTACACGGCAAACCAGTTTTAGTGGAATTGTGGGAAGAAAAATTCTTTTATTTTATATTAAAATATGAATTTAATTTTATAGACAATTTAGATAAGGCATCTGCATTATCAACTGATCAAATAGATATAGAAAATGCCAAAAGATACGGAATTAATTATGTTGATAAAAACGACAAGAAACAATATCCGATCATTTTACATTGCTCACCTTCTGGAGCTATAGAAAGAGTTATGTATGGTTTACTTGAAAAGGCTTATATGGAATCAAAGGAAGGAAAAAATCCAACATTTCCTCTCTGGTTATCTCCAACCCAAGCGAGACTTTGTCCGGTTAATGACAGTTTTATAAAATATTGTGAAGAAATTGCTGATGAATTAGAAAAAAATCAAATAAGAGTTGATATTGATGACAATGTTGAGAGTGTGGAGAAAAAAGTTAGAAATGCTGAGGTTGAGTGGGTTCCATTAATTGTTGTTGTTGGTGAAAAAGAAAAAGAATCTAAAAAATTAGCTGTTAGGTTTAGGGAAACTGGAAAGGTTGAAAGTATTACATTAGAAGATTTAATTAAAATAATAAAAGAAAAAATAAAAGATTATCCATTTAAAAAACTTTCTTTGAATAGAATGCTTAGTAAAAGACCTATTTTTGTTTAAAAAACAGAAAGGTTTATAAAGATTTTTTATTTACTATATGATAGTGATTATATGGGAAGAATAACTAAAACTAAAATTATTAAAGGCAGATTTATTGGAGAAAGAGAAGAAGTTATTTCTTACATTAGTAATCAAATCCATCAAATCAACCTCCAATATGTCCTCAATTAGATAATATTACTGTTAAACATTATGTTTTTGCAACTGAAGAAGGAAAAAAGAGTTTTCGTAAAGAAGATCTTCCTAAAAGTGATTTTAACGAAAATGAAGAAGTTAATATTGAACAAAAATATTTGAAAGGGTTGGAAATAAAAATTGGTGAAAAAGTTATATAGTATAATTATTGATTCTAATTCTTAATTAATCCTAGGTAGAAACAACTAATTAAATAAAAGAAATGTTGTAATCAATTATTCTGTTTTTTCCCAAATTAAATTGAACATAGGTCCTAAAAGATTTTCTGCTAAATGTTGACTTTGACTCCAAAAAGCTAGATCTTGTGTTGGATGAACTTTTTCGTCTGTTAATGCCATAACTACATGCGAACCATCAACAACACAAACTCTTCCGACTATATCAGGCTTTGAAATCTTTTTAATATCTGCAAACTCTTTTAATTTTTCTATAGCTTTCATAGTTTCTTTAGTGAATGGAGCTGCTATTCTTATTTTTACTCCTCTCTGAGATGCTTTCTTTAATATGTCTGAATGTCTCTTTTCTATATCTGCCAAGCCCTTTACTGTTGTAAGAATCGATATATTATTTTTAGCGTTTTTAAAACATGTTTCAAGTTGTTGATGCAAAGCATTTCTTCCTCTTAGGGAACTTGTCATTTCTCCCGGTTGGACAAGCTTGACTCCTTTTCTATACAGTTTATCCAATTCTTTAAGAACTGAAGAACTTTGTAATTTTGTTATTCTGTTTATTGTTATTTCTGCTTTTTCCTCTAATTTCTTTTTAGCTCTCTCTAAGGCTTCATTTGGGGCAACTGCAACATACTTTAAAGGTTTTGATGATTGTATCATTACAAATCCTTTTTCAGCTAAGGATTCTAATACATCGTAAGTTCTACTATGTGGAACTTTTGCTAATGAAGATAATTCTCCTGCTGTTGATGTTCCCCTTGAAAGTAAAGCTGCCCACAATTTTCTCTCGTATAAATTTAGACCGATTTGCCTCAAATCATCTAAAACTGCTTGTGAAACTAACATTTTACCACTCTATATATAAATTGAATTTCATATTTAAGCTTTGCCACCTTCCAGTTAATAATTTATTGAACAGATAAGTATTTAAATAGTCACCAAACAGTCGTAAAAACTTCTTTTGTTTAACTCTTTATGACGAGTTAAAAATTTAAACTTGTAATTGTTATAATATAACGGTGTTATAATGAAACCATATTGTGAGATTGTTGCACAAACGCTTTTGCCAACCCTAAGAGCTTTAATTGCAAAAGAACTTATGGAAAAATATAAGTTTACACAACAAGACGTAGCCTCGAAATTAGGTTTGACTCAATCTGCGATATCACAATACTTAAGAAATTTGAGAGGTTCGAAAATAAAAATCTTGGAAAAAGATAAAGAAATCAATAAAGAAATAGAAGATTTTGCAAGTAGAATAGCTTCAGGTGAATTAAATTCTTTTAATGCTTTAGGTCCTTTTTGTGATATTTGTAAAAGTATTAGAAAAAGTAAAATTTTATGTGAAATACATAAAAAAGCCTTTCCTGAACTAGAAAATTGTAAAATTTGCTTTTAACAGATGTCTGTTCCAATCTCTTGTAACATTGTTCTATTAATATAAACCGTAGAATTTGTTCTCAAAGCTAAAGCAATAGCATCTGAAGGTTTTACATCCAGTTTTAGAACTTTATTTCCTGATGTTAAATGTAAATTAGCATAATAAATTCCATCTTTAAAATTGTCTAATGTAACATGATCTAAAGTTATGTTAAAACTCTTTAAGATTTCTGCAAATATATCATGTGTATTCGGTCTTTGCTCTATAATCCTCTTTATTCCCAATTCAATAGAATATGCTCTTTCAGGAGATGTTTCAGCAACTATGGCTGTGCAATTATGACCAATAGTTATTACGTTTCCCTCAACTCTTAAAACATTTGCCTCAACATACTCAGAAGTTTCAATTAAATTTATAACTGCTAAGGATACTATTGAAAGCAAGATCAATATTACAAAAGTTATTATTGGTATTTTAGACCTCTTTTTTCTCATATTATCATCATTAATATATTAGAAAAAGAAAAAATAAAAGATTATTTTTTCTTTCTTACCATTGGCAAACCTGTTCTTTGGTTTTCAAAAATTTCAAGATTTTCTGGTAAGTCAATAGCACCTTCTGGGTTTTTGGAAAAGAAAAATAATCTTCCTTTACTATGTAACCAAAACTTTACACCTTTACTATTTATGTGACTATAAGACATATTTTCACCTCGCAAAATCAATGTATTACTTGAAAATTAAAATAACTAACCTTTAAGAGCTACCCATCCTGTTTTAACATCTGGACAATTATCTGACATAACTCGTGTATTATCTCCTGGTGCAAAATTTGTATCAGAGAAAGTTCCTTCAATTCTCTCTGTTTGACCTGCATTTATCGTTTTAGTAATTTTACCACTTCTAAGTACGCTCCCAGTATTGTTAATTACTTCAATATAAAAATCTTTTAATTGAACACCTCCGACTTCAATCACTGCAGCGATCACTGAAGTGCTTGTGTTTCTTGGATAATCAGCAGTTGCAAATCTTATCGTACCACCAACACAACTTGGCATGGCAGTTAATTGAGATTGTGTATATGTTGAAACAAAACTAGCTAAAATTGCTGCTAATGTCATTGTTATGGCTATCAATAAAACCGATGCAATCAAAGGCGATATTCCTTTCATATCAATCAGATTTTAATTTATAAAAGCTGCTATATAAAGATTTCTAGGTTGTGTAAGTAACATAATATTGAACATAATCTTCTTTGATTTTAGCAGGATTTGAATGAGCAGTATTATTTAATCTAATTCTTATTTTATTATCGGAAGAAATGTAATTTTCTGGTAAGGTTGTAATATTACACCACCACATATTCCATATATTTTCTGTAGGTGAACCGTTATCACAAGAAGTATCCCAACTTCCACTATTGAAATCATAAATTATTAAGCTAAATGTTGAAGTAAGATTTGTTGAAAAGTTTACTGAAACATTAATATTATCTAAATTTCCTGACCAGATTACTCCTGTTGCATTGTGTTCAACACCCATTCTATAGTTTGATGGTAAAGTTATTTGATAAACTAAATAATCTTCCATTATTTGGTGAGTTGTAATATCGCCTGAAGAATTCAGTCTGACTCTTATTATATCATTATTAAAATAGTATGAAGGATTAGTTGCTTTATAACATTCCATTTGAGTATAGGTTGTATAAACTGTTTTTTGGGAACATTGTTCCCAACCAGGAGTATTAAAATTGTAAATATAAAATGTGAAATTTATTCCAGCACTTACATTGGTTTTCAGAAGAGTTGTAACATTTATACTTTCTATCAAAGCTGGATTCTCCGAAATTGTTGATGAATTATGTTCTACTGAAATATTTGCATAAGTTGGTCCTGTAGTATAACCAACATAATATTGAATATAATCTTCTTTTAACAAACCTACATCTGAATCTGAAAATGAACTAATTCTGATTCTTACAATTCTATCAGAGGAATTATAATACATTGGGTTTGTTGTCATATTGCACCATAATCGAGTTGGTGTATTTGCTGGAATAGATCCTCCACCTGAACAAATATACCAACTGGAACCTGTCCAATTATAAATTTCTAGGGCATAGAAATCAGAAACATTAGTTGTAAAGTTAATAGTTGCATTAATCGAGTTTAAAGTTCCTGGATAATTTATTTGAGTTGAATTATGCCAGACTTCAGCTCTGTAATTATATGTAATATAAGAAACATTAAATTCTAATAAATCTTCAAGAGAACGGAAAGGAGATGTAGAATCTGCTCTTAATCTCACCTTTACAACTTTATTTGTTGCTTCTATGAAATTTGAAACTGCTGAATCATTTATCCAATTCCAAGTAACCTCTGTTGTTCCTATTGAACCTGTTCTCATACGATACCATTGAGAATCTGTCCAATTAAAAATGTCAAAATAATAAGTTTCTGTTACATTTGATTCAAATTTTAAAGTTATGTTCAATTGTCTTATAGAATTAATAGGTTCAGATATAATTGAGGAATTATGGGTAATATTTAAAACTGATATTGCTACTCCACTAACGATTGTTTCAACAAACATTGTGTCAATTCTAATATGATCAGCTATGTTTCTATCTGTTCTATCAGCCCTATCATCATTGTTATCTTTTATATAAATATAAATTGTTGATGAAGTATCATCGGGAATATCGCAAGAATACCAAGTATCACCAATAGTAGTAACTGTACAAGCTAAAAGTTGATTATGTGTAAGTGTATCAGGTCCCCAATAAACTCTAAAATGTTCACCTGTTGTCTGAGCTTCTAAAAACAGTTTTGTATCTGTTCTGCTTGTATCTAAACCTGTGAAATCAAATCTCCATGCTAATAAATAGTTACGATTTCTTGGGTTTCCACCAGTTGCTATTATTTCGATTAAATCATATTTTGCTTCATTAGAGGTGTAAGTATAAGAGAGTGAACCAGAATAAACATCACCAGCACTAGATTCTCCTGAAATCCAATCATCTTCATCATTCTCACCAGTTGCAGTATTATTGGTTGCACCACCAACACTAGAATAGTCGGCATCTACTTGATAATAATTATTATCATCTACATCCAAATTAGCTGTAGATCCTGAATAAACAGTTCCATTAATTAATTGTGTTACTCCTTCATAATATATGCTTGAAACACTCTGTCCAGTTCCTTCTTCTTCAACATCATAAGTTGCCCCTTCTCCTAAAATGTTCAAATTGTTTGGAGAACCACCTATGTTAGTTCCTGAAACTATGTAAGGAAAACCAGATTGATTATATAAATTGATTGTTGTTCCCCCTACTTGACCAATAGTAGAAGTAACATTATAATTTGCTCCGTCTAAAGAATTTGTATAATCAGCTGATGTTGTGTTAAAACCTGTTATATTTTTCGTAGAAAATTGATAATACGGATACTCACCACCTATTAAAATGTCTTTTATATCATAAGTATTAATTCCTAAATCATTCAGATTTGAAGTACTTCCTGCTAAAAGCTTTCCTTCAAAAACAAAAGTTTGTGATTGATTATATGGATCAAAATATGTACCTGGAGATAAAGGTGCAAACAATGAAATATATACTATCTGTTTTTGATTTACTACATCGTATCCATCATTTCTTATTATTAAGGTGTGTGTTCCTCTTCCAAACCCTCCTCCACCTGTTACATTAAAATTACCATAAGATAAATTCAAAGAAACCTTGCTAGGTTCACCCATCATATTTATTCCGTCTTCTGTTTTTGAGACACCAACAGCTATTATCTGAGAAAAACTATCCATAGAAAAAATAACAGCTTCTTCATTTGTATCTATTAAATAATAACCTCCTGTAACACTAATCTTTAAAACCCTTGTTGATCCTTGTCCTTCTTCGCTAACAGATTTAACAGCATTATCAATACTTGTTAATGTGTTCTTACCTTCTTGCATTAAAAGAATCTCTTTTGCTCTATCAATTCCAGGATTTCCTAATTGTAAAGCTAGAAATATAGCAGTGAGAGATATTATAATTACAATTATTGCTGCTATTATTACACTTACACCTTTCATGTGAATACCGATAAAGTTCTGTTTATTATTAAATTTTCTTTAAGATAAGATCTATCTGATGTTAATGAGATATTCAAATAAACTGTGGTTGTATCTCCAGAAGATTGAATATCATATTCTATGTTTTCTGTATAGCCCTTATTTTTGTAAACATTTGTTGAGAAATCAATGAAATCATCTAAATTGATTGAAACACCCTCTCCGTTAAGAAGTGAAATATCAACTGTTTTTATAAATTCATTTTTAAGGTTTGAAAAATCTTCATAAAATAAATCTTCTGGTTTTACTTCAATAGTTTGGGTATTAATTTTCATTAATAAGAAGAATAATAAAACAAAAATCGAAACCACAATAAAGACTTGTCCTTTCATTTTAACCAAATCCAAAGATTAACTAATCTATGATCATAATTTGATGTATTACCAGCAACTAGATAGCTTGATAAAAAGGTTGATTTATCTGAAGGGATGGAAGTTGATATACATGATGAAGTTAAACAAATTTCGAATGAGTAATCAGATATAGGAGGTAAACAATTTCTTAAACTATTATTCAAATCATCAGTCAAATCATTATAGATATAATATCTCAACAAACCTTCTTGGTCTAGATATTTTAAACAATTATAACCTTGGTCTGAAAAATAAAACTCTCTTGTCTCTTCAGTTGGATAAATGCTCATTATTCCAACTAAAAGTATTACAGCTCCTAATATTGCTTCTATTGTATGAATAGTTCCTCTCATCACCACACCTTTAGAGTTATATGTTCAGGATAAACTGTTTCATCTCCTTTTTCAACTAATAATGGAACTGATTTTACTATAATGTTCGCAGCAAAGGGAGGTTCTTCCCCATACTTACAAAAATTATCAATTCTGAAATTGTGTATAAAACCAAAATTGTTTTTTGCTTCATCATAAGATAAACCTTTTAAAGAGTTACATTTATCTTGTGAAAGAACAATAATATCCTCTTCAGAAAGTATTCTAGCTGTGACATTATCTTCTGTAATATTGTTATTATAAAATATTTCTTCTGATTCACTTTCAAAATAAAAAATGTTTACATATTTTATTTCATTTGCTAAAAAGTTTAAATCAAATGTTATGTTTATATAATCTCCTGTTGTAAACGTTGAAGAAGGTATTTCATTCATTGAATGATTATAAACATGTATTTTACTCATTATTGGTTTAATTGAAATCTTTAAATTTTCTGTATGATAATATCCACCGGTCTCATTAAACAAAATTTGTATTTTTTTAACATTAGAAATTAAACTCTTGCTGTCTAAAGTTTCAAACAATTGTTTTGATAATGAGTCTTGTGATATCTCAAGTTCTTTAGCTGTAAAATAATTAAAATCTTTTGTAATCGTACTTGAAACAATTAAAACAGCATAAACTATCATAGCAAATATTACTATGAATGCAACTGCAAAATCTATTTCTGCCATTCAACCAACCAAATTCATTGTTATAATTCCTCCAACCTTTTCAACTTCGATTGAAGCTGGTAAATAAGATTCTCCATTGAGTTGTGCATCAATATTTAAAGTTCTGTTCACCTCTATATTCCCATTCTTAAAAGGAATGAAAACAGTTAAATTGTTTTGATTTAAACTCAAGATATATTTTTTATCTCCAATAGTTTCTGGAAGATTTAACTTAAAGGTTCCATTAGTATATTCTGTTGTTCGATTCGCCATGCTGTAAATCTCTAAAATTTTATTTTTAGCAGACTCAGTAATGTAATTTATCTCACTTGTTACAAGATCTCTTTCTGTTTTAGAAGAAAAAGAAGAGATTGAAACAATTATCAAGCTCATCGCTATCAATCCTATGAGCAAAAGAGTAGTATGAGATAGTACTGGATGTACACCTTTCATAATAAATGATAGTTTAGGTTATAATAAAAGTTTTACAAAAATAAATAAAATGCCCCATAACCAACGGCCATTAAAAACAGGGAATGTCTTAAACCAGCTATTATGCTTCCTTGAGCCATTTTACCAACAACCAAACCTGAAAAGAAACCTTCTATAAGAATTAACCATTGAAATATCGTGTTATAGAATTCACTAATATCTTCAATACCGCCTAAAGAAATCTCCGAACCGAATGAAAGTAAACTTGGAACAAGATAATTTTTTAGAATTATTAAAACACCTACAAATATGAAAAAAATAACATAACCTGTTACCATTTGATTATATACTGCAGAAAACCTTTCTTTTCTTATTTTATTAATCTCTTTTATAGTCTGACTGGCAGCTACCAAAACTTGAGTTACATTACCTCCACCTTTATAAGTTTCTAAAATAGTTGATACTATTTTTTGGATAAGGGGTGTTGATTTTTTTGAGAAATCTGTTAAAATTTGGTCAAAGGGTATAGCCCAGTCAATTTTTGTAATCATTTTTTTAACATGTGGAGTTAAATCTCCATAATAAGTTTCTTTTGTAGCTTTAATAGCCTGAGTTAATGTCATACCAGTTCTAATATTTTCAGTTATATCTCTTAGAAAATCTGGAAATCTTTCTTCTATTTCTTTATTTTCTCTATACTTTTTGTATTCAAAAACAGCAGGACCTGTAATAACAATACCAATTGAAATTAAGCTTATCAAAGTAGAGAGTAATGTAAGAAAATTGAATATAAATAATGTAACTCCACAAATAACTAAAATTATTATTATTTTTGTTTCAAAATCCATTTTTTTCATTAAATCACATTTTTGGTTGTGTTAATTGAATGAACAATAAAAATATTATATTTAGGAAAGTTAAAATTCCAAGACCGAATGTCATTGTGTCTTGTAAACCTAAACCAAAAATATTTCCTCCAATAACATTCAGAGTAGAGATAACAACAATAAAAATCATTGGTGCTGCTACCAATAGGGCTGTATATAAATCAGCATAAACTGCTATTAATTGGTTATATTTTTCCCTTCTAACTGTATATTCAAACATTGCCTTTCCAGATTCTTCCATTAAATAAGCTCTCAAATTGCCTCCTGACTGTATTGTTGTTAGAATGCCTTGTAATATGTCTCTAAAACTTGGAGATGGGCATTTCAAAGCCCTATCCCTTATAGCACTTAATTCATCTAATCCAAAAATCTCAATATTTCTAGTTATTTTTTCAGCCTCTTTGGCTATTTCTCCGTATTCTTTGAATTGAGAAAGAATTTTGAATATAGTTAATGGTGGAGCACCTGATTCTGCAACAGCTGACATGTGTGTCATTGCAAATGGTAAATTAGCTTCTATATCTCTTTTTCTACTTTGTGTTGTTGATACAGGATAAGCATAAATTAATAAAAAAACTATTGAAGCAAAAAATGATGGTAATATTATTAAGCCTATTATTGAAAAAAGAATATTTAATTTAATATAAGTTACAAATGCTACTGTAAGAATGAATGTGAATATGAAAACAAGAAATGTAACAAGAAACATCAAAGATAAATAAGTTCTAAATAAGATTTTTGCATCAGAAGTTATCAAAGCTTCTCTAATATTTGTAAAACGATCTGAGTATTTGTCTGCTAATTTTCCAAAGTATTTTATTGCTATCCTCTTTAATAAAGTATATTCTCTCTTTATTCTTTCTTTTTTTATCTCAACTTCTTTAACTTTTTTAGTCCTCTTTTTACGTTTCTTTTTAGGCATATAAGTAAATTTAGAAAGGTCTATATATATTATTTGACAAAAGCTTCTTCTTTAGGATAGACTATTACACCTTTTTCTGTTATTTTGTAAGGATGAAGTTTATTCGAATGTTTAGAACTCCTCATTTTCCAAACAGTTATAGCTCTTGCAAATTGCGAACCTGTTCTTGTATAATATAAAACTATCACACCGTCTGTAACAAATTCTTCAACGCCAAATCTAGAAAGGGCTTCCTGTGTTGCTAATCTTTCGGAAATTAATAAAGCTGTGCAATTAAGTTTTCTTAATAAAAATGCTATATTAAAAATCATCCTTCTTATTTCAGGAACTTCTTTAACATATAATCCTAAAGCAGATATAGAGTCTATGACAACTCTTTCAGCATTTATCTTCTTTATGTTTGTTTCTATTAATTCGTAAATATCTTCAACATGAAACGGATCATATCTAACAAATGCAACTTTTCCTTTTTTCTCAAGAGAATCAAAATCCCAACCAAAATTCAAACAAGTTTCTTTTATACTCTCTATAGGTTCTTCAAAAGTAACATAAACACCAGGTTGGTTAAATTCTTTAGCACCAGTATATATGAATTGAGAAGCCATTACTGTTTTTCCTGTTCCTGTTGTTCCTGTTAAGAGAGTTAAAGTCTTTGGTATTAAACCTCCATTTACCATTTCATCAACGCCTGGTATGCCTGTTTTTATACGCTCTTCCTTAGTCATAATTAATTATCACAACTCTCTTTAAATAAATTTATGCCCTCGATGGGATTCGAACCCACGATCTTCTGCTTAGGAGGCAGACGCTCTATCCAAACTGAGCTACGAGGGCTAAAAATAAATAGAAAATTACAATATTTAAACAAAAATCCTGATTTGCTTTTTTGTTGTTAGAGCTCTTATCAAAGATTTGCCCAAGTCAGAACCTTTAGAAACTTTTATTTGACCTGCCCGTCCAATTGTTGCTGAAAACAAATATTCATTCTCGATATAAATGTTTGCGTTTTTTCCTGCTCCTTTTTTTTCAAAGGTAAAAACAATGTAAGCTCCTGTTTCATGAGTATCAAAATCTATTTCCTTTCCTAAAGATTCGACTATTGGTTGGACTTCTATAGAAATTCCTAATTTATCTTCTATTGATTTTATAGTTCTTCCGTCTCTTCCTATTAATTTGGGTATCACTTCGTTTCTAACTTTTACTAAAACATTGTTTTCAGAAACAAATTCTATTTCTGCTGAAGAATCGAACTTTCTTATTTCATTCTTTATTCTTTGAGAGGCTAGTTTTTGTAAAGCTGATATTTTCTTCTTTTTAACAGGAATTACAGTAGTCTGTTCACCATAAGTATAAATTTCATATTCTAAATTTCTTGTTTCAAAATCCTTTACCTCTACTATTGGCCTTGCCAGATCTGCTTCTGTCATTCCACTAGGAACTCTGACAGTTAATTCTAGAGAATAGACCTTTTCAACGTTTCCATCTTTAATATATATTATTGTATCAATCACATGTGGTATAACTCCTAATTCTATTTTTCCTATGAATCTCTGGATTGCATCAACAGGATCTGTTGCATGAACAACTCCAATCATTCCTATTCCTGCTAGCCTCATGTCAGAAAATATTTCAAACTCTTTTTTCCTTCTCACGTCATCAAATATAGTGTAATCTGGTCTTACCAAAAGTAATATATTTGCAGTTTTTTCAAAACTTCCATTTAAAGGAGCATATTGAGTTATCTCTGGAGGAACTTGCAAATCTCTTGGTTGTTCTAAAGTTTTAACAATTTTTCCTTTGCTAAGATAGAACTCAGCTAATGAAGCTGCCATCGTTGATTTACCAGATCCTGGAGGACCTGCTAGTAAAATTCCTTCTGCCCTTTTTTCCAATCTCTGTTTTAATTTATTTGACAATCTATAATCATCTAAAGTTAGTTTTACTATAGGCCTTACCAAAGTTATTTCTAATCCATCTGAAAATGGAGGTCTTGCTATAGCAATTCTCTTTTCTTTTAATTGAATAACAGTTGCCCCATGTTCTCCATATTCTATAAATGAATCCTCTTCATATCTTGCAGCATCTAGAATTTCTGTTGCAATTATTTCCAATTCCTTTTCTGTCATAGTTTTTTTTCTTAAAGCAACAAAATCAATATTTCCTGGTTTACCTCTTTTTGCATATGGGATCGCTCCTTCTTTTAAATGAATAGACATTGTATCTTTTGTTAAGAAGTCTTCAATTTTAATTTTTTTAGCCTTTTCCCAGGGTTTAAAGTATTTTACTTCTAAACCTTTAACTTCTGCAATCATTGACTGTAAAAGATCTGTTGTAATCAGAATGGCTTTGTTATTTTTTGCTACATCAATTATCAGAGCGTCTATTCTTCCAGATTTTGCAAGAATTATATCTTCATAACTCTGTCTCTCTCCTAAAAATTTTATGTTTATCTTATGCTTTTTTACTATTTTTCTAATCTTTTTTATTTCTTCCAAACCAATGTAACCTATTTCTCTTCCTTTAGAAGCCTGAGCCTGTAGTTCTCCCATTACAAGCTCTGGAATTATCAATTCAAAATTATCAAGCTTTTTAGATCTAATCAATTGAGTAACCTTTCCATTAATGACTGCTGATGTGTCAACACACACTTTTTTAGCTTTAGTTTTCTTTTTCATAAAAATCAGTTGTCTGCCGAAATATTTAAAAAGATTTCTTAACTCATGAAATCGTGTATATTTTTTAAAACCTATATTTTTGAGTAAGAATAAGTTTAAATGTTTTTAGAAATTAAAAATTA
>Ga0209635_10002087_pt1 | contig 15225 bp, 11 predicted proteins | sample DeeMarSWOR230_32_FD_187463 | JGI IMG/M metagenome (GOLD analysis project Ga0209635, IMG submission 187463) | Marine sediment microbial communities from White Oak River estuary, North Carolina - WOR-2-30_32 (SPAdes) (version 2) | ecosystem: Environmental > Aquatic > Marine > Intertidal zone >... | reverse complement strand
TATTGAGTTTTCCCGATTATCATACTAAAAACCTATTCGGAACGTAAGATAAAAATGGAATCGCATTGTTTCTTATACGAGAGAGTATTCAATCACAGGGATACTGTCTAGAGTCCTGTTGAAAAAACTGACCTCTCCGCTCTTGCAAGGCAGGAGTTAGATAAATGATGACCTGGCTCAGGAAAGATAGACCATAATTGTGAAGGATGATGGATTAAAAAAAACTGATGGAGAGATTTTTGGATGGATGAACTCAGATGGCGTGTGTGCCTGGCTACTCCCTAGCCAGAGAATCCATTTTTTACATACCCTTATCCATTGAATCCAGGAATTCTTTGTTTGTTTTAGCCTTAGAGATTTTCTCTTGAAGCAATTCCATGGCTTCCACTTCACTCAGTGCCGACAGGACTTTCCTCAGTATCCAGATTCTATTGAGTTCTTTTTCCTTTATGAGGAGTTCTTCTTTTCTCGTTCCGGAACGGGAAATATCTATGGCCGGGAACAACCTTTTGTCTACGAGCCGTCTATCGAGGTTTATTTCCATGTTTCCAGTTCCTTTAAACTCTTCAAATATGACTTCATCCATTCGGCTCCCAGTATCAATTAATGCAGTGGCAACGATCGTTAAACTGCCTCCTTCTTCAACTTTTCTTGCTGAACCGAAGAATTTCTTCGGTTTATTCAAGGCATTCGCGTCTATTCCTCCAGAGAGGACCTTCCCGGAAGGAGGGATGATCGCGTTATGGGCTCGTGCTAAACGCGTGATGCTGTCAAGAAGGATGGCCACATCTTTTTTCATTTCCACAAGTCTTTTGGCTTTCTCTAACACGATATTCGCCACCTGTGCATTCCTGGCAGGAGGCTCATCGAAAGTAGAGGCAACGACTTCTCCGTTGATACTCCTTTGAAAATCTGTCACCTCTTCCGGCCTCTCCGCAACGAGGAGGACAATCAGAAAGACCTCCGGATGATTTTTTTCGATTGATTTGGCTATTGTTTTGAGAAGAGTGGTCTTCCCTGCTCGAGGTGGAGAGACGATTAATCCCCGCTGTCCTTTTCCGATCGGAGTCAAAAGGTCCATTACCCTGGCATTCAGGTTCTTCTTGTTGCTGTCCTCTAAATTGACTTTCTCAAACGGATAAAGAGGTGTGAGATTATCAAAATACACATTCCTCCTTCCCTCAAAAATAACGTCCGGATGGGTAAAGTTTATGGCTTCGATCTTGATCAGGGCAAAGTATTTTTCTCCATCTTTGGGAGGACGGACAATGCCAGATATGGTATCCCCGGTTCTGAGTTGGAATTTTCGGATTTGTGAAGGAGAGACGTAGATATCGTCATGGCTGGGCAAATAACTGAATTCAGGTGCTCTCAAAAATCCAAATCCATCATCGAGAGTCTCCAGGACTCCTTCAGAAAAAAGTAATCCATTCTTTTTAGCCTGGGCTTCTAAGATCTTGAATATAAGATTGTGTCTGTTCGAATCTTCTGTCTCATCATCAGTGAGACCGAATTCCCCAGCAATCTGAGACAATTCGGAGACTTTCTTCTCCTCCAAATCAGCTAAATTGTACTCTTTCATTTGCTTACCTCTTTTTAGATTTAGATGATTTAATTGCTTAAACGGAAAAATTGTGTAATTTATACAGTATCAGTGATTGACTTACATAGGATTTCTTATGGTCTCCCCTTCTTCTTCACTCCCGGAGGGCTCAGAAGAGACGGGGATTTTTTCCTTTTTTGCCTTTATGGGCATGTTTTTTGTCAATGCTATTTCCAGGACTTCATCCATGTTCTCAACGAAATGGAGCTTCATGTCATCTTTTATGTTCTTGGGGATATCCTTTAAGTCGGGCTTGTTATCGAATGGGAGAATGGCTTCTTTAATCAATTCTCGGTGAGCAGCCAATAGCTTCTCTTTTATGCCTCCCACAGGAAGGACCTTGCCTTTTAAGGTGATCTCCCCGCTCATGGCCACTGTTTTACTCACAGGTATACCAGTCAGAAGGGATATGATGGATGTCGCGATTGTGATACCGGCAGAAGGACCTTCCTTAGGCTGGGCAACCTCTGGGACATGGATATGGATATCATAATTCTTGTGCAAATCCTTTGCGATGTTATACTCAAAAATCTTTCCCTTGACATAGCTGAAGGCCGCTTGAGCGGATTCCTGCATGATCTCTCCGAGATGACCGGTTAATGTGAAATTTCCTTTTCCATGAACTTTTGTCACTTCAAATGTCAAAAGCTCTCCACCAAATTCTGTCCAGGCCATCCCGATCGCGACTCCAACTTCGTCTTTTTTATCGATCTCTTTGCGTCTATACCTAGGAATACCCAGGTATTTTTCAATATTTTTTGTGTTGACTTTTTCAGCATGAGATTTGCCCTTAGAGACGACTTTTTTGACAACCTTTCGACAGATAGACGTGATCTCCCTCTCAATATTCCTGACTCCGGCTTCCCGGGTGTATCCACGGATAAGCCTCATGAACGCTTTATCAGAAATATTAAGGTTATTCTCTTTCAGTCCATGGATTTTCAGCTGCTTGGGCAAAAGAAAATGTTTGGCGATCTGCAATTTCTCATCTTCTGTATAACCTGGAAGACGGATGACTTCCATCCTGTCGATTAGAGGCCGGGGCACAGGCTCGAGCATATTGGCTGTCACGATAAACATAACCTGAGAAAGGTCAAAATCGGTGTCAATATAATGATCTAAAAAAGTGCTGTTCTGTTCTGGATCCAAGACTTCCATCAACGCCGATGCCGGGTCTCCCCTGAAATCCATACTCATCTTATCGACTTCATCCAGCAAGAAGACCGGATTCTTTGTTCCAGCTCTTTTGACCATCTGGATGATTCTGCCAGGATAGGCACCAATGTACGTTCTTCTGTGTCCTCGAATTTCCGCTTCATCCCTGACTCCTCCGAGCGAAAGGCGGACGAATTTCCTCCCTGTTGCCCGGGCAATCGAACGTCCGAGAGAGCTTTTCCCCACTCCAGGGGGACCGATGAATCCTAAGATGATGCCTTTCGGATTTTTCACAAGCTGGCGAATAGAAAGATATTCGAGTATCCTTTCCTTGACTTTTTCTAATCCATAATGATCTTCATCCAAAATCCGTTCTGCCTCTTTCAAGTCTCTTTTCTCTCTTGATTTCTTAGTCCAGGGCAGCGCCGTGAGCCAGTCAAGGTAATTTCGACAAACGGTGGCCTCTGCTGACATGGGAGGCATAGATTCCAGCCTTTCTATCTCTTTAAAGGCTTTTTCCTCTGCATCCTTGGGCATATTGGCCTTAGCGACCTTTTGCTTTAATTCCTCTATTTCGTTTGGCTGGTCTTCTTTCTTGAAGCTCAATCCAGTCGGGAATATTTTTTGGCCTGTATCTTTTATTGTGATTTTCCTTCCCGCAGGCTTCTTCCCTTCTTTTTTCAGCCTCGAATGGACCTTCAGTATTTCGTTTTCTAGAATATAGTTCAGTCTTCGAATCCGCTCCTGGACACTGATCGTCTCAAGGAGGTTTTGCTTTTCTTCCAAAGGAAGATAGAGATGAGAGGAAATTATATCGGCAATCCTGTCAGGGGAATTATCCTTCAAGGCAGGAATGATTGATTCGAAATTTGCGTTCTGGCTGAGTTTTAAATATTCTTCAAAGAGTGTCAGCACCCTCTTGAGTATTTCTCCCGCCTCTGCACTGTCTCCCTCGATTTCTTTCATCTCTTTAACCAGCACCTGGTAAAAAGGATATGTACTTAAAAACTCGATAATCCTTGCCCTTTTTCTTCCCTCGACAATGACTTTCACATTCTTGTCGTCCATCTTAATCGCCCGGATAACCTTAGCGATCACACCCACTGAATATATATCCTTCGGACTGGGATTATCCAGAGTGGCGTCTATCTGGGCAGTGAGAAAAATCATCTTGTCTTTTTCAGTGGCCATTTCCAGGGCCTGGATTGAAGAAGGACGTCCGATAATGAATGGGACAAGGGTAGATGGATAAACAACGATGTCCCGTAAAGGGATTAACGAGATATTCTTTATAACTTCAGAATGGCTACGAGCATTTTGCATATTTTTACTCCAATGACCAGTCTAATCTGATGAACATTTAGTTCATTGTTGACTTGATTGGACGCTGGGGGATTAAAGTCATGAGATAACTTATCTTTCTATTATAGCGTTATCCACCAAAAAGTCAACAGTCTTTTTCAGCGCCAAGCTTTCTCTCAAATCTTCCCTTTTTCCCTCTTTGTTGAACTCTTCTATTACTCTGGCAATTGGAAGATTATTCGCCTTGGCGATTCGTTTGAACTCCTCTTGAATCTCCTCGTCAGATGTTTCCAGATTCTCCTTTACAGCTATTTTTTTTAAAATTAAATGATTCTTAATGTTTTGCTCCGCTTTTCCTTTTCCCTCGGATTTTATCTTGTCTAATTCTTCATTGCTCAGGTTTGGCTGCGGGAGGGAAGACAAAAGGCGTCTCACAACAGCCACATGCTCCTGCTCTACGATTGCCTCAGGAAGTTCAATGTTGAGCTTCTCAGATATTTTTTTTATGATTTCCTCTGCCATTTCATTTTTTGCGGCTCTTTCCTTTGTGGAGACAATTTCTTTTTCAATCTTCTCCCTGAGGTCTTTCAAGTCTTTGAATTCTCCAAGGTCCTTAGCAAATTCATCATCGAGTGCGGGAAGTTTTTTTTCTTTGATAGAGACGACTTTCATGTCATATGCGATCGTCTTCCCAGCCAATCTCTTGTTCTGATGGTTTTTATCATGTTCAATAGTGAACTCTCTTTCATCTCCGGGTTTTAAACCAATCAAATTCTTGTTTAATTTTTCTTCATTATCCTGGTGGCCGGCGAGAATGACTCCTTTCTCCAGAGGAAGGAATCTCTTTGTGTCCAGATCTTTGCCTTTTAGCTCGACTGCGACATAATCTCCATCAGCCACCTCTCTTCTTTCGACCGGGATGTATTCAGCAGACCTTGACCGGAGGTTCTCAAGCGAATTTTCGATTTCTTGAGGCTCAACTGTGATTTTTTTCTGCTTGACCTTGATTTTTTTGTATACAGGAAGCTCGAATTCGGGCCAGACCTCGAACTGGGCCTTAAAGCGAAGAGGCTCACCTTCTTTGAAGTGGAGGTCACTCACCACCGGCATCCCTACTGGATTGATATTCTGGGCTTTCAATTCACTGTTCAAGGCTTTTGGAACAAGTGAATTAATAATTGATTCTTTCAGTTCAGGGTAAAACTTCTGCTTTATGAGCTCTCTCGGAGCTTTTCCAGGCCTGAAACCTCGAATCTTAGCTTGGGATGAGAATCGAGCCACGATTTCATTAAACTCTTTCATGACTTTATCTGCGTCAATATCCAGCTCAATTTCTCTCTTGCATCCACTCAAGACTTTTATGTTTCTTTTCACTGGAAGTTGCTCTTTCATCGCTTTTCTCTTTATAAACAGATTGTCAATGGGCAGAGCGGGATTCGAACCCGCACTCCTTTATCAGGAACTAGGTCCTAAGCCTAGCGCGTATGCCAATTTCGCCACCTGCCCTTAACTCTTCCTTCGGATTGAAATAAATGCGAAGAAATAATTGCTGTATTTACAAACCTCTTAGTTTCAATAAAGTGAGGTTGTTCTTTGGAATGATGGCCAAAACAGGTATTAATATATACCACAATACTGTTGTTTTTGTCAATCAGAAGGCTTTCCAAGCACATCGCAAGACTGAAGGGAGCGGCCTGCGGGATTGTCTAATGCAGGAATATAATCAGGTGTTAATCCTATTTCAGGATTGAAATCTCAGAATCCGACTAATTTACCTGGATTATTCACGAGTCAAGGTTGCCGCAGATACGAGGCACAGCGTATGAAGCTGTGGTCGTCCACCGCGATTGCGCTGTAACAATGTAGATGCAGTAAGATCGGCTCGCCCGGAGGGGAAAAGATGCCGATATAAGATGACTGATCATCCTTTAGAGGTGTTTTGAATAGGGTGTCGGCAAATTTTATGAATAATTCAGGTTTTTTATCCTACCTGAGGTGCTGCTCAAGTTTTTTAGCCAAGCCAGGGTCAACTGCCTGCAGTTTTTTGTGAACTTCTCGGGCGCTGAGGTTATCATGCAAATTCAAGTATGTCACACCCAGGTTGAAAAGTGCATAAGCATGGTCAGGTCGTAGCTCTACAGCCTTTTTCAGTGGCTCTAGAGCTGAGTTGAAATCTTTAAGCTGCATATAATCGACACCGATAATATACCAGTAATCTGGATTATCGGGAATAAACTCCACTAGCTTTTTATAATACTCGAGAGACCGCCTGTAATTTCCAAGATTATAGTAAATATAGCCAATGCTTGAATAGGAATATTCATAACCGGGATTGAGCTCAATGGCCTTCTTATAAGCCTCGATCGCTTCATTGTATCTTTTGGCATTCTGATACATAAATCCAAGGTTGTAAAAGCTCTCGTAGTTATTGGAGTCCATTTCGCTTATTTTTTTGGCAATCTCGATAGCCTTGTCAGTCATCTTGGCCTTGTCATACATCATCAGGGCTGCTCTATAAGCGCTTACCGGATCCTCAGGATTCAGCTCGGAAATCTTCAAATAGAATTCCTCGGCCTTATCATACTGCTTTGTTTTTTCATAAGCCTGGGCCAGGTCATAAATGATTCTCTGGTCTTGTGGCTTCTCTTTAAATGCTTCTTGAAAAGCAGCGATGGCATTATCAAACTGTTCCAATTCGGTTCGACACACGGCCAGGTTGTAATATGTCTCCCAGGCATTTTCAGGTTGGGATTCGAGAAATTTCTCGTACGCGTCAGCAGCCTTAGCAAAATTCTTGAGGTCCTGATGGGCATTGCCGATGTAGAAGTAGGCATCCATATAGTCGGGATTGAGTTCAACCGCCTTTTCCAACAAAGGCAAGGCATCATTAAAGCGGCGCATCTTGACGTAGGTCATCCCCAATCCATAATATGCATCATCCCGGCTCTTATCCAGTTCTATAACCTTATTATAGGATGAAATCGCCATCTCGAAATTTCTCATAGTGTCATAAGCTGAGGCCAAAAGAAAATGAATTTCGATATCATTAGGCCTTGTCTGCCTTGCTTTCTCGAGGAAAAGCTGGGCACTTCCTGGTTCATCGAGAAGGGATGCGACTTTTCCTGCGAATAAAGATCCTTCGGGGGTTTCCAGATAGTCCTCTGGCTGCCAGTCCTTCCATTTGGTCAATGTCTGTTTCTGGATCGTGTTCAATATGTTAGCCGGAACAGTAATTCTGACTCTTCTGTCAAAGAAAATGATTATGCCCAGGACTTGACCATTTTCCCCTAAAAGCGGCGCTCCGTTAAAATATCTCGGCACATCAAGCGAGGTTTGAACGACTTTTCGGTCAGCCGCGAGGTCGAACACTTCCTTCACCTCTCCCTCTGAAACTATGATTTCCTCAGATTCATTACTTCCGATGGCGAAGACTTTCTTGCCCGACTCCAATTCCTCTGGACTCCCTATTGTGAAGACCAGGGCTTTTCCTTTAACGCTGAGCAGAGCAATGTTTGAATTTTTATCCATGGCCAGGATTCCTTCTATCTTGACTTCTTTCCCCTTGGAATTTTTCCCTGTCACATTCACGGCTTTTGAAACCAGCTGATAACTTGTGGCAATGACTCCTCGCTCGACCATAAATCCCGTTCCTTCTCCAACGATAGTATTATCTCCCCCTACGGCCATGAGAGTGACTACTCCCTCTATATTGCTTTCCAATAATTTTTGCGCGTCTTCGGATTGAGAGAAAAGAAAAGCGATAGGAAAAAGGAATAGAATAACAGATGAGATGACCTTCTTTGTTTTGATTGCGTTCATCATGACCTCCTTTGATTAATCTACGTAACCCATTCACATTCCGTATGAAAGTATGAGAAAGGCAAAATCAAATTTACACCTTGAGGAGAATTCTGTCAAATTTTATCTGAGTTTCGTAAGCCTTTCCAAAGGGATTTTGAATTCATTCTGGCTAACAAAGGGGCAACGACAGGGAGACTGTGTCTACTGGCTGTGATTGTACGAGTTATTGAAATTGACAAACTTTCTCCTCTCAGTTAGCTTGAAGAGGCGGTCGTTCCATGAAGAAAAAGCATAAAGAGAGATGTTTCTCCGTGAATTCATCTGTCCTTTTCGAACGGAAAACCTCCTGAAATGAAAAGAAAAAACAGAGTTGGACTCGTTTATTTCCTGACGCTAGCCGGGATTCTTCTCTGGTTGGGGCTCATTTTCCTGGCTCCTTACCTCAAAAGCCAGGACTCTAGATTAAACATCTTCGCCTATTTAATATTTGCACCCATCTGCCATCAAATACCTGCTCGATCCTTTTTCTTGTTCGGGCACCCTCTTGCCGTATGCGGACGCTGTCTGGGCATCTATTTTGGATTTTTTGGAGGAATGGGGCTCTACGCTTTTCGAAGAGGATTCTCTGAAATGGCACTGCCCAGAATCCGGACTTTTATCCTTGTCACATCCCCTCTGGTATTCGATGCCATGGGAAATTTTTTCCATCTCTGGAGCACTCCTCACTGGATACGTTTTTTGACAGGATTCCTCTGGGGCTTAATCCTTCCCTTCTATTTCATCACCGGTGTTTCAGATTTTTTCATCGATAGAGATCGAAAAAAGGCTCAAAGCCTTGAAAATATCCCTTGAAATCCAGATGAAAATCAAAATAGAATAGAAAAAACGGACAGAGAAGGAGGAAGGATGAACGACAAGAAAACACTCGTGCTGACACCGGCTCTAATCGGAGGCGCTATCGCAGGATTACTTTCAGGAATTCCCATAGTCAATTGCTTTTGCTGCCTCTGGATTATCGGAGGAGCGATACTCGCCACCTATCTTCTCGGCAAGAACACTCCTGCACCTTTGGCTTCGAGTGATGGTGCCATCATCGGCGTTTTCACTGGAATCGTAGCCGCTGTGGTCAAAACAATCGTAGATGTGATATTGACGCCTCTGAACAGGCAATTTTACCAGAGATTGATGGAAAGGTTTGCCGAATACATGGAAGAGATGCCTCCTGGATTCGAAGACATGTTTGGCGAGGGTGCCTTTGAAACAACCGTTCCGAAGATTCTTTTCGAGCTTTTAGTCAGCGGAATCATCTTCTCTGCTCTGGGAGCGCTGGGTGGTATCATTGGCATATCCCTTTTCAAGAAAAAACCTCCTCAGCCCCCTCAAGGAACCCCGAATGCCCATCAAAACACAGGTAATCGTCAATCCTGAATCCAATAAGGGAAAAACGCGGAAAAAATGGAATCAAATCAAAGATGGTCTGAAAAGTTTTTTAAAAGAATTCAAGTATGAATTCACTGAAAAGCCCTTACAAGCCACTGAAATATCCCGATTCGCTATAAAAGAAGGCACGGAACTAATTGTGGGAGTCGGGGGTGACGGAACGATCAATGAAATTGCCAACGGCTTTTACGAAGACAAGAAAATTATCAATCCAAAGGCGGCTCTGGGAATCGTGCCATCGGGAACAGGGTGCGACTTTACGAGAAGCCTGAATATTCCATTGGGGCTGAAGAATGCACTGAAGGTTGTCTCTCATGCTCCCTCCTCTTTGATTGACACCGGAAGGGTGAGGTTTAAAAATCATGCGGGAGAAGAAGACGAGAGATTCTTCCTGAATGTTTCAGATTTCGGGATAGGAGGAGAAGTCGTAAAAAAAGTTAATGAAAACAGGATGCAGCGAAAAGCATCATCTTACCTGAAATGTTTGATTTCCACTTTTGTGAGTTACAAGAATAAAAAAATCAACATAAAAATAGACGGGGAGGAACTCCCGGAGGATGAATATCTCATCGGGACCATCTCAAACGGAAGAATTTTCGGTAAAGGGATGAAAATAGCGCCAAAAGCAAAGCTTGACGACGGACTCTTCGATGTTGTTCTCGTCAAAGGCATGAAGAAACTGGAATTCTTCCGGAATGTCTGGAGGATCTACACAGGAACCCATCTCTCTCATCCAAAGATTTCTCTAATCCGGGGCAGTAAAATTGAAGCATTTGCCGAAGGCGAGGAAAAAGAAGTTCTCATCGAAGTGGATGGCGAACAAGTCGGTACGCTCCCGGCAACCTTTGAAATCATTCCCCAGAATTTGCTCGTTAAAGGTCAAATTTAAGGCATTCCAGGACTGTGGATTTCACTCAGAGCTTCTGAGTGTCCCTTCCGAGAAAAAAACTGCTCCTTCACTTCTCATTTTCCTGGTTTTTCTTCTTATTCTGAGAATAGAGAACACGGCTGTTCGTGAATACCACTTTCCCTGAATCGTCATAGTACTTAAAAATTTTAGTCCTGTTCCGAATAGTGGAGTGCGGATAAGTGGTTTTGACTTTCTTTATAAATCTTCTTGTCTCAGGAAAAGGAGGGATTCCCCCGTATTTTTTTATAGCATTGTGGCCGGCGTTATATGCGGCGAGCACATAATCGGTCTTTCTATCAAAGGAGTTTATCAAATCTCTTAGATATTTGACTCCCCCCACGATATTTTGCCTGGGGTCGTAAAGATCCCTGACTCCATATTTTTCAGCCGTCTCTGGCATGAGCTGCATGAGCCCCACCGCTCCCTTGGAAGAGACCGCATTAGGGTCGTAATTGGATTCAGTGCGGATGATGGAATGAATCAGGGAAGACTCCAATCCATAATCTTTAGCGATGGATTCGATAAGGGCGTTAAATCTTCCGGGATATCCGGATTCAGCCTGAACAGGAATCTCCATAAAGAGAAAAACAACAAGTACGAGGAGCCATGTAGTTCCGAATATCTTCAATCTCAGTGCTTCGGGTTTCTTCATCATCTTTTTTATTGTAAGTATCATATGATGAAGGATTTCCGGGATTTATTCAATCCCCTTTTGGGGTGATTTTCTGTTTAAATCGGGGTCAGGCTTTGTCAATATTAATGTCTATAAAACCGGAATCAAACCTGAATCTTACCAGCCAGATAAAGCCTGACCCCAAACAACTTTCAAAGCCTGATCCCAATTTCATGAAATCATTTTTTCGATGATTACATAGCTTTCTTCCAACACTTTTTCCAAGTGTTCGGGCTTGGTTCCTCCGGCCTGGGCAAAGTCCGGACGCCCCCCTCCCCCACCGTCTAGCCGTGAAGCAATCTCTTTCACCAACTCATCGGCCTTAATACGGGCTATCAAATCCTTGGTTACGGCAGTCACCAGAAAGACCTTCTTCCCGGAGGCAGATCCCAAGACCACTACTCCTGAGCCAATCTTCTGCTTGAGAGAATCGGCCAGCTCTCGAAGTTCTGTGTTGTTCAATCCCTTCACCAGCTGAACGAGGACAGAAATTCCTTTAATCTGCTTGACTACTTCTTCTTTTTCTTTGAGTTCCTGCTTGGCCATCTTCTGTCTCATGGCTTTAGCTTCTCTCTCTTTACTCTTCACGGATTCCTTTAATTTCTCTATTTGACCGAGAAGCCCTGTCCTTGGAGAATTCAGGGCTGTCTGGACTTCGATCAGCAGTTCTTCTGTCTCCTGTGTACGCTTTAAGGCTTCTTCTCCTGTCAAGGCTTCAATCCGCCTCATGCCCGCAGCAATACTGGACTCCGCAATAATCTTGAACAGGCCGATCTGAGCAGTCGAGTGCACATGAACACCTCCGCAGAGTTCTTTACTGAAATCACCGATAGTGACCATCCTGATCTTCTCCCCATACTTCTCCTCGAAGATAGCCACAGCTCCTTCTTCGAGTCCCTTTTCCAACGTCGTGACTTTAGTTGTCACTTCGATGCCTTCTCTTATTTTCTCGTTGACAAGAAGCTCGATCTGTTCGAGTTCTGCACCGCTTAACGCCGCGAAATGGGTGAAGTCGAACCTGAGCCGGGATGACTCTACGAGCGATCCGGCCTGTTTGACATGGTCGCCCAGAATCTGCCTGAGAGAAGCATGCAAAAGATGAGTGGCAGTATGGTTGTTACTGATTTTCCTTCGGTTCGGTACATCTACGGCCGCTTCCACTCTGTCATCCACCCTGATTTTTCCTGATATCACCTTCACCTTATGGGAAATAAGATCAGGTGTGGGATAAAATGCGCTCTCAACGACTGCGGCAAAATGAGGACTTTTCAAAATCCCGGAATCACCCGTCTGCCCTCCCGCTTCGGCATAAAAGGGAGTCTGATCGAGAAAAACCTCTCCCTCTTCTCCTTCCTTGAGTTCTTGAACAATTTGATCTTTTTTCAAAAGAGCGGCAACTCTCGCTTCTGGAAACTTTTCTTGCTCGTACCCCACGTACTCCACGCTGAGCCCTTTGAGTTGTTCATAGACTTTCTTCCCCTTCTGTCTCTCTTCTCCTTCCCATGACAGGCGCGCTCTTTCGCGCTGCTTTTCGAGCTCAAGATTGAAATCCTTCTCCCCCACGTCCATATTCTGCTCTTCAGCCAGCTCTTTGGAGAGGTCAAGCGGAAAGCCGTAGGTATCATACAGTTTGAACGCGTTTATCCCGGAAAGTACTTTTCTTCCGGCCTTCTTGGCCTCTTTGATGTACTGATTGAAGGTCCGAAGTCCAGAAGAAAGGGTCAAGGCAAAACGCTTCTCCTCGGACTGGCAGACTTTGGAGATATAATTTGCAGAAGGAAGAAGCTCTGGATACGCCTCCTTCATGATATCGCACACCACTCCCACCAGCCTATAAAGGAAGGGCTCTTCGATCTCTATTGAATTCCCCTGGCGGAAAGCCCGGCGAATCAACCTTCTCAAAACATAGCCCCGACCCTCGTTGGAGGGCATGATTCCGTCCGAGATCAGGAAGGATACAGCCCGGATATGGTCAGCAATTATCCGTACCGCGATATCGCCTTCATCATGAGACGGGTACTCTCTTCCCGCGATGTCGCACACTTCCCGGATAAGGGGTTGGAAAAGATCCGTGTCAAAATTGCTTTTTTTCCCTTGAAGAGCCACAGCCAGCCTCTCGAGTCCCATACCCGTATCGATAGAAGGCGAGGGCAAGGGGCGCTGCATTCCTTTTTCATCCTGATAAAACTGCATGAACACGAGATTCCACAACTCTGAAAAGCGGTCACTCCCCTTCTCTATCAAGGGATAGGGATCCCCTTCCTCTATGTCAGGCCCAAGATCATAATGAATTTCCGAACAGGGTCCACAGGGACCAGTCTCTCCCATTGCCCAGTAATTGTCTTTTTTTCCGAAACGAAATATCTTGTCGGAAGACAATCCTATGGTCTCATTCCAGATTTTGTAGGCCTCATCGTCTTCTTCGTACACCGTGGCGTAGATATTTTCTTTCCTGAGCTTGAATGCTTCAACAATAAGCTCCCATGCATACTCGATGGCCTCCTTCTTGAAATAATCGCCGAAAGAGAAATTCCCCAGCATTTCGAAAAAAGTATGGTGCTTGCTGGTTTTTCCCACCTGCTCCAGGTCGTTGTGTTTTCCGCTGACTCTCATGCATTTCTGAACAGATGCGGCCCTCTTGTAGCTTCTTTTCTCTAAGCCAAGAAAGGTGTTCTTGAACTGATTCATCCCCGCGTTTGTGAACAGAATGGTGGGATCCTCCTTAGGCAGGAGGGAGGAGCTTTTGATTATTCTATGTTTTTTTTCAGCGAAGAAGTCTAAAAAAGTTTCACGTATTTCCTGACACTTCATTTATTATTTTATTTTTTTTTCTCAACATCTGACATCCCTTTTTCCATTTCTTCACGAGAGACATCAGCTGAGGATTGAATGCCCGCCACTCTGAGTTTAAAGTCATTAGGATTCGATGAATATCTCAAACCCTGCTCAAAAGATATCAGGTCATTCTTGTAGAGATAGTAAATCGACTGGTCAAAGGTCTGCATGCCGTACTGAGAAACGCCGGCTTCGATAGCATCTCTGATGAGTGCTGTCTTTTCCTTCTTTATGATACATTCCTGGATATAAGGAGTGTTGATCATAATCTCTACAGCCGGAACTCTTCCTTTTCCTCCTTTTTCAGGAATTAGCCGCATGGAAATGACAGCCTTCAAGATGCTCGAGAGCTGAAACCTGACTTGTTTCTGACTGTGAGGCGGGAAGACAGAAACGATTCGGTTGATTGTTTCCACCGCATCCAGTGTATGAAGGGTGCTCATAACGAGATGGCCGGTTTCAGCAGCGACAATCGCTGTTTCTATCGTATCTTTGTCCCTCATCTCTCCCACGAGAATGACGTCAGGGTCTTCCCTGAGGGCCGCTCTGAGCCCCCTGGAGAAGTTTTTCACATCCACACCCACCTCTCTCTGGCAGACAGTTGATTTCTTGTCTCTATGCAGGTATTCGATGGGGTCTTCGATGGTGATTATGTTTTCCGTTCGCTGGGTATTGATGAAGTCGACCATACTCGCTAACGTGGTCGTTTTTCCACTTCCAGTTGTCCCGGTGCATAGAACAAGTCCCCTTTGTTCAAGAGAGATCATTTCCAGAACTTCGGGCAATCTCAGCTCTTTAATCGACATGGGCTCTAAGGGGATAATTCTCAAAGCTATGCCTAAAGATCCCCGCTGGTGGAAAATATTTCCCCTGAAGCGGCCAAAGCCCGCAAAACTGTAGGCTAGATCCAGATCCAAGTCCTCTTCAAGTAAGCTTTTTTGAGAGCCTGTCATGATCTGCTCAGCCAGAAGTTTTGTGTGCTCTGCGTTCAATCTGGGAAACGAGGTTAAAGGTCTGAGGACTCCGTTGATACGAAGTATAGGATGATTTCCGGGTTTTAAATGAAGGTCTGAAGCATCACTTTCAATTGCTATTTTCAAAAAATCATCAATCTTCATCGACTTTACTCCTTAAATTGAGTTTATATATACACAAGCCACTTGTATTTATCTCCCTTTTCCCCGTCGATGTAGCCAAAGAATTCATCCTGGAGTTTCTTTGTGACCGGGCCCCTTTTACCGTTTCCGATGGGTATTTTATCTATAGATCGTATAGGCGTTATTTCTGCGGCAGAGCCGGTGAAAAAGACCTCATCAGCAATATAGAGCATTTCTCGAGGGATCGTCTCTTCAACAAAAGGAATCCCCTCATCTTTAGATAAACGGATGACAGTGTCTCTTGTGATACCAGGAAGGATGGATGCAGACAGCGGTGGAGTATGTATTTTGCCATCCACCACCAGGAATATGTTTTCTCCGCTTCCCTCAGATATGTGTCCTCTCACAT
>Ga0209635_10002085_pt1 | contig 15226 bp, 24 predicted proteins | sample DeeMarSWOR230_32_FD_187463 | JGI IMG/M metagenome (GOLD analysis project Ga0209635, IMG submission 187463) | Marine sediment microbial communities from White Oak River estuary, North Carolina - WOR-2-30_32 (SPAdes) (version 2) | ecosystem: Environmental > Aquatic > Marine > Intertidal zone >... | reverse complement strand
AAATGGTCTCAAACCCATGCCACAAAGTGTTGTTGAAAAAGTTTAATTGAAAGTTCTATTCCTGTGATGTATAATGAAAAATGCGATTCGCTGTCTTATTATCAGTCTAGTGCTTGTATTTTTTTTTAGTGGCTGTGTTAAAGATCAGGATGCTGGTGACGGAAATGGGGGGTTAAAAACAGTAACTATGTCTGTCCAAGAATTATTAGAGGACAGGGCTGTAACTTCGGGTGTTTTTGGAGGTTTGTGGCGGTCAAAATTGGATTACAAAACATTGGACGAAGGGGATACTTTAATTATCATTGATAGAATCTCTGATATCAAACCTTCATCAGATGGAACTAGCATCTCCTTTGATGTAAACTATACATATGAACCAACAAATGTAACGTTTAACGAAATAGATTTTAGATTTGAAGATGATCTAACTGACAAATATTTTATTGGTGATGATGTGCACATTACTTTAACTATTTCTCGTATGAATTATACTAATGAAACAGCTAGCTTATCATTTGATTTCGAAGTTTTCGAGGAAGGATGGAATCTAACATATTTTGAAAAAAACTATTTCTTCAGTACAAACTTCTTCCAACAGATTTTTCCGGAGAGTGTTATTTCTAAGGTTGATTAATCGAAAGATTATTTCCTTCTTTTTATTTAGGTGTCAAAAGTTTATTATAAATAACATTATTCCAGTCCTTGATGAAAAAGCTAAAGGCCATCTGGGAACTAATGAGACTTGAGCATGGAATAATGATTGCTATTGCAATTCTTGTTGGTTCCGTGATAGCACAAAAAGATTTCCCGGCTTTTGAAAAATTCATTCTTACATTTTTTACAGCGCTATTTCTTGAAGCAAGTACGTTTGCTTTAAATGATTACTATGATTTAGAAATTGATAAGAAGAATAGACGAACTGATAGGCCCTTAGTAATGGGAGATCTAGCTCCAAAAATAGCGCTATATCTGTTCATTCTATTTTTTCCACTGGGCATCATATGTTCATACTTTGTAAATCTCACCTGTTTTATGATTGCTCTTATTACTGCGCTTTTTGCAGTACTATACGATGCATACTTGAAAAAAATAAAATTGCTTGGTAACATCTTCATAGCCTACGTCATGGCTATTCCATTTGTTTTTGGGGGAGCTGCAGTAATTCAAGAAAATATTCTAACCCTTAACTTGTCTCCTGCAATATTTATCATAGCACTCATTGCCTTTCTAGCAGGATTTGGTAGAGAAATAATGAAAGACGTTATGGATTTTGAAGGGGATAAAGCCAAAGGAGTCAAATCATTTCCACAATATATTGGTATTCGCAAGTCAAATGCGCTTTCCGCCATTTTTTATATTATAGCGATTGTTCTCAGTTTCATTCCTTTTTTTGTGATAAGTTATGATTTTTATTATTTGAATTATTACTATCTGATTTTCATTCTCATAACTGATACTATGCTTCTCAGCACATCATTTCAGTTGATTCTTAAGAAAGAAGTCAATTTAAATTATCATAGAAAATTTACATTAATAGCCCTATTTGTAGGGCTTCTTGCATTCTTAATCGGGGCTTTTACAGCTGGGTGAGAGTACTGTGTTTCGGAGTGATGTTGTTGGGGTAGCGCTTGTTTACATCTATGTTGCTATCCTACTTTTAATTACTGAGATTCTTTCGAAAAGATATCCATTGGCTGGAAGAAAAACCCTTCATATTATGGTAGGGAATATTGCATTTATGCTTCTAATTTTCCAAACCAAAGAGATCATGGCATTCGTAGCTGCTGGTCCTTTTATAATTTTTACGTTCTTAATGAGCCCATATTCACCCATCAGATCAATAAGAGGTAAAACCTCTGAGGCGGGTCATGGTATGGGACTTGTATATTATTCCATTGCGTGGACTGTATTGGCATATTTCTTTTTTGACCATAAGGAGATCATTGCTATTGGAATCTTTGCAATGTCATATGGCGATGGACTTGCCTCCCTGATTGGAATTAAATTGGGAAAAAAGAAGTACCAGATTTTTCAAGATGTGAAAAGTTACATTGGATCTGCTGTAATGTTTATTGTTACTTTTATTATGATGATCGTTGCCTTGATTTTTTACAATATATCTTTTAATCTAGAGACGTTATTTCTGTTGATTTGCATTGCAGCAATTGCAGCAATTATTGAAGGTATAACCCCCTTTGGGCTAGATAATCTTACAGTACCATTTGTAACAACTGCCTTATATTGGCTCGTTATATTCATGTGAGTAAAATGCGATTGATAATCGTTGATGGGCTAGATGGTGTAGGAAAAGATACGCATGCTAGATTGATTAAAGAACGATATGAAAAGATGGGCGAAACGGTTATTATTCGTTCTCATCCAGAATCAGATAATTTTTATGGGAGAAAGGCAAAGAAAGCACTGTTAGGTTCAGGTAAAATTAATCGATTAAACGCTTCGATTTTCTATGCCTTGGATGTCCTGCGCTCACTAAGGAATTACTATCGAAGGCCTCGTCATGATACGCTTATTATGGTAAGATACCTCATGGGTACAGCTTATCTCCCTAGTGGATTAGCAAAGATAGCATATAGGGTTTTTGACAAGTTTGTTCCTACCTCTGACTATATGTTTTTCCTGGATGCCCCACCAAGGGAGCTATTGGAACGTATTAAGAAGCGAAAGGAAAAGGAGATGTTTGAGACATATGAAAAGCTTGTAAAAGTTAGGAAAATAGCTCTCAATTTAGCAAAAGAATGGCACATAATTGATACAGTAAAACCTATTGAACAAACATATGCTCAAATAGAAGAAGTATTAAATAGGTTAGATAGCAGAAAATAGTTGTTGAATAATGAATATTCTTTTATGCTTTTAGTAATTTTATAAAATAATTTAATAATAAAATTTATATACTCATAAGTTGATATATACTCAACGGATGGGGAACATTTTTTCTCTCTCCTCCTCACCACCTCCTCCACGATTCCCCATCCTGAACATTTACTTGAAGAATTTTAGAACGATTTCTTTAAAGCGTGGAACAGTCTCATAATTTTTTATATCTGAAGGTACTATCCACTCATAATTAGAATGTTCCCAGTCAATCTTTATTTTATTTTTTGACTCAATTTTAAACAAAAAAGGAAATACTGTCCAATCATATTCTTTTCCTTCATAAATATCTATAAATGAAACTGGATTTCCTTGTTTAATTAATCTAAAATCATCTTCATCAATACCTACTTCTTCCTTTATTTCTTTAATAGCTACTTCATAAGGATCTTCATTTTCTTCGACAAATCCAGCAACTCCGCCCCACAACCCTCTATAAGTTCCAACTCTTTCACTTCTTCTCAAAAGAAGGATTTTACCTTCGTGTTCTAAGAGACAAGTTACAACTCTTGGCATCTTAAAACCTTTTAGAGATATAATCTAAAACAGATTCAAAAACAGCCCGGCCATCTCCAATATTGTTCTCTAATTTTGTTTGTGTCCAATTTGAGTGTTGATGTTTATAGTATGCTCTCTCAGGATGAGGCATTAAACCAAAAACGTTTCCTTGGTTATTACAAATACCTGCTAAATTTGAGACAGATCCGTTTGGATTCCAAGGATGTCCAGTATAGTTACCATAGGGATCAACGTAGCGGAAAACAATTTGATCGTTGTCTTCTAATTTTCTCAAATATTCTCTTTCTTTATCTAATGGAAACATTAATTTCCCTTCAGCATGAGCGCTTGGTATTAATCGAAGGTCATTTTTAGGAATTTTAGATGTAAAAACACATTTTCCATTGTTCTCATGTTTAAGTATAGTAGGTCGACATTCAAATCGATTTGAATCATTAAGGTATAAACAGGCCTCAGGAGTTGATTTCATTCTAGCATCAAACCCAGGTAATAATCCAAGTTCAGTCAATACTTGAAATCCGTTGCATACACCAAGTATTGGATATTCTTGTTTTACAAAGTCCTCTAATCTTTTTTGCAATTTACTCTTTATTCTCGCAGCAAATATTGCGCCGGCTCTGATATAATCACCTGAGGAAAAACCACCAGGAATCATGAGGCACTGATAATCAAAGATATCGCGTTTTTCATTCTTATTACAATCTATCCCCAACAACTGTTTTAAATGAACAAATTCAGGATCTGCACCTAATCTTTTGAATGCATCATATGACTCCTGTTCACAGTTAGTTCCCTCGATTCGTAATATTGCAACTTTGATGCCTTTTACATTCACACTTACACCAGATATAGAATGGTAAATACATATCCATTATTTCTAGTTTTTTTGAAAGCAGTAAAGTTAATTATAGCGGATACTATCCAGAGCAAGAAAACAAGGTGAAACAATGAAACACATACATTATACTGAGGTTGATTTGGAACAACCAAAAGAACAAGGAATTAAAAACATCAAGGTTCGCTGGCTGATCTCAAAGAAAGACGGGGCACGTAACTTCGCCATGCGTCTTTTCGAAATCAAACCTGGCGGGTATTCTCCATTGCATCAACATGAGTGGGAACATGAGGTTTTTATCTTAGAAGGAAGCGGATTTGTCAAGAATCAAACCAATGAACAACCATTAAAACCTGGTGATGTCTTATTTATTAAACCAATGGAGTGGCATCAACTCATCAACAGAGGAAATTCGACATTAAAGTTTTTGTGCTTGATTCCGTATAAACAATAAAGAAAAAAATTCAAAAAGGATATGGGAGATAAAAAAATTAGGTAATTGTGATCGCTGTGTTTGAGTTAGCATATATTATTTTAGCAACATTTATCGTTTCACTTATCTCGTTTGTAGGTATTTTTACACTGACTTTAAAAGATAAGATACTTAATCAAATCTTACTTATTCTCATCGGTTTATCTGCAGGTGCACTCATGGGCGGTGCTTTTCTGCATTTATTACCTGAAGCTGTTGAAAGCAGCACGGGACTCGATGTTTTTCTTTTGGTTCTTGTAGGTTTTATTCTGTTTTTTCTCATAGAAAAAGTGCTGCATTGGCGTCATTGCCATAAAGGAGAGTGTGATGTTCACACGTTTCGGTATATGAATCTCATTGGAGATTCTATCCACAATTTCATTGACGGGCTCATCATGGCAGCAAGCTTTACTGTCTCCATCCCCCTTGGTATTACGACAACTATAGCCATTGCTACCCATGAGATTCCGCAAGAAATTGGCGATTTTGGTGTGCTGATTTACGGTGGCTTTGCGAAGAATAAAGCACTCTTACTTAACTTTCTTGTCGCATTAACGGCTGTTTTAGGTGGGATTGTTGGCTACTTCATTTCCAATAGAATTGAAAACGTCGTTCTATATATCCTTCCGTTTGCTGCAGGGGGATTTATTTACATTGCAGCGACCGATCTCGTTCCAGAGATTCGGAAAGAACTTGATATGAAAAAATACATGGCTACTCTCATTGTTTTTATCTGCGGAATAATCATCATGTGGATCACCAAAGTCGTTTTTGGTGGGTAATTAATTATCATAAAAAAGAGGGCAATTTATGTGCTTAGCAATCCCTGGAAAAATCATTAAAATCGATTCAAAGAAGGAGTACGCAACCATTGACTATGGAAGTGGAACGAAACGTAAAGTAAATGTCTCCCTTATTGATGCCAAAATTGGTAATTATGTCTTGGTTCATGCAGGTTTTGCCATTCAAGTAATCGATGAAAAAGAGGCTAATGAGACACTTAATTTATTTAGAGAGATGTTATCTTTTGAGGAGGAGAGATAATGTTCCAACTTCGTGATAAAAAGCTTGCTGATGAGATAGTTTCAAGCATCCAGAAATTGGACGTAAAACTAAAATTTATGCATGTTTGTGGAACACATCAAGATACACTTGTAAAAAATGGTTTGGATGTTTTATTCAGAAAATGTGGTGTTGAAGTTGGACAGGGACCTGGCTGTCCAGTATGCGTAACAAATCCTAGAGAAATTGAAGAAATGCTCCTTCTTGCACAAAAGGGGAAGATTGCAGCAACTTTTGGAGACATGATGAAGGTTCCTGGAGAAAAATACTCATTACAGAGTATGAGAGCAGAAGGGCATGATGTTAGAACTGTTTATAGTATAGAAGATGCTGTAAACCTAGCTGACAAAAACAAGGATACGGAAGTTGTTTTCATGGCAGTAGGTTTTGAAACAACCACTCCTACCACAGCTGCTGTTTTACTTAAGAAGGTGCCATCAAATTTTTCGATTTTAAGTTGTCATCGAATAATTCCACCTGCCCTAAAGGCCATCCTAGATATGGGTGAGATAAAGATTGATGGTTTTATTGAACCTGGTCATGTTTCCACAATTATTGGACTAAATCCTTATGAATTTATCTCGAAAGAATATCATGTACCACAAGTAATTGCTGGTTTTGAACCAATTGATCTACTAATGGCTGTATGGATGTTAGTTAAGCAGATACAACATGGAAAAGCTGAGGTTGAAAATGAATATACACGGGTTGTTGCTAAAGAAGGTAATGTAAAGGCCCAACAAGCAATTAATGACGTATTTGAGTTAATAGATGTAAAATGGAGAGGATTTCCAGTTATTTCAAAATCTGGTCTAAAATTAAGAAAAAAGTATGAGGAATTTGATGCCAGAAAGAAGTTCCAGGATAATCTCAAAGAATTAAAAGACAAAGAGTTTAAAGAGCCGATAGGGTGTCGCTGTGGAGAGGTTCTAAGGGGATTGATATCCTCAAAGGATTGTCCTTTGTTTGGAAAAAAATGCAAACCAAATACTCCTGTTGGACCTTGCATGGTCAGTATCGAAGGCAGTTGTAATATTGAATATCGTTATTTTAACAAATAACAAAGTCTTATCTAATTTTTCCACGAAGATTATAGAGAATAAGAGTGACTACTATGGATATTCCATAGGCATAGAAGCTTCCCCAGACAATCCCATAAAGAGGATAGAAAAAATGGATAGCTGTAGCATAACTTAGAACACTTGAGACTCCAAATATCATGGATTTTGCAATTCCTGCTGCAAAATCTGGACCGTGTTCACGAATAGTGATCAGCATAGTGGATGATATTATTGCGGGAAATACAGAAAATATGCCACTGATAATTGCTCCGAGATTTGAGAGTAGGACTGAGATTGCTATCACTATACCTGCTAGTACACCTCGGAATACTATTTTCATTGGTGTGTAATGAACATTAACACTTCCGATAGATGGGATTTTTTTAATATATTCAAGAAAAGTAAATGTAAATACAAGTGAAATTGTGAATATTGTAATTGAAATTAGTATGTTTGCTATCTCAAAAATGTAAAGAAGTGATGAGAGAAACGCCCAAATAGATAGCGAGACTATGAAGGCAAGAAGCGTGGATCTATGAACTAGTAGTATAAAAAATAGAAGAAATATTATGTTAACACCCAGCTCAGCAGGTACAACCGCGACTGACTGGGATGCAAAATCAACTCCCTTATTTAATGCAATAAAAATGAATGCCACCACGAGAGTGGAGGGGAGTGTTCCAAGGATTCCACCAACTTTTGTCCCATATTTCTCCGCTATGACAGTGATGATAATTACAATTAATGCTGACAGAAGAAACGGAATGACTGACTGAAGAAGAAGTGACTCCATGCGAACCGTGATATGATTAACCTATAAAATGTTTATTAATCATCTATGATTCCTAAGGAATGGGAGATATGATTGCGAAACATTTAAATACCATATTTGTATTACGTCCTAAATTGTAATAATTACAATATAGATATTATTACAAAAAGGATTGTAATGTTTGAAAAGTATGTGGATATATTGAAGGAACATTCAATGAAAATAACGCCTCAACGGTTAGAAATTTTAAAATACCTTGATGATCATCGGACTCATCCTACCGCAGATGAAATATTTTCAGAACTCAAGGAAAGTAATCCTTCGCTATCAAAAACGACTGTTTACAACTCATTAGAAATCCTAAAGAGTCATAATATTATTCAATCACTCTCCATATCGGGATCAGAAACAAGATATGATTTCAAAAGTAGCATGCATCATCACTTCCTTTGCAAGAAATGCGGTAACATAGTAGACATTGATATTAAATGTCCGAACATAGAAAAAGTATCACAGCTTGGCTATAAAATTGACGAGGTTCATGGATACTTCAAAGGTATATGTAATAAATGTGCAAAGAAGCAGGGGGACAATTAAATTTGAATCTAAAAACTTTGCATAAAATACCGTATGGTTTATACGTAATCTGTTCTAAGAAACAAGATAAAATTAATGGACAAATTGCAAATGCACTGTTTCAAGTAACTGCAGAACCAGCAACTTTAGCTGTAAGCATTAATAAACAGAATTTGACACACGAATTTATAGAGGCGAGCAAGGTGTTTACTGCTTCTATTCTTTGTAAAAATACACCAATGCCTTTTATTGGAACGTTTGGTTGGAAATCAGGAAGAGACATTGACAAATTTCAAAATGTTAAATATAAACTCGGAAAAACAAAGGCACCAGTCATATTAGACAATAGTCTCGCTTTTATCGAGGCAAATGTAATCAATAAAATCGATGTAGGAACGCATAGCATCTTTATTGGCAGAGTTGTAGATGCAGAAATTCTATCAGATGAAAGTGCAATGACTTACGAGTATTATCATAAAGTGAAGGGCGGAATATCTCCAAAAACTGCACCAACATATAGTGGTGAGATAGATAAAGTAAGAAAAAAGGAGGAAAGAAAAATGGAAAAATATGTTTGCAGCGTATGTGGATATATTTATGATCCTGAAAAAGGTGATCCAGAAGGAGGAATACCACCAGGAACTAGATTTGAAGATTTACCTAACGATTGGGTTTGTCCTGTGTGTGGAGCTCCAAAAACAGCTTTTAATAAGGAGTGATAAAACTGAAACCTGCTGAGATAAAACCAGACATTTACTGGGTTGGCGGTATTGATTGGGACCTACGAAATTTTCATGGATATCTTACTCAGCGGGGCACAACTTACAATGCCTATTTAATCATCGACAAAAAAATAACGCTAGTTGATACAGTTAAACACTATCTATTTGCTGAAATGCTTTCCCGAATTGAAGAAATCATCGATCCTTCGAAGATAGATTATATCGTTTCAAATCATGTCGAAATGGACCACTCAGGCTCTTTACCCAAAATACTAGAAATTACACCTAAGGCAACTGTTATTACATCAACCAGAGGTGAAAAAGGACTACGAAGACATTTCAAAAAAGAGTGGAACTTTCATGTTGTAAATTCAGGTGACTCTTTAAAAATTGGAAAACGAACACTTCAATTTGTACATATTCCAATGGTTCATTGGCCAGATTCGATGGTTACTTATAGTGCCAAAGATAGGCTGCTCCTTCCAAACGATGCATTTGGACAACATATCGCGAGCAGTAAGCGTTTTGATGATGAAATCGGTTGGGATGTCTTAAAAGAAGAAGCTGCGAAGTACTATGCAAATATCGTCATGCCGTATGGCGATCAAGTAAAGAAGGCGTTAGAGGCGCTTTCAGGCTTAGAAATTGACATGATTGCTCCAAGCCATGGTACAATATGGCGAACATTTATCCCCAATATTCTTGGGGAATATACGAAGTGGGCTAATTATGATAGTGAAGAAAAGGCATTGATTGTGTATGATTCTATGTGGGGATCAACTGAAAAAATAGCCTATGCACTATATGAAGGAATCGAGAAATCAGGTGTTAATGCGACTATGAAGAATCTCAAGATTAATCACATTTCAGATGTCATTACTGATCTTCTTACTTCTAAATTGATATTACTCGGTTCTCCAACACTGAATAACGGAATGCTTCCAACAATGGGGGGCTTTCTAACATATCTTAAAGGATTGCGTCCAAAAAATAAGATAGGATTTGCCTTTGGTTCTTATGGCTGGGGTGGACAAGCTATAGGGGAAATTGAGAAGGTTATGAAGGATCTATCATGGGAATTGCCTTTTGATGGCATTAATATAAATTACATTCCTGAGGTAAATGAATTAAAAAAAGTGAAAGAAACAGGAAATAAGTTAGCAAAATATATAAAGAAATGAAAATATGTAACGAATAAGGGAGGTAATAAACTATGTGTAAAAGTTGTGGATGTGAAGCTGCTGGAAAACCAGTCCAATACAAATGCGATTGTAGTGACGAAGCATGTAACTGCGACTCTATTATTGAGTTTGATGAAGTGCCAAATACAGCGCCGTATTGTTGTGGCGTACCAATGAAGAGAGTAAAGTAAATAGAATTGAGGAAATATCTTTGGAGATGAAAAAATATGGCAACTGTTAAGGTTTTTAGATGCAGGATATGTGGTGATCCATACATTGGTACAGAGGCGCCAACACGATGTCCTTTTTGTGGTGCACTTCGTCAGTATTTTGTTGAGGCAACTGATTGGGACCCCACAGAGTTTACCGTTACGTTGAGTCAAATCTCTAAGAACAATCTCGAGGCTGCATTACAACTTGAATTGGATAACGCTGCGTTTTACGACTGTGCAAAAAATGCCGCACAAAGGGCAGGAGATGAATATAGTATAGCAAAATTTAAAGCATTAATGAAAGTAGAGCGTGAACATGCTTCTGCTATATCTAAATTCTTAAAGATTACCGCCCCTCAATTAGAGGCACAAACGTGCAGTGTTAATATAGAGGCAAATACCAAAGAAGGCTGGGAGCGAGAAAATCGTGCAATTAAAGCATACTCAAAATTCAGAGATGAAGCACAGGAACCACGACTTAAGGAATTCTTTGGTGCCCTAGTTGAGATTGAAACTGATCATCTTGACTTACATGCAGAGAATCTTAAACATACGAAGAGTGCAATTTCTCAGTAATTATTCATTATCCAGGTGAATTTATGGATTTAGGTCCTTATGATCTTAATGTACTTCTTCTCACAGCGATCAAGAGTGAGATAGATAGTAAAGCAGCATATTTAAAGCTTGGAAAACGAGTTAAAAATGCGTTACTAAAAGATAAATTAGATTTCCTTGCTAATGAGGAAGAAAAACATAGAGCATTTATAGAAGATATTTACAGAAATCATTTCCCAGGGGAGAAGATAAAACTTCCCAAAGAAACACTGGTGCCACTGCCTGAAATTCAAATTTTTGACGAGAATGCACCTCTCAGTAAAGTCCTTAGAAGCGCAATGGAAGCAGAACAAGCAGCTAGTGAGTTTTATAAAAATTTATCGCAACGATTTCTTGATGAGACAAAGATAAAGACTACACTTTTATACTTCGCAAACATGGAGCTTGGTCACTATAAGCTTCTTGAAATCGAAAAAGAAAGCATGGAACGATTTGAAGATGCTGACGTTTATTGGCCAATGGTACATGCCGGGCCTTGAAAAAGTAAGAAAAAAGGAGGATAAAAATGGAAACCCAATTGGAGATGAAAAACATGAAAAATCTAAAAAGAACTGAAACTGAAAAAAATCTACTCGCAGCATTTGCAGGCGAGTCACAAGCTAGAAACAGATATACGTTTTTTGCATCAAAGGCAAAAAAGGAAGGATATGAACAAATTGCAGCAATATTTACAGAAACAGCAGATAATGAAAAAGAGCATGCCGAAGTTTTCTTTAAACATCTACAAGGTGGAATGCCAAAGATTGTTGCAAGCTATCCAGCGGGAGTCATCGGAACGACTTCTGAAAATCTCTTGGCTGCTGCCGAAGGAGAAAAGGCGGAATGGGGAACCTTGTACCCAGGTTTTGCTAAGACTGCTGATGAAGAAGGATTTCCAGAGGTTGCAGAAAGCTTTCGACAGATTGCTAAAGTGGAAGCCCATCATGAAAGAAGGTATCGAAAACTACTAGAAAACGTTGAAAAGAAGAGGGTATTCAAAAAAGATAAAAAAATCAAATGGAAATGTAGAAACTGTGGATATGTCATCGAATGTGAGGGAGCGCCAACAATATGTCCTGCATGCAAACATCCACAGAGCTACTATGAGGTTTGGGTTGAGAACTATTAAAACCCAACTAAAGAAATTATATGGGGAATAAAATTGGCACAAATTACTGATATAAAAGATGCTATCAAGACAGCCATCCAAATGGAAAAAGATGGCTATTCGTTTTATAAAAAAGCAGCAGCACAGACCAAGAGTGAAGCAGGGCGAGACATCTTTGAAAGCCTGGCACAAGATGAAGAAGTACATTTAGATGTTTTTCAAAAGATGTTCGAGGAAAAAATTGGGACAGAAGAATGGGATGATCTTGTCAACTCAAGTAATAAGTATCAAGATATACCCGTATTTCCAAAGGATCTAAAATCAGTGGAAGGGGCAAATCCAGATGTGAATGACCTTGATGCAATTCGTATGGCCATGGATAGTGAGAAAGAAGCTATTGATTACTATACAGAAATATGGACAACAGTTACAGAAGACGAAGTAAAAAAGATCATTAATAAAATCATAGAACAAGAAAGAAATCACTACTTTCTTCTTCAACAAGAATTTGATCATCTTGACAGTGCAGGCTCTTGGTATGAGTTAAACATACTAGGTGGATAGAGGAGGTAGTAAGTGGGTTCAGACATTGATCATGATGCCGAGTTGGATTGTGTTGGTTTCTACTGTCCAATGCCTATAGCAATGACAAAAGAAGAGATTGAAAAAATAGATATTGGACAGGTGTTAAAAGTTGAGGCCGATGATCCCGCTGCTGAGGAAGATATCAAACGATGGGCAAAAAGAACAGGACATGAAATATTAAAATTTGAGAAAGAAGGCACGATTATGACCTTCTTTATAAAAAGAATGAAGTGAAAAAGCTTATGAAAAATGAGAATTCAATTCTATATGTACAAACTAGTGATCAGCCAGAGAGGCAATATTCGCCACTGGTTTTGGCACAGACTGCAAAGATGATGGATATAGATGCAAAGGTGTATTATCTTGGATTTGGATTGAAAATTCTGCGCCCTGGTGAAGCTGAAAAAATAAAACTTGGTAATTTTCCGAGTTTAGCAGAAATGATTAAAAAAACCCTTGACATGAGAATTGAAATCTATGTTTGTGAAGCATCTAAGCAAATGCTAGGTTGGGAAAAGGTTGATCTTATTCCTGGAGTAAAAATAGTGGGTGCGGGAACCTTAAATGATCTAGCTTTAGATGCTGGAACAACTATGTGGTTTTAACGGGGAATCTATGAAAAGAATTTATCTGGATCACGCGTCATCAATGCCGGTCGATCCTCGAGTATTTGAGTTTGCCAAGCCTTATCTTCTAGAAAACTTTGGAAACCCTTCATCTCTGCACTCAATCGGCTTGAAAGCAAAGGATGCATTAGAGGAATCAAGAGCTAAGATCGCGTCTTTCATCAATGCAGAGAAAGAGAACTGTATTGTTTTCACAGGCAGTGCAACTGAAGCCAATAATTTGGGTATTAGAGGAACTGCTTTAAGAAATATTTCACAAGGAAAAACCGTTGTTGCAAGTGCAATTGAGCATATGTCTGTTTTAAATCCTATGAAGGATCTTCAGAAAAACGGTTTTACATTCAATACAATCCCAGTTGATTCAACTGGGATAGTAGATCTTGAGAAACTAGAGTCCCTTATAACAAAAGACACTGTCGTAACTTCAATTATGTATGCAAATAATGAAATTGGTACTATAGAACCTATTAAAAAAATAAGCAAGATTGTTCATGAAAAAGGCATATACTTGCATGTTGATGCAACAGCTGCTGTAGGACGAATCCCCATAAATGTCCAAGAGGGTGAGATCGATTTATTGACACTTTCATCCAATGATCTCTATGGTCCAAAAGGAGCTGGAGCATTGTATATAAAACCTGGTTTAAAACTTCAATCCGTTATCCCTGGAGGGGGTCAGGAGCGGGGGTTGCGCTCTGGTACAGAAAACATCTTTGCTATTGTTGGAATGGGTGAAGCAGCACGCATCGCCCAACAAGAAATGGATCAAGAAAGTAAAAGACTCAAGGTAGTTAGAGACAAACTGATTGAGGAAATATTAAAAATAGATGAGGCATACCTCACCGGTCACCCCATAGAGAGACTTCCTCATCACGCAAGTTTCCGCTTTAGTTACATTGAAGGAGAAAGTATCTTGCTTAACATGGACATGTATAATATACAAGTTGCAACAGGATCTGCATGTTCACATAAGACGTTGGAGCCTTCTCATGTGCTTCTTGCGATAGGATTGAAACATGAGGAGGCACATGGATCTATGGCGATGACTCTTGGTCGTTCAAACACCATAAAGGAAGTCCCAACTATTGTAAAAGCGGTAAGGGAGACTGTTCAACGTTTACGAAAACTATCTCCGTTGTATAATAAATGAGGTGTATAATATGGCAGAAGGTTATAGCAAAAAAGTAATGGAACATTTTCTTAATCCGAAAAATGTAGGCGTTATAGAAAATCCAGATGGATATGGCAAAGTTGGAAACCCTGTATGTGGAGACCAAATGGAGATATACATCAAAGTAAAAAATGACGTTATAACAGATATAAAATTCAAGACATTTGGTTGTGGTTCTGCAATTGCTACAAGCAGCATGGTCACAGAATTAGCCAAGGGAAAGCATGTTGACGAAGCGATGAAATTAACCCGTAATGATGTAGCTGATGAACTTGATGGTCTTCCGCCTCAAAAGATGCATTGCTCTAACCTTGCAGCTGATGCGTTACATGAAGCGATAAAAGATTATAAAAGTAAAAAGAAGTAGTAAGATGGAGGTAGTAAAATATGGCAAAAATAAAAGAAATCTATAAATGTAATATATGTGGAAATATAGTAGAAGTTGTACATGGTGGAGTAGGTGAGCTTGTCTGTTGTGGGGAACCTATGGAACTTCTAAAGGAAAAAACAGAAGATTCCTCAGTTGAAAAACATGTTCCATTCATAGAAAAAACACCCACTGGAGTTCTTGTAAAAGTTGGACAAAATGATAAGCATCCGATGGAGGACAAACACCATATTGAATGGATAGAACTCATTGCCGATGAAAAATCCTATCTAAAGTTTTTAAAACCAGGTGATGAGCCGGAAGCAGAATTTTGTATAACTGCAGATAAAATACAAGCTCGGGAACATTGTAATATCCATGGGCTTTGGAAATCTGATTAGAGTATTTATCTATTCGTTCAATTTTTTTTAGACAACATTTATATACTATTTTTGATTAATATAAGTG
>Ga0209635_10002084_pt1 | contig 15227 bp, 13 predicted proteins | sample DeeMarSWOR230_32_FD_187463 | JGI IMG/M metagenome (GOLD analysis project Ga0209635, IMG submission 187463) | Marine sediment microbial communities from White Oak River estuary, North Carolina - WOR-2-30_32 (SPAdes) (version 2) | ecosystem: Environmental > Aquatic > Marine > Intertidal zone >... | reverse complement strand
GTTTTTCACGATAAGTTTTGAGACAGGTATGATAAGCTCGTATGCTTGACCATGATATCTCAAATCAGCATAAAACATAAAATGTGTATTATTGAAGTAAGAACCTTCATCGTTTAGGACTTTTCGCCCTTCCTCCTCCATTTCAACACATACAGTCTCGATGTAAGTGACATCAATTTCATCTGTTCCTTTCATAATTGGACGGACGAAGTGGTGAGTGGAATCAGCAGCTAGCATGCCAAGCGTCGAGAAAAGTCCAGGATTAAGTGGAACTAGAACACTGATTATTCCGAGATCATCAGCTAAAGCACAAGCATGCATTGGTCCAGCTCCACCAAAAGCCATCAATGTGAACTCTCTCGGATCATAACCACGCTCAATCGATACAATTCTAAGTATCTTCGACATATGTGAGTTAACAATCCGAATAATACTAGAAGAAGCTTGAACAACTCCGATCCCAAGAATGTCACATATACTACTCTTTACTGCCTTCTCAGAAAGGTCGCGATTTATCCTAATTTTACCTCCCAGCAAGTGTTCTAGATTTAATCTACCCAATAGTAGATTTGCATCAGTTACAGTTGGTGCTTCTCCACCTTGTCCATAACATGCTGGTCCAGGCTCTGCTCCTGCACTCAAAGGTCCTACTCTCAGAGCCTTCCCTGAATCGACCCACGCAATCGTTCCTCCCCCCGCACTACATTCAGATAGATCGATAAATGGAAACTTAACAGGATACCCGCTACCTTTGACGATTCTACCAATATGGTACTTGCCTCCAACCTCATACTCAGTGACGACCTCGGGCGTGTATCCTTTCAATATGCCAGCTTTTGCGGTGGTTCCCCCCATGTCAAAGCTTAACACGTTCTCAAAACCAATGAGTTTACCGAAAAACGAAGCCGCCATAACCCCAGCTGCAGGTCCAGATTCGATTATACTTGCAGGTAAATCCCTGACAGTCTCTCCAGATACCATTCCACCACTTGATTGCATCACTTGAAGCTGCGATTTAATACCAATTCTTCGTAACATTTTCAAAAAATTGTCAAGGTAAGTTGAAACGATAGGCATAAGACAAGCGTTTACAACTGCCGTACTAAATCTTTCATATTCTCTATGTTCTGGTGACACTTCACACGAAGTTGTTACGTATGAATTTGGACATATTCTTTTTACAATTTCTTTAACTTCTAGCTCATGCCTTGGATCTATGTAAGAATTAAGAAAACCTATCGCAACAGCTTCGATGTCATTTTCATTTATCTTTTTGGCAACAGTTACAACTTCTTCTTGTTTTAGGGGGGTAATAATGTTCCCTTCCGCACTTACCCTTTCTTCGATTGCGTATCGATACCTTCTTGGGACAAGTGGTTTAGGTCTTTTCATAAAAAGGTTGTATAGTTGGTATCTTCGTTGTCTGCCGATCTCAATGATGTCCCTAAAGCCTTTTGTGGTGACAAGAGAAGTCTTTGGTAATTCTAGACCCATCTGACCTGTAAGCGCATTTGTAGCAATTGTTGTGGCATGAATTATTGAGGATATTTCACCATGATACGATGACGTTAGAAACTCTTGTAGAGCTTCTTCAACACCTCGCGCAGGATCTTTTGGAGTTGTAGGAACCTTTATGTTGAAAATGCTTCCATCACTTTCATTTAAGGCTATAAGGTCAGTGAAGGTACCTCCGACATCGACACTGACCCTGAAAGTCCTCATAAGACATAGTGAAAGGAAGTAGCTCATATTAATAGTCCTATCTACTGATCGGATCTGAGACTATGAGAAATGAAATCGCATTTGGAGAGGACATAGATAAGATAATAACCATTGATATCCCTGGAAGAGGAGTCATACACGACTTATACAAAGCAGCGAGAGGCGACACTACCTCATTGACAATGGTTGCTGCAAAAGCGATTATAGATAAGACATCTCAAAGAGATAATGTTGTAATTACAACAGGCTTTCTCATACCTCCAACGATGAAACCAGAAACTGATGGTCCAATAGGAGCCCTCATACTTTCTAAAACTCTACACTCTCTCTTTCAAGTGAAAACTCATTTTATTGCAGAGAGAGAAGTTTTAAACCTCCTCGAAAAACTCTCCAAGCTAAAATGCTTGATGCTATCAGATTCAATTGAGGTGTTACCATTCACATTGAATGAGAAGGAAGCAACAAAAGATTCCTTGAAACTCATTGACGAGATAAATCCCTCAACCATAATAGCTATTGAGAAAGTTGGACGTAATAACAAAGGAATATACCACAACATGAGGGGCTTAGATGTATCAAACAAGTCAATAAAGATCGATTATTTATTTCGCGAAGCAAAGAAAGCAGACATAACAACAATTGGTATTGGTGATGGTGGAAATGAGATTGGAATGGGAAACATCTATGAAACCGTCAAGAGAATAGTCTCATTCGGATCTGTTTGTAACTGTCCTTGCGGATCAGGAATCGCTACTAATACTAAAACAGATTTTCTCATACCATCTGCAGTATCAAATTGGGGTGCTTATGGATTATCTGCTTGTATCTCATATTTAACCGATAATTCATTTAAAGCTCATAACGATGAAATTGAAAGACGTTTATTGTTAGAAGCAGTTAAAATAGGTGCAGTTGATGGTGTCACAGGATTAAATACACATACTGTTGATGGAATAAACGTAAATATTCATTTGTGCATAGTTAATATATTGAAAAATTTAGTCATGAATGCTTTGAAAAGATCGTAAAGAAATCTAAGCTATTTCTCTGAAGGGGATGGGCAAGATGGAGCGATATAGAAAAAAACAAAGGATTACAGAAGTAAGAACTCCACACTTATTACGTGTCCCTTATTCCTTTTCAGAGGACTTTGTTTTAGAGTTCACAGAAAAGATGCGATTGATTACTGACGCTTATGATATGCCTAGCCCAAGACAGTCCATCTATATGCATAAGTTGTTGTGTGCACGATTCATGAATAAAGGCCATTTAACTTATCAAGATTTTATTGAGATCGCAACGGTTACATCAAAAACCAAAACCCAGCAAATGGCGAGGAATATAGCTTGGAAGATCTGTCGCTTTACACATGAATTGCCACCTGCTAATCAGAATTTTTTGAGAATGGTACCAATTTTCGGTGATGAGACTGGTGGAAGTTCCACATCAGGGGGGAAATCAGGATTACCTGAAAAAATTTATATGGGAGAGGAAAATGGTGAAGAGAAAAAGGATAAAGCTTTTAGCAAAGAAGAAAAGCTAAGAAATTCATTTGTTCAAAGAATATTAAATACAGCTAAGAAATACATTCTAAGGACTGGAAATAAAATCTTTGGTTACAATAAGATGGATGAATTTTCTGACATATTTGAGATAGAACAAGTCAATGAGATTTTTGACCTCGACTCCATTGGTTTCTTTCCGGGTCGGGGAGGAGATACCATCCTAAAATTTTTCCTTGAAGCAGATAATGAAGTTCAATCCAAGTTAAAAGGACCCATAAAGAGTAGATTGAAGATAATCGGTCTAGAGTTTCAAAACATTGGTTGCAAGCCAAGATACACTTTAAAGCCTTTTGAGATTGGAGACGATCCATCCTTTATTGATGAAGAAAGATCGATTGAGAACATCTTTGTGGATCTCGGTAAGACAGCTGATGACATAATGTACAATGATTTTCTAATTAGAAAAAGGGTGATGAGGCCAAAGACGGTGATCTTCCTCCAAGACATAAGCAACTCAATGTATTTACAATATAATAAGACACGATCAATAAGTTACACTATGTTAGCTTTAATTCCGTTGATACACGCCCTCAGAAAAATGCGATATGGTTTAGCTTTCTTTGAGAGCAATACACACGTAATTAAGGACCTTTTCAGTGAAAAAACAGAGGACGATATTATTGACACACTATTATTCCTAGGCACATCACCAGCTGAAGACATCTGGAAGAGACTCTGGATGAGGAGAGAAAAAGGAGAAAGAACATGGGGAGGGACCTCTCCAAACATGAGTTTAATGTGGGCAAACGAGCAATTCAAAAAAATCCAAGATAGAACCATTAAGGTATGTTTCATCTTTAGCGATTTTGCGTTTCAAGATGCTCCAGACTCTGAGGAATATAAAACAGTGAAATCTATGCTTGAACACGGTGTCAAAGTCTTTGCATGTGTTCCCCCTATCGGATCTAACGAAAAACTGGAAGAGTATGTAACACCCATCATATCTAAGTTCAGGTTAATGGGATGCGAATTTATGACAGTAAATAAGCCGAGAGAATTCTTACAAAGATTAGGTCCACTTCTAGATAATCTTTAAAATATGAGAATATTGATTGCTTAAGTGAGTAGGTATAACAAATTTTTTGAATTTTCCCCTTTATCATAGTTAAAATTCATGGTTATTACTCAAAATGATAACCGATACAAGGAAGTTATGTACTCCAAAATAGAAATGAGTGAAGAATTCTATTAAAGATTGCGTAAATCGATAAGGCAATAATTACATAGGTGTGGATCTGTATTGAAAACTAACCTAGAAAAATCGTTAGGGATCAAATATCCACAAACTATACATGTTCCTTTGTTCATCCTTGAAGATTTTGTTTTAGAATTCATTGAGAAGTTGCGACTGGAAACTGAAGGCTATGAGACGCCCAGTCCAAGACAGTCTATCAACATGCATAAGCTCTTGTACGCTCGATTCATGAAAAAAGGTCAGCTAACCTACGAGGATCTTCTTGAAGCCGCTGAAGTTACATCAAAGATTAACAACCAGTTTATTGCTCGAAGACTAGCTTGGCAGATCCTCAGACATCCAAATAGGAGAATGCCTTTAGCTTCCCGTAAGAGGAACGTACCGATCTTTGTTGATGAGGCTGAAAGAACAAAGAGAGGCGGAAGCGGTGGAAGGATGGAGCAAGTGCCTAAGAGTAAGATGGGAAGAGATGATGAGATTAAGGAAACCTATGGACTAGCATTATTATTGGGGAACGTGTACTTACAACAATTTATCAATTCATTGTTCTATCGTTTTCTTAGTTATTTTAGAAAAAGTTACGAGTCCCAAAGAAGAAACGAATCCTCTAATATGTACGAGGCAGAACAGTTTGATGAAGCATTTGATTGGGATTCTATCGGCTCTTTTCCAGGAGAAGGAGAAGAAAAGTTATTCAATTTCTTCCTTGAAGCTGATTTTGAAACCCAATTTAAGTTAAAAGGGTACATTATGAACAGATTAATGGATATTGGTCTTGAATTTGATAATATTGGTAGTAAGCCAAGATATATCGTAAGACCTTTTGAGATTGGAGACGACCCATCCTTTATTGATGAAATAAAGTCTTTTGAGAACATCTTTGTGGATCTCGGAAAAACAGTAGAAAAAATAGAGTATAACGATTTTCTAATTAGAAAAAGGGTGATGAGGCCAAAGACGGTGATCTTCCTCCAAGACATAAGCAACTCAATGTATGTGAGACATGATATGACTAGGTCAATAAATAAGACCGTGTTAGCCTTGATCCCATTGATACATGCCCTCAGAGGATTAAAATTTGGATTAGCATTCTTTGAGAGTAATACCCACATTGTGAAAGAACTGTTTGATGAAAAAGATGAAGACCAACTACTAAGCACTCTACTTTTCCTAGCAACAGCTTCCGAAGTTGAACTCTGGAAAGATTTCTGGTCGAAAAAAAAGGACCAAAGAATCTATGGTGGAACAGCACCCAACATGAGTTTGATCTGGGCTAAAAGTCAATTAAGTGAATTGCTAGATAGGAGTGTAAAGATATGTTTCATCTTCAGCGATTTCATGTTTGCAGATTCAACAGATTCTGAGGAATATCGAACGATAAAATCCATGCTTGAAAAAGGAATCAAAGTTGTAGCCTGTGTCTCACCTCTATCGTTCAATGAAAAATTGAGAGAACACACAACTCCAATCCTGTCAAGCCTTAGACGGATGGGATGTGAAATAATATTAACTACCACGCCAAGAGATTTCCTAAGGAGAATGGAACTAATCTTAGAGCGAATTTAAAAAAAGAGAAAAGGTAGAAACTTAAGAAGCCACAAGTTTTGATATTAAAAAAGAGAGAGCCTTGTTTGTACTATCTACAGTATAATTAATCAGATATCACCTTGTGCACGAGAGTCCCCATTGGCTGTATTTCACACTCTAGAATATCGCCTGGTTGCAGAAATCCATTCCAATTATGCGCAACACCTGCAACTGTTCCTGTTGATATAACATCTCCGGGTTCTAATGTAGTGCCATTTGAGATGTACTCTAAAATTCTTGGAATCTTTATGATCATGTGTGTCGTATCATTGTTTTGGCGTACCTGACCATTGACTCGAGTGATAAGTTTTAAGGGTGGCGAATATGGATCAGGGATCTCATCTGAAGTAACTAAGCTTGGACCCATTGGTGCTGCATTATCCATTCCCTTTCCTTTTGTCCAGTTGATATCTCTCTGATACATACCCCACTCGACATCTCTCGGGAAACCTTGATCTCTCCAGCTGACATCTATGAAAACCGTGTAACCCGCGATGTAGTCATAGGCTTCCTCCTTCTTGATGTACTTGCCTTTCTTTCCAATAATAAGAGCTAGTTCACATTCATAATCGAGTTTTTCTGAGTTTTTCGGTTTGATTATTGGATCACCAGGATTGCATACAAGAGTGGGAGGTTTCTGGAATAGATCGGGTATGTCCAAGTTTAGGCTTTTTAATCGATCTATCTCGGCTTTTCTTTTTACAGGGTCTTTAATGCGTTCAGTAGCGTGATCGTAGTAATTTACTGCCATACAGTAGAGTTTACCAGGTCTCTGTATGGGAGCATATATTCGCACATCATTTGTATCCCAGACAAGCTTCTCGCTATCCAAACCCACAGTAGGCTTCTTATCGTTCATGAAATCTAAGGTTTTTTTTGCTGCATCGAGCGCTTCATCTCCGCCTGCTAAAAAGTACTTCATGCAGGCTGGGATGAGGAATGAAGCCCGTCTAAGGGGCGCATTCTTCTTCTCAACCTCCTTAAGATAGACCGCATAAGCTGAATTTAAGTCAACTATAGAGTCTCCGACGTATGCACCTAAACGTTCTTCCGTATGTACTTTGAAAGTTACAAGCTTCATTTCAACATTCTCCTTAATATTCGATTTTATTTAGAGTTCGTAATTGTTTTTAATTCTCTATGTAATTTATATTTTAAATTATGGTATATTTTTGAAAAAAATGGAGTATATCACATTAAACTAGCTAGATTAAACACAGATAAATTTAGATACGCTTTTTTATTAAAAAGGAAACATGAACATGTTAGATAGAGAAGCAAGGTCAATTGTAGAACAATTATACGATGAAAAAATGAATAATCCTCTAAAAGCTGAAGAAGAATGTTCATTGTTATTATTGAGACAAGGCATACAACCAAATCTTGAAGCTACATTAAGTCACACATTAGGATATCTACAAGGTGTTGTTGAAGGTTTATACTTGTTCAAATATGGAAAACACACAAATTATGTTGAGAAGAGAGTTAGAAAAAATTTTGAAGAAAAGAGTGGGGGATCTAAGACAAGCTTTTGTACGCACACAGATTCAGTAATCTAAATTGTGTATATACATTTCTAAAATCCTAAAAAAAATTGGATAATATGTTTGTAGATAACTATCCCTAAGAAAACCATAAATATTCACTCTCAGAAATTCCGTTTAAACTGAGGTTTTATTTTTGGTGAAAATACCTGCTAAGAAATTAAAAAATATAAGTGTAGCAATCTTTAAAGGAGCAGGATGTCCAGACAATCATGCTGAGCGAGTAAGTGAACTACTAGTTCTTGCCAATTTGAGGGGGCATGATTCTCATGGTGTCGTACGAATACCGACCTATATTGGACAAATATTGGTAGGACAAATGAAGCCTAGAGCTGAAATTGAGGTTGTAAATGAAAATGAGGTGATGGCTGTTCTGAATGGAAACCTTGGCATTGGTCAAGTAACAGCTACAAGAGGAATGGAAATCGCCATTGAAAAAGCAAAAAAGAGCGGTGTTGGCATGGCCTCAATATACAACTGCAATCACATTGGTAGAATGGCTGACTATGCTATTATGGCATTAGAGCAGGATATGATAGGATTTGTTACTGCTAACGTTGGACCAACCACTATGGTAGCACCATATGGAGGCGCTAAAGGTGCTTTAGGCACAAATCCGCTGTGTTATGCGATACCAACGGGAAATGATGAGCCAATAATTCTAGACATAGCGACTAGTGTCTGCGCTGCGGGAAAAGTTAGAGTTGCCCACGCTAGAGGAGAACAGGTTCCTGAAGGCTGGTTAATCGACAATAAAGGACTACCAACAACAGATCCATCAATCATCTATGACTCACCACCCGGTTCCATCCTACCTTTTGGTGGAGAAGTAGCATACAAAGGCTACGGACTATGTTTGGTAGTAGACATTCTAAGTGGTGCACTATCTGGTTCAGGTTGCGGATCAAATGCACATACAAATGGGGTATTTCTCATGGCTCTAGACATATCTAACTTTAGACCTATCGAGGAATTCAAAAAATCTGTAAAAAAATTAGTTGAAGAGTGTAAGTCCACTCCAATAGCTCCGGGATTCGTAGGGATTCATGGTGAAAAAGAAGTTCTTATTCCAGGCGACATGGAACGCATGAAAGAAGAGAAAAACAGAAAGAGAGGGGTATTTGTAGAGGAAACAACATGGAACAGGATACTAAAAGCTGCTAAAGACGTCGGTGTAGATGTAGATAAATTATGAAAAGGAGTTACCTTTCAATTATCTCATTTACCATCTAACATTGTAAAATCATTCGTTGTTTAATAACATGCATCGAAGTTTGTTAGTTCTTACATTTGATAAACAGGCATTACAAGAAATACAGTCAGCTGTCGAACTACCTATTCCATTAAACCATCTCTTTGGGAGATCCGGTTCACGGATAAGAGGTCTGCTTAGAGACACAAAATCAGCGCTTCCTTCCAAGAGAATTTTTTCGATTACATCAATAGACCTTATTCCACCAACAAGAATCAAAGGTATGTCTATGACCTTTTTAATTTCTCTGGCATAAGGTAAGTAGTAAGCCTCTTCGTTTTTAGAATCGATGCCTCTCTTTGAAGCTGTGATGATGGATCTTCCAAGTTTCTCTTCACTTCGTGTACTTGCTTCCATGATACCGCCACTGGTTTCAATTGCTGCAAAACCAATATTGGACATTCTTTCTGCGATCTTCTTGGATTCGTTGAGATCTATGCTATGCTCTACAAAATCATCGACATTCATTTTAACCATAATAGGGTAATCTAACCCTACTTTGTCAACACTGTGTTTGTAAATTTCATTGATTATTCTAAACCTGTTTTCAAAGCTGCCTCCATACTCATCGCTTCTCCTATTTGTGTAAGGAGATAGAAATTCACCGAGAAGGTAACCATGAGCAGCGTGTAGTTGAATCGCATCGAAACCCGCTTCTTTAGCTCTTCTTACTGCTTCAACAAAAGCATCGATAGTACCATTTACTTCTTCAGATGTCATTTCGCGGGGCATTTTTTTCAAAACTGGTTCAAACACAGCAGAAGGAGCAATAGTATCATCTAAAAGTCGGGATTGTCTACCACAATGAACGAGTTGAATAGCGATCTTACAATCGTCTCCATACTTATGGACTGTGTTTGGTAATTTACTTAAGTCAGGAACAAGATCGTCCCTGTTTATCCCTATTTGATTAAGATATCCTCTGCCACTTTGTTGAACGTGCGAGAAACTAGTAATAATTAATCCAACTCCACCTTGAGCCAATTTCCTGTATAAATTTAACAGATCGTCAGTAACGCCTCCATCTTCTGAAGCCATACCTTCATAAGTGGCAGAGCGAACCAACCTGTTTTTTATAACAATATTTCCAATATTTTTAGGCTGAAAGACCAAAGATTTGTTCATTAAATCCTCTCAGTGATTGTATTATGATTAAAACAAGTTTTAACCTTATTAACGTACAATTTTTAATGCTTGATTAGTCAAATACATTTTTTTGTTTTAATTTGACGAGTCAATTATTTTTTTCTAAAAAGTACAAATAAGGGAGTACTCGAACACTTCAAACAGGTATCTCTGATTCACATGGAACACTTGTTTGGCAAAGTCCACACCCATATCCTTTAAAACCATAATATTCTTTGACATAATCCCATGTAGTATCAACGTGTGCTTTACACTTTGTTTTATCATGTCCTGCTTCAGAAATAGCACCCACGGGACAGCGATTAATGCATATACCACAAATGCCCTTTGAATAGAAGAGACAATATTCATGGTGATCCGAATATGGTCTCTCAGATGGTTTAATGTGCATTTTAGCAATAACCGATCCACATCGCATTGCTTTACCTACAGGAGTGATTAATCCGTCACATAAACCAAAAGTTCCTAATCCTGCAGCATAAGCTGTATGTCGTTCTGACCAAGAAGATGCAAAACCATATTTTTGCGACTTATTCATAGACCAAAGAGGAGAGAGTGCTGGAACAACCGCGTTTATTCCAGATTCTTTGAGTTTTGATACAACAAATTTTCTGAGTTTATTGTTTACTTCTTCACCAAATATTCGTGCCCTTGCCCATTTCTCTGTAGGCCATTTGTTCTGTTTCCGATGTTCAATCTTTGTTACCTTGGTTTGTGGTAATATCCAACTTATCACTGTAAGTTCTACCGGTTCAACATTTACGTTTGGATAAGCATGTGTAAAGAACTCTATTGGAGATAGATAGAAGTCTCCAATATCCTTCTTATAAAATAGAAATAGATCGTCAGCTCCACTTGAAAATCCAACAATTGGTTCATCCCAAGCCTTTTCGTTGGACGCGTCTTTCAAAGTGTTTTCTGGTGAGGTGTTAATGAAATTCTTAATCATTTTTATGATCCAGTTTGATACATTGACTCTATACAAATTGGAAACCACCTTTTCAGCTATTAAAAAGGGAATTTAAGAACTTTTATTACTAAATCTAAATAGAATATTACAAAATTTTTTGAGGTTTAAGAAGAATTATATCTATTGTATCGGAGTTACAGTATTGCGCATGGTCCAGTGACACATTTTCCACATACGTCAAAAAGTCCCGTGAGTTTGTATTTATTGCTAAGATAAGAGAAACTTCTATCAATTTCGAGAATGTGCTGCCAGCATTTTTTCTTATTGAACCCTTCTATAGATAAAGCCCCAACTGGACAACTCTCAACACATATTGAACAACTCCCATCAATGTAATAGAAGCATCGCTCCTTCTCTCTTTTGGACGTTGGCTTAATGATTGCATTGATGACTAAACTTCCCAGCCTACCAGCACAACCCGCATCAGTAATTATCATTTGATGTAAACCAAAACTTCCAAGACTAGTGATCTTAGCCATACTCTTATGAGACCACATTGAAGTTAGAGTTGTCTTGTCAAAATTGTGTGTTGGTGGTTCCCAAGCTGCTTTAACACTCATTTCACGTAATTTTACAACTAACTTACTTGAGATTTGATCGATTAACCTGTTGGTTTCTGCGTAAGCAATAGCCCATTCTTCAGCAATCGTACAACAGAGTCTATTTTTATTTACAATCTCCTCTGTAAATGGAATAAAAAAAGACACAATATTGACTGCGTCAAATAAAAGATCGGCAGGTAACTTATGTTTAGGGTTAACATCCTGTTTAAGAAAGATGAAATCATCTTTGTGAATATTAGAAAAAAAGACTAAGGGTCTTCTGTATCTGGTCATTGTATCAGCACTGTTAACCATCTTTTCAATTGTATTTACAATGAAATATTTCAAATGCTCACTATTTTTACAGGTTGTCAAAAGCAAACTCCCGATAGAATTCAGTTTTTTATTCGTTTGATTAGTAAACTCATAGCGTACATCCAATTTTTTTTATTTCAGCTTATTCCATCATTCCGAATTGTAGATTTTATTCAACTGAAGTTATTGTATAACTATTTTTCTAAAGATATGGTAACTAATATAACTTGAATGTTCTTGTTATCTTTACAGGTTAAAGGGGCAGTAGATATTTGGGAAAAGTTAGTGTATCAGATGCCAATAGTGCTCAGTCAACTGCTGAAAAGCATTTAAAGTTACAATATGGTGCTGATAAAATTCAAGACATTTCATTTACAAAAACCAAACATTCCATAGGTGTTGTAAAAGTTGTTTGGGAGGTTGAAGGAGAGGCTATAATAAAAACAGGTACATTCGAAAGAAAAAAAATGCGATTCAGAAGAGCAACTATTCATTTTAAACTTCAAATAGACCCAATTACAGGTAGCTTATTAGGATTCGAAGAATAAACGCTAGTTAGCTTTTCAAGCACGCGCGCTAAAAAAAATTATCAAACAACACATAATAGCTGCTTAATACTTTCAGAGTGAAAAAAAGAATATAACGTAATTAATTTCGGAAGTGAAGCATTGAAAATCAAAGAGCAAAGCCTATACAAAAGGACTAATGTTTTGCCAATAAGTTTTGCAGCTTTCTTTAACGATATGGGTTCTGACATGCTCTTTGCGTTTTATCCTCTGTTCTTTGTTCAAGTTTTAAGTGTAACAGATATGAAAACTCTTGGATTGGTTGACAGTCTTGCCCTTTTAATTGGTTTTATAATAATGCCTTTTGTAGGTAGACTAGCTGATCTACGTGGTCGAAAACATCTCATCTGGGGCGGATATGCTCTTTTACAAATATCTAGACTGACTCAAGGCTTAGCAAGAGTCTGGATACATTTAATACCACCCAAAATGCTTTATCAAATTGGTCGAGGGATCAGAAATCCCCCTAGAGAGGCGTTACTAACCGATTCGGTTCCAAAAGAGTATAGGGGGAGAGCATTTGGCTTCCTTGGATCGATGGATACATTCGGAGCCATCATTGGTCCAGTTTTAGGATTAGCCCTTTTTTCATGGTTCTTGAATATGGGAGTCAACATAGATGAAGCATACAGATGGATATTCTTCTGCGCTGCTTTACCCACAACAGCAAGTGTATTAATCATCTTCTTTGGAACAAAGGAAGTAAGAAATGATTTCAAGCTAAAAAAGACTGAGCAAAAGGGGGGTTTCACTGTGATAAAAGAGAATAAGATGCTTTTGACGTTTACAGCGGTTATATGCTTATTCACGTTTTGGAACGTGTCTGAAAACTTCATGTTAGTAAGCGGAGCACAGATTCTTGGAATCCCAAAAGAGGAGTTTTGGACCTCAGTAATTCTTTACTGGTTAATCAATGTGACATTTGCACCTACCGCATTCTTTGCAGGTAGATTTTCTGATAAATATGGACGCAAGATCCCCATCGTATCAGGAATGATAATTCTAGGAATAATGACAGTGAGCTTTGCCTTCGCTTTCAACCTGATCACAGTTGGTGTTCTTTTCATGATGCATGGAATTTATCAGGGACTATTTAGACCAAGTGTTCAAGCCTGGATTGCAGACCTTGCACCGATAGATAAGAGAGCTGAAGTCATAGGGACATTTAAAATGCTTGTAGGTTTAAGCGATATTCCCGGTCCTTTCGTATTTGGTCTCATCTGGGATCTATTCAGCTTTGAAACCTCATTCATCGTTGGAGGAATTTTCTGCTTACTGTGTGCTTTTCTACTATGGTTCATTCCAATGAAAAGGAATGTTTAGCTTCCAACTGTAGCCAAATTTCAAGCCAATGCTTTCCTTAACTTTAATTTGATCAAATTAATCTAATTTTTAGGAAGTAGCCTTATTTTGATTATGAACTATTAATGGCTATCATCTTAAAGACTCATATATCTTGAAAAAATAAAGTGTTCGCTATGTCGAACAATACAATGTTGAGACATGAAATCTTGAGTCATATACAAGGAAAAATTACAGCCTTTTTAGCAACAGTTGAAGTAGATCAACCCAAAGTCAGAGTAGTAGAGCTGGTTTCACTTGATGATAGCTTCTACTTAGCTACTGGTTCAGATAATGCAAAGGTTGATCAGATAAAATCAAACCCTAAGACTGAGTTCTGCTTGTTAATTGAAAAGGAAGGTAAAAGTGGATCTCTGAGAGTGGAGTGTAGAGCTAAGATCATTGAAGACATAGATCTGAAAAATGTAATGTATAATCAAATGGAAGAGTGGTGGGAGTTCTATTATAGCTCAAATGATCCAAGATTCACACTTATTGAGCTTAAACCTATGTTCTTCATTTACAATAAACCGGGAACACTTACAATAGAACGTTTAGAAATGTAAGATTATAAATGAATCATATAATTTCTTACAGATATTAATAGTGACAGTAAGAACTAGCTAGATCTGAGAAGGCTCTATGTTATGTCTGACATTTTGGACAGAAGTATACTTGACCGCCTCCAACACTTAATTTTTCAATAGTTGTCCCACATAATGCACAAGGTTTCTGTTTCATCTTTGGATCCATAGCTGAAGCATAGTTACCTCGATTTCCATACAGGTCAGAGAATTGATCTTTTCCATTCAACCGGATTCTCTCATCAATTACAAGCTTAATAGCATAATAAAGCGCGAGCCTCTCGTCTACACTCAGTTTTGAAGCCTTTCTTTTCGGGCGGAGTCGGGCTCTAAAGATAATGTCTTGAAGCGCGCGCTTGGGGGCTCACCAAGAAGGACCTCGATGAAAAAGGTTGCGGAACCATCACTATTAGAAAAAATTAAAACTCGATACAAGAAGAATTGTTGTGTGTTTGGAGTGGCACAAGCTTTGGAAGAGGTTTCTAGTAAGCAATATGAAATTTTAAGGCTACTTGCCAAGTCTTCAGATATTTCTGATGAATCTATGGGAGAATTGGAAGAAGCCCAAAAAAAAATTGGTGAAAAAAAGGAATCGGTGTCATGGGGCCTCATACCCCTTTGGTATCCCATAGGAGGAGTATCTGTTAACCCCGTACCAATTCCGCACCCAACAGGTGTGGTATCTATTAATCCAGTACCCCTTCCTCATCCAAGAGTGCAAACATTCCAAGCATAAACAATACATTAGCATACGCGTTGTTCTAGCTAGTTCAGACGCGAAGCAATCACCGTTAGAACAAAAAGGAGTGTGGGAGAGAGCGTCATCGCACTTCCTCGGGCACTGGTTTCCTCCCCCCCTCGCTGCATCAATCATTGAATAAATACCGTGAAAAGCTTA
>Ga0209635_10002081_pt1 | contig 15237 bp, 15 predicted proteins | sample DeeMarSWOR230_32_FD_187463 | JGI IMG/M metagenome (GOLD analysis project Ga0209635, IMG submission 187463) | Marine sediment microbial communities from White Oak River estuary, North Carolina - WOR-2-30_32 (SPAdes) (version 2) | ecosystem: Environmental > Aquatic > Marine > Intertidal zone >... | reverse complement strand
TAAAAAATTTAGAAAATTTTTTGTTAATTTGAACAAGAAGAAAACCTTAAATCATCTGAGAAATATGAAACACCAAAAAAGTTCGACATATTGCTGTTTCTTTTAAAAAAGATTAAACTTTTTAATAGTAAGTAAATAGATCATTCTTTCTTTTCTTTAATAACTCTAGAGCGCTGTAATTATCTTGAATATAAATAATATTAATATTCTTATTTATTCGTAAATTCTTTAATTACAGCATAAAAATAATAAATAAAAAAGTATAATGTCGAATGAAATCCCAGAAAATGTAAAAGTGTCTTTAAGAGCTATTGGTCTTACTGATTATGAGATTTCGATATATCTCACATTGATTAGTAAAGGACCTATGGATGCTAGAGAACTTTCTGAAGCATCTGGCGTCCCATATTCGAGAATATATAATATTTTAACTCAACTTGAGAAAGAGAAAATGTTTATCATCAAGGAAGAAGAGTCAAGACCTTCTCGTTATTTTGCCAAATCGCCAGATGAAGCTTTAATTATTGCAAAAAAACAATATAGTGATAGTTTCAATGAACATTCAAGCAAAATAATTCATACTTTAACTCCAATTTATCAATCTCACGACACACCAATTAAAATTGCTCTATACATTCATCGTGGTAGGGATGTGTGTATTAATAAAGCTTTATCATTGATTAATTTAGCAAAAACCTCGATATATCTTGTATCTACTAAGTATGAGTTTTTAGAAGTGTGTTATGATGATATCAAAAAAGCAAGAGCTCGAGGGGTGACTGATTTAAGACTTTTAGTTGAAGCTGAAGCATTAAAGGACAAAGAATTTCAGCCTTTGATTAAAAAATATGATTCACTTTGCGAAATAAGATCGAGAGATCAAATATTTGGAAGTGCAGTAATTATTGATGAAGGGGAAGATGCATTCATAGTACTTTCTGAAAGTTTTTTTCCACAAAAAATGTCTTACTTTGGTATTTTAACAGACCACGTTGCTTTTGGACCAGCCTCTTTATATTATTTTGACTATTTGTATAAAACAGCAAAAGAAGCAGAAATAAATTAGATCTCTATTGAATATATTCTTTACTTTCTAAATTTAATAATATATAGAATGTCTTATATATAAAACGTAGCTTATACTACCATTTTATAGTTATTGCATTTTCGGGACATATTTCAACACATTTTAAACACCGAGTACAAACTGAGGGCCAAATTGCTGTTATTTTCCAATGTTGAGGATCATATACATTTTCTTCTTTATATTTTAAATCTTCATGTCTTAGAAATACACAAGGATCACATACATTAAGACATTTAGCACATTCTCTTGGATCTACATTACCTTCAGGACCACATTTTGAGTAATCTATTTTTATTTTTGTTTTTCCCATATAACCACCTAATAATGTCCATTGAATCCTCCAAATTCTTTCCTTGGTATGAGTTTTAAAGCATCATGTTTACAAGCATGACGACACACTCCACATCCAAAACATTTATCGTAATCAATTATAACTCTCTTTATGGATGGAATATAACGTATAGCATTCCATTGACACATTACTACACATTGTTTACAGCCCTGACATTTATCTTGATCTAAATGAATTATATATTCTGCTTTTGACATAATCATTAGATCAAAATCATTTCTTAATCTTAATGCACCACATTCAGGACTTTCGCAATTGCATATAGCATTTATATACGGAAAAGGTTGATACCAAACAGTTGATACTAATCCATTTTTATTATGTTCTTCTATTCTTTCCATTGCTTCTTCCCGTGATATCCTATGTGCTCTCTCTTTTGGTATAAATCTTGGAAGCTTTTCTAAAACCTCGGAAAGTACTCCAAAATTAATGCAACATTGATAATTCACACCTCTCTGCATCTTGCGGCACATACAGTATGTCTCAACTATAGGTTCTGCTGCTAGTTCTGAAAGAATAATTTGAGCATCCTCCATGGGTATTACTTGACCAATATGACCATCAGCTCTTATAGGATTTGGATGTCTAACAGTGCCATGTATCATTCTCTCAACAGTCCAACGTAGAATTTTTCCAATAATAGGCATTTGTAATTTGTAACCTAAGCCTTTAGAAGATAATCCAGCTATTTTACGGATATAAACTGCTTCAAAATTCATCCATTGTTCCGTAAGATACTCTTGAAGATTATATTCATCTGCAAGTTGATTTGAATAATTCTTTGCATTCATATACCATTTCTGTCCTATTCCATGTTTCATACACCATTTACACATTTTTCTATCTCCTCAATTTCTCGAAAATTATTTTATTTTATTTTTGTTTAAATGTAAAATTACTTAAAACTTTTAATTTTAAAAATGAGATCTCAATCTTCTGACTTAAAAGTATTTAAATGTTCCATCATACCTGATCCAATTTCGCCAGTTTCCAAATTTTTCATTATTACCATTTGTTCAAATAGTTCAGTGTATCCACCTTTAAAATTCCTTACAAACCTAATAAAAGAATCCTTTTTAATTCTCTCAGCTTTTATTGTGAATAAACCGGCATTAACATCTTCAATATAATAGGTACTGGAAAGTGGACTATTAAATTGGTCATTATCATTAATCGTTTCAATCTCCAATGAAGAAAGAGGTATATTTCCATCATTAGTTGAAGTATGGCCTGATAAATCAATTTTCTTATCAAAATAGTCTTTTCGAAATGAACACGCCCATTCTTTAAATTGAAAATGTCCTGCATACCATTTATCAAATTGATGCCAATCACGATACCCCCAGCTCTTATCACGTTGTCCATATCCATTAATCTTTATATTTCTATGATCGATCAAAACTAAATTCCCATGAACTATACCTGATGCTTCAAAATGTTGGTGCCAAGATGCAGAAGAGTCTATTCCAAATGAATATGTCGGAAATCTTGTTTCAAAATTAATATTAAATTTTAACTTACGTGATTGGTATCTAATTTGCCAAACTTTGAATGGTGTAATTAAATTATAAGAAAGTCTTTTATCTGTAAGCATTGTACTAATATTATCTTCGTATTGAAAAAGTATGGGTTCTTTATAATACACTTCATTTCTTCCTTTTAGAAATAGCAGAAAAACAAATTCTCTTCGATTTTCATTAGGTAGAATCCCTATTGTAGAAAATCCAGAAACTTCGTTTTGGAGATCAACCCAATTAAAATAGTAAGACTCTCGCCATTTTGATTCTTGAGTTGGTTTGTGAAGAAGTTCATCTGCTTCATTTAAAGATGAATACAGATTGTTTGAATTCATTGCTGTTAATCCTCTGGTAATAAGTAAAGGGATGGACCTTCTCTTTTTTTCTTTCCTCTACTACGAAAAAATCTTGGAATCCCTTGATCAAAATCACTTTCCATAAATTCTGGTACATACTTGTTCATAGTCCTCTCAGTTAAATCCCAATTTATCTCATCTGTTATACCTACAAAATTTGTATATCTAGCATATCCATAACAATATGCATAAGCACCAGCAATTAATCTCTCTCTTCTATCCCATCTAGAAAATTTCAAAAATAACTCTTTATTGGCCTTTATGGCATAATTGTTAAACTCATCTAAAACCTCAAAGTTGAGTGGGATTACGTCATTTCCTTCTCTCGTAAGCAATACCGCTCCGGTTATGTTCTCCGTAAAATCAACTGGTTTTGATTCTAGAGATACAAATTCATCTAATTCAATTTCAACATCCTTTAAACGAAAAACTAAAGCAACATTTGAATAAGGTGATTTTGCTTCAGTCTCAGACCAAGAAAAATGAGGTTTACCTCCATCATACAAATGTAAAATTTCTCGAAAAACTAAAATCTCGTTCTCATCTACCTTATATGGTCCATGATCACATAATTTGGCTCTCGCTTCGCATTCATCTATATAGGAAACTAATTCTAAGTTTGCCATTGTTCTTTTAATTTTTATCGCTTGCTCTTTAGAAACATCTATAATGTGGTTTAATGTCCACTCAATATCAGATTGGTCTAATGCTATATTTTTTTTCCCTGAATCATTTACAGATAATTTACCATTTGGAAAATACGAAGATGCTAATCTTTTCCAGAAATCAAGGATAAATATGGTTTGTTTTCTTTTCTCCTCACTCTCACTTTTAGGATCTTCATTATTTCTGAAGATTTCTCCCATTCGCCCTGCCATATAGTATAAAGGTATATAAAAGATGCTGAGTGCTTGAATTTCTGAAAGAATTTTCCTACTTTCTTTTCCAATCTGCTCTGGAGTAGTTTTTTCTGACACTCTTTTTAAGATATCATATAGTATATCGTAACTATTGTAAAAAGATACACAAATGTAAGCAGTAACAGGAAATAATTGTGACTCCAGAAGGCCTCGTTTAGAAACTTGATAATCAATTAATTCAGAGGCATGAGCAATAATTTCATTAGCTTCTTTAACATTCATTATATTATAGTTTTTAATTAGTAATGCTTGATTATTAATTTGAATGTAATTGTATTTATACTTAACAACCAATTCCCACAGTTTTAATAAAATTTAAGTAATATATAAGAAATAAAAAATCAATTTATAACAATAAATTATGATTTCTTCAGGACACAGCACATGAAAAAAATTGGTATAGGTTTATCATGTTCATCGAAATCTGAAGTTACAGGCGAACTAATCTATATACAGACTATCGAAGATGTTATCAATCTGTTTGATAAGGCCTCTGGAAAAATTTGCATTGTAGAAGATGCCGGAATTACGACACTTAGTCCAATTCTCTCAGACTTAGTTGGGACTGTTTGTACTAAAGGCTCAGCGGGATCACATTTGGCTATTGTTTCAAGAGAATTTAATTTACCCTGTATCATGGGTATCAAATTTACAATTAATGATATATCTTCTTTAACTGGTAGGAAGGGTAAAATTACTCATGATGGGGAAGATAAAGGTATCTTGTATTTGCTGGATTAAAAATATAAACAATACGCATTTGGTTTGACTTGGTTAAAAATATGATATATGTGGAAACAATAAATAGAGCATTTCCCGATCCTAACCTATATGGCGGAAAAGGTTCTAACTTAATTAAAATGATAAAGCTTGGAATAAGAGTTCCTCCGGGTTTTATTGTAAATACTAATGCATTTACTAAATTTATTAAAGATTCTCCTTTAAAAGAAGAGATTTATAATACACTTGGGAGTAATTATAAACCAAAAGAAGTAATAACTCTCTCTTCTAAAATTAAAAGCCTTTTTCAAACTTCTAAAATCCCCGTTGAAATAATACAAGATATTAAAAAGGAATTTAATAATATTTCTAAGGATTTAGGAGAGAAGGCATCTTTTTCTGTTAGATCTTCTGCAAACGTTGAAGATACGAGCAATTTTTCATTTGCTGGACAAGTTGAAAGCTATTTAAACAAAATTACCTTGGAAGAGATACTAAAAGATATAAAAAATTGCTGGATTTCTTTATTTTCACCTAATGCATTACTTTATCTTATACAGATAAGAAAGAATAACATTCAAATCTCACTAAATGAATTACAGATGGCAGTAATAATTCAAAAAATGATTAAACCCCAAATTTCGGGTGTATTATTTACTGCTAATGTTATAAATAACGAAATGGATGAAATGTTAATTAATTCCACATGGGGTCTTGGTGAAACAATAACGAGTAATTTAATCATACCAGATCTGATAATTCTAAATAAAAAAAAATTCGCTATTATCAAAAAAATTATTGGAGAAAAAGAAAAACTGGCGATTCCTAATCCTGAAGGATCTTCTACAATTTTAATTCCAACAGAACTAAAATTAAAAAATCAATGTTCTCTAAATGAATCACAACTCCATGAACTCCATATTCTAGGATTAAAACTTGAAAAAAGTTTCAATTGTCCTCAAGATATAGAGTGGGCTATAGAAGATAATAAATTATATACTTTACAGAGTAGACCAATCACAACCTTAAGAAAATGAGTAATTTAAAAAGTCATAAAAAAAGATAAAAATTAATTATTTTAAGAATGTTCTTTTACCCAAATAAATAAAAAGCTCTGACAATTCAAAAAGTGTTAATGGCATAATCATCTGAGCCATACTTGTTCGGAGATCTTCTTTATCCTTGCCAGCAAGTATTAATTTTCTGATATCTTCAACATAGTCATCCATATTTAAAAACAAGATCTCGATCTTATCAACACCAGTTAATTCCTCAATATCCTTATCTAGATGATCTTCAACGTTATTAAGTAAGCCTAATTTTAACTTGGGATTCAAATCATACTTCATTATAAGATGATTCATCTCTTCGATGATAATGTTTAAACTTAAGTTCCAATCAGCATTTTCTTTATATTTTGGAATCAAAATCTCGCTAATTATCAACTCAAAAAGAGTATTTGGTGCTTTTTTATCAAAATCTATTTCCGTACCAGTACTTAATTGGATCTTTTTTATCTCTGTCATTTCAAATCTAAACCTTTTTGAAATTTTCTTTTTTTCTTAATAATTAATGGATTTAGCAAAAATAAATATTTTTATAATTCAATATACTTTAAAAAAAAATTTGTAATAATCTTTGTTTGCTTTTGTTAATAGGTTAGAACTTATAATTCTCTAAAATTGTATTTACAAAATTGTTTGGGTTATTAAATCAATATCATAATATTTTTAATAAACTTAATTAAAAACCATTTAATGATTTGAATTATGAATAAATTTGAAAAAGCTCAACAAATACTCCAAGATATAAACGGAGATGGTTGGTTAATAATCTGTAATGAAGATAGCGATATAAATTCTCGATTCCTACTGGGAGTAGGATCTCATTCTCGTCATTACATATATATAGGAGCAGATGGAAACAATCAAATATTTGCTGTTGAAATGGAAGCAAATATGATTAGAAAATCGCTCAAAAAAAAAGGTGTGGAAGCTCAGGTAACACCATACAGATCAATTGAAGATTTAGAATCTTTACTAACGCCGATAATCAATAAACCACGTATAGCGCTTAATTTTGGAGAAAATATCCTAACTCAGGAGAGTACAGCTTATGCAGATCATATTAGTGCTGGAGATTATTTTTCTGTTAAGGAATTATGCCCTAACACCGAATTCTTTTCAGCTGCTCCCATAATATATGGTCTTAGGTGTGTTAAAACTCAAGAAGAGTTGGAAGATTTGCGAAATGTATGTAAATCCACACTTGAATTATTAGAAACAATTCCAGATTGGGTTAAAATTGGAATGACTGAAAGAGAAATAAAAGCTAAATTAGAATATGAATATTCCAAGATAGGTAGACCTGCATTTGAGACTATTGTAGCAATGGGCTCCCATTCAGCAGATCCTCATCATAATACTTCTAAGAAAAAAATTGAGTCAGGCGTTTTACTGATCGATACTGGATTGCAAATTGATGAAATGTGCTCAGATATAACCTGGACATTTTGGATCAATGGAAAGCCCCCAGAAGAATTTACCCAAGCTTATTATACTCTTTATGAATCAAAAGTCGTTGCTAATAAATACTATACTGATGATACGCCATGCTACTTACCTGGCCAAAAATGTCGTGATTACTTAGCTGAAAAGGGTTATGACCATGAAAAATTATACTTTCACGGTTTTGGTCATTCTCTTGGTTTTGAAGCTCACGATATTGGTCCTAGAGTTAGTTGGAAAGTCGCTGAACATTTTAAATTAAAAGAGAATATGGTTTACACTAATGAACCAGGGCTCTATTGGATTGGAAAATGGGGACTTCGATTAGAGGATGATGTCATTATTGGCAAAGAAAAATGCGAACAAGTTACATATGTACCAAAAGATCCTATTGTAATCTCATAAAAATCTTCCTTACTTGAATTTTTAGTTACCTCTTCAAATTAAATTTAAAAAAAATTTGATTTTTTCTTTTAAAAATCGCTTTAATAAAAAAATTAATCCTACTAATAACTAACACTTTAAGATAATAAATAAATATAAACAAAATCAAAATTTGAATTTCACAGGAAAATTGTGTAAAGGAAGAGAAAAAGTCGGAAAACATGATATTCAAAATTGCAAAAAGAGGAGACGTATTTATCTAATAACAGGGTTAAGGGTTGAGGTATTTAGCCGATTCAACGGCATTAGGTATAAGAATATATTTTACTATCATGATATTCCGATCTTTTTTTTATATACACTAGATGTTCATCAAAAACTAGTATTTAAGAATTTCCTTTTTTTTCACATGAAAAAAATGACAAATTTTTTTTTAATATATTTCTTATTAATATCTAATTTCCTTTCTTTTATCAGCTCAAATAATGACTCAATTATTATAGATTTTCCATATTTGTTAGAAAAGTTAGCTAAAATTAGTTTTATTAGCTTTTTATCTTTGAATTGTCTAAACTTACAATCATCAGCCATGGTACATATTCGAAGGTTCTTAAATTTGACTCTGCAATTATTACAGTTCCGATTTTTCTTTTGTATCAAAAACATGGAAATTTTTTCTTTTAATACTCGCTTTACATTTTTATCATAAAACCTAGCAATATTAAAATCATTATATTTAACACAGAGTAGATTCCAACTCGGGATTTTGGAGAAATTGACATTTTTAACATAATAACTCTCAAATTTAGATCGGAACATTTTTCGATACTTCTTAATCGAAGAAAGAGAAAAATGTAAAGCATAAGGTACTGATATTGTAGTTTTATCTTTATGGAAATTTATATTAACATAATAGACTCGTCCACCATACATTCCATGCAAGAAATTTTCCACCATACTAACTTTAACATTCTTTTTATCTTCTGGAAACTTTGGTGAGGCAACACAGGCGCCCTGTCCATAGAGGATCCACAGTACATGTATTTCATTTTTGGTATAGTGTTCAGTACGATTAATAAGCTCTTTTAGTGAAATATTTGAATTCTGAACTTCTACAACGACTTGTTTTCCTGATTTCATTTTAAAATATACGTCTGATCTTCTATTGTCAATGTATTTTTCAAGAGATTTTTCTACAATATTTTTGTTATTTTCTGAAATATATTTGAAAATCAATCTTTTAATTGCTTTATGAGAAAAAGATTCTGATTTTGTACTATGGGTTAATACAAGATTGGACATTTACCTGGATAAAGTTTTATCTCTATCTTAGAGAATGTAAATTTTGTCATGAAGATAAATCAGGACAGATAAAAGGATTAATAAATTATTATCGAGTACGTTGAAAGTAATATTCAAGCAAAATTATATATGATAAGTTTATACTTTACTCAGATTGGGCAGATATTTCTCATTAGTGATTTCAATTAGAGATTTTGTATAGTCGATGATTTTCTTTGCAATTTCGGGATGAGAGAGCATTTGAACTTCTACTTTTTCACCTCGATCCCATAATAAATAAGGTGTATCTTCATAAGGAGCATTTTCTTTAGCTTCTTTTATCCAACTATCTGGTAATTCATTCTTTAATTCTACATCTAACATTCTGGCTAGAAATATAGTCCATGCTCGCGGTACTACGGTCATTAAATAACCTCCACCACCTAATGCTACCCACTTGTTTTGGCAATACTCTCGTGCACTTGTTTTCATGGTTTGTGCAATATCTCTATAAATTGCTAGAGAAAATCCCATTTGAGTGAGTGGATCATCAAAATATGTATCAACTCCCAGTTGTGTTATTAATATATCTGGAGCATATGTTTCTAAAATTTTTGGCGTTGTTTTTCTGAATAAATTTATAAAGGCTTTATTATTAGTTCCAGGTAATAGAGGAAAATTCATCGAAAATCCTTCTCCTTCACCTTCACCGATTTCATTTACAGAACCTGTACCTGGAAAAAGATATCTACCATCTTGATGATATGAAATTTTTAGAACGTTAGGGTCATCATAAAAAAGCCACTGAACTCCATCTCCATGATGACAATCAATATCTAAATAAGCAATTCTTATATCTTTTTTTATTTTTTTTAAATGTTTTATTGCGACTCCAATATCATTGAAAATACAAAATCCCGAAGCTCTATCCTTCATAGCATGATGTAACCCTCCTGCTGGATTAAATGCTATTTTTATTTCATCATTATTCCAAACAGCATTAGCAGCTTCTATTGAAGCTCCACAAATTAAAGCAGAAGCTTCATACATACCTTCAAAAATAGGGTTATCTCCAGGACCTAGACCATAACTATATGGAATTACACTGTTATCATTAGGATTTGTACTTAATTTTTTAACAACTTCAACATATTGTGGTGAGTGTGTGGTTTCAATTTCTTGTTGTGTAGCTAATCGAGGTTTCATAATTACAAGTCTTTCATTGTTTAATAGACTCAATTTTTCCATCAAACTATAGGTTAACTTTAATCTTAAGGGTCTTAAAGGATGATCTCTTCCGAAATTATACTTTTGATATTCTTCTGTGTATATTAGTCCAACTTTTTCAATCATAATCGCAATTATAATGAAAAATCCTATTATTTATATTAATGTAAATTACATTTCTCATTTATTATTCTTGTTAATAATTGATAAGTTTTAGAAAAAAGTAGTAATAAATATTAGAACTTGTATTATCAAAATATCATAGAAAAAAATAAATAAAAAATAGATAATTCATATAGAATTATATTTCATCTTAAGAGAATGAGTGTTAACTTTCGAAAATTTATAACTCGGGTAGGTCGTGAATCTGAGTTTAAGCCAATTAAGAACCAATTGCTTAATTATTTAAAAAAAGAGAGCGAAAATAAGTATAAAAATTATCCTAGACTTTTAGAACGGATGAAAAGTTATTGGCCTCAATACAAAGAACGCTCTCGTATTTCTCATCTCTTAAAAGATCATCATGAAGAAATTTTTTCTTTTTATCTAAATACTTTTTTTCATTTTCGAAAGAGAGGTTTATCATTCTCAGATCCAGAAGCCCCAACTCCAGTTGATTTTAAACTGATTTTTAAATATCAGTATAATGATAAAGAAATTGCTGTTATAGAAGATGTGAAGGAACAATTAAATATCGGTGGAAGCACAGAATCCATTTTAAAGAGAATTTTTATATTTACGATAAGTTCCTTTGGTTTTATGGTGGAGCAAATTTTTGGCAGACCTTTTGCTTTTCAATTTTTTGATATCTCCGCAAATTCTCTTCCAAATAATGAATGGGAAGTAGTAGCAATAATCTCTGGAAGAGAACAGTAAAGTTTTCTAACACTAATTGAATTTATTTAAAAATATCATCAATCCTTACTAAGAAATGAACTTAAATCCATCAAGTCATCTCCCCGTTTCACCTGTATTTTGGATTTTATACCTTTTGCTCTCCGTTCTAGATAAACAATCGCATCAAGGGGGATTTTTCTTGGAATTCCACCTCTCTGTTGGATTATTGCTAATAAGTAATCAATATTTTCTATTACATCAGGACTAATAAGTTCATTATAAATATTCTGATATATATGTGGTTCATTAACCTTTAGATTATTTAGATGTGTATATGCATCTGGTGCTAAAACAACTTTTAAAATGAAATCGATTTTTTCATATATTGAAACACTTCTTTCTTGGGCAGCTTCTTTCCTCTTCTTAGCTTCCATTAATGCCCTCATCTTTCGCATTCGAATTTTGTCTAATTCATGTTGATCAAGATTATGATTATTCTCACTCATAAATAGTCTCCTTAGTTTTCCTTACTTTTCTACAGTTTTTACCATTTTATATTATAATTCGTTAAGGCAATATATAATTCAATTAATGAGGTACCAAATAAGAAGTTTGCTAACTGTGATTAAGAAGGATTTTAATTTTTAAGGGTTATTATCAAATATACTATTTGTTCAATTATACCTAAAAAAACCTTGGATCTATTATGATTGAATTGTAAGAATAACCAAACAATATAAATGAATGAAATTAAACTTTAAATAATAAAAAATAAATTCTAATTTAAATAAAATCTAATGAGTATTGGTGTTTAGCATCAAGTCAAAATATCATTTATATTGTATAATCATCTTTTTTTACCTATATCTTAATGGCTTCCTTTATACAGAACAAGTTTCAAAGCTTTCCAATGAGATTATTGCAGAGCCAAATAATCCTAAACTAGATACTACTGCAACTCCTAATTTGCCGTTGAATGATGGAGAATATTCTCACTATAATTTATCTGTTCAATTAGATGAGATCACTTCAACATTAACAGGAGTTTTAAAAGTTGATTTCTATAATAACGATCCAGTGAATTTTACAAAACTTCCATTTCATATTTATTTATCTGGCATGGCTTTCATCTCAAGACCTGGTAAAATTGATATACTTAGCGTATATGCATTACCCTCAAAAACACCTTTAACTTATGATGAATATCCTGCAGACCAAATAATGTGGATACATTTAGATACGATATTAGAACCTTTACAACGAGTCCAATTTGAAATATACTTCGATGCTACTTTACCTGATGGAGGGATGGATCGATCAAATTCTCACGGTGGTAATTCCGATCAATCTCGTATCTATAAATGTGCAGGTTTTTATCCTACACCTTGTGTTTACGATGATTATGATGGGTGGAATACAGATCCCTATCTATTGGTTGGTGATCCTTTCTATTATGATATGGCTTATTATGATTTGTATATTACTGTTCCTAAGGAAATGTTAGTCGCTGCAACAGGAGAATTAGTTCAACAAATAGGCAATGAGCTTTCTACAACATATTATTTTGATCCTATTCAGCCAGTTAGAGAAGTTACTTTTTCAGCCTCAAGATATTTTTATTATGATTTTGAATTAGTGAATGGTGTTAAGGTAAAAAGCTATTATTTACCAAAATCTGAATCTATATGGAAATATAACGCACTAAATTATGCAAAACAAGCATTATTACTATTCGAAGAAACTTTTGGTGAATATCCATATCCAACATTTAATGTTGTAGAAGAATATACACATCATGGAGGAATGGAGTACCCATGTCAAGTTTATATTACTGAATCTATTGATGAATGGCAATATCCTCAATTTTGGTTAGAAATGATTATTGTACATGAAACAGGACATCAATGGTGGTATAATTTAGTTGGGAATGACGAAGTTGACTGGGGCTTCTTGGATGAAGGGTTGGTATGCTGGTCAACAGACTATTATGGAGAAATAAACTATGGTAATTGGGAATATTTTCAATATCCTCCATATATTGATGAGGTAAGAACTTATTATACTTACTACGGATTATCATCAAAAATAAATGTTTCTATATATGAAACTGTTAATATAAGTGACTATTATTATACTGCTTATACTAAAGCTCCTTTAATATTTGAGAAACTACGTAGAACTATTGGTACTACAATATTTTTAACGGGATTAGAACTTTTTTATAATGAAAATGTTTATAAAATTGCATTATTATCCGATCTACAACAAGCTATGGAAAGTGTATATGGTTCATCATTGGACTGGTTCTTTTTTCCTTGGTTTGACAATCATTATCTTCCAAAATATAATTTTCTTGAGTGTACTTATGATGGAACTCAACAAATTTTACAGCTTACAATTAATGATTTGAATGAACCCTTAAATGATTATATTTACTCTCAACAAGTTCAGCTTCTAACTTATGATTCCAGTGGAATCACACATAACGAATGGATTTGGATAAATGGAACAACTAAACTAAACGTTTCATTAAGTAATAAACCAACAAAAGTGAGATTGGAATATGGGGATGAGGTATTAGTTCAGTTATATTCAGAATACGATACATACATAGAAAAAGTATTGAAAAAGCCAATAAAGATTTTACCAATTATTATTGGTGCTATAGTTGCTATATCTGTGATAGGTATCATTATTGGGGGCGTAGTCTATTCAAAAGTTAAAAAAAAGAGTAAACCAAAAGGAATTACACCAAAAGGTAGTCAATACATCCATCCCTATAGAATACAAGAACAAAGAAGTACTCAAGCACAAGAAATTCCTACAATAAAAGAAGAAGTTAAGTACTGCATTAAATGTGGATATCAAAATCAAAAAGATAATATATTCTGCGTAGATTGTGGATATAAATTTCCAGAATAAAGAGGGTTGTACAGACTAACTTCCAATATTGTATAAGTTGTGAGTCTAATTACAATAGATTTATATATCGCTCAATAATGTACAATGACTGAAAAAAAAGATCCATTAGAGATTATTGGATGTGCTAGTGGTCATTCACACGAATAAATAATTAATAATTTACCCCGACATTGTAAATATTCTCCTATTTTAATCCAACGAATAAAAAATACACCAGAAGTAATTTTGCGGAATCCTTATTCTCCAATTGTAAAGAAAATCAATCGAATGATGCAACAGATGTCTGCTGAAGCATATCTTGCTAAACAATTTACCCGAAGTGGGATAAATAATCGAGATGTACTATTTGGGGTTGTCTCGCTTAGACATCGAGTAATGGATTTAGTTTTAAATTATTTCCATGAACATTGGCCAGAGTGTATAATTTGCTTATATAATGAACATTCTGGTAAAACTGGAATAATTAATGAAAAAGGAAAGATTCAAGAGATTGATTCTACATTGAAAAGCATTGTTGAAAAAGTTAGTAAGAAACGTCCAATTACATTTTTGGATAAATAAAATAAAAATCTGACTCTGTAGTTTAAATTTTAGAGAAAAATATAATAAAAAATATTGTAATTTTTAGTATAATTATATAATTATAAAAAAAGAGGTGAACCAATATTTCAAGTTCAAGATTTGAACAAATAAAATGGTCCCCTCTGCCGGCATACCGTTATGTTATTTTATTCTACATAATCTCGATCCGGCGACCTCTCGGTCTCAGCTGACGTAACTTCATTAGCAATTAGCTTCATTACGCGATATTATCTACAGCCGAGTACTCTACCAGTCTGAGTTAAGAGGGGGTGTTAAAGTTTAAAATAGATAATTATAGAATTAATATATTTTTTACGTTTTTTGATAATAAAACTAAAGCAAGTAAAAAATTTCTTTTTAAAATATTTGTGTATACAAAATCTAGGTTTTTGATTAAGAAAACTTCAAATATATTTACTTTATTAAGATATTAACCTAAAAATTTTCATCCTTAAAACACAAATTAATTTTGTTGTGAAAAATTTTTAATAAATTGATCAATAATTTTATAAAATTAAACTAATATAAAAAATACAATTTAAAAG
>Ga0209635_10002080_pt1 | contig 15243 bp, 13 predicted proteins | sample DeeMarSWOR230_32_FD_187463 | JGI IMG/M metagenome (GOLD analysis project Ga0209635, IMG submission 187463) | Marine sediment microbial communities from White Oak River estuary, North Carolina - WOR-2-30_32 (SPAdes) (version 2) | ecosystem: Environmental > Aquatic > Marine > Intertidal zone >... | reverse complement strand
AGAGCTGCTTTTTCTTTAACGGATGAAGGAACATGAAGCTTATCAGCAAGTCTATCCAGTTCAGCCATAGCTTGAGCAAGGTTTCTATCAACTGAAGAGTGTACTCGCGCTCTTATCTGCCACTTCCTTAATCTTAACATCTGAAGTCTCGTTGAAGTGGGAAGTCGGCGACCAAATGCATCTCGGTTTATACGATCTATGACAGTTGATAAACCTTTATCATGGATGGATAGAGAGGTTGGACTACCAACTCTGCTTCTTTGACTCTTTTCTTCAATCGTGAATGCTCTCCACTCTGGTCCGTTGTCCATTATTTGATCGCCAACAACCAGACCACAGTTGCCACAAATGACCTCTCCTTGTTCAGAATCTTCAATTAGATGAGTACTGCCACACTCGGGGCATTTGTTGAGGTTTTTTATTTTATTACTAAAACTACCGAGTGCCAAAAATTTTTCACCTCATTGTAAAACAGAAGTTTTATATCTGAATTACAAGAATAGATACATTTTTATTAGGCGTGGCGGTTAGGCTTCTACAGCTCTCATATATAAGCTTTTCCTATTCAGTGTTAAAGTTAAGAGTTACATAAAGATAATACTGTCTTTACCTTACATGTAAAATAGGCAGTTCAGTCATATTCGAGAACAAATCTCATAGGTAGATGAAAAAATATCATATAATATAATAATGTGAAGGTAAAAGTCAGTTTGTAAAAAGATAATTTTCATTATCTAGTTAGCAAGTTAATTAGCTTAATCTATATGGGAGTATAGAAGAGACCCAGTAATAACAACTATAATTTTTTTTGATGTTTGATATTAAAGTGGTGAATTAGGTGGCTATTAAAAGAGAAGAGATACAAGAAATGGTTTCTAAGGAATACGATTTAGATAATCTTACAATCGGTGTGTTGGGTTCTCATTCTGCATTAGATATATGCAAAGGAGCCAAAGATGAAGGATTCAAGACGTTGGTTGTGTGTAAAAAGGGAAGAGAGAAACCATATACGATTTATTTTAAAACAAGAGAGAGAGGAGACGAGGTCGTAGGTTGTGTTAATCTTCCACTTGTTTTGAATGATTGGCGAGAAATGATTGATGAGGATAATTTGAAAATATTGCGAAGTCATAATACAATAGTTGTTCCTCATAGATCACTTGAAGTTTATCTTAAATTTTATCCCATTGAAAATTCACTCCAAGTGCCAATTTTTGGTAATAGAGCGTTATTAAGAGCGGAAGAAAGGACCGAGCCAGATATGATAGAAAAAAATCAGGATTATTTGGTTAAACTTGCTAACATCCCAACTCCAAAGAGATTTGATTCACCACACGAGATCGATAGACCAGTCATAGTTAAGGCGACAAAGGCTATAGGAGAAAGAACATTCGTAAGGGAGTTTCCAGTCGTTAACTCCTCTGAGCAATACGAAAATATTTGTATGGAATTAGTAGAGAGAGGAGAAACGGAAGAAGAGAAAAGAGCCATAGAAGAGAATTTTAGATCAGCGCCCATTGAAGAATATATTGAAGGGGAAAAAGTAAATCTAAATTTCTTCTATTCAATTCTCTATGAAGAACTAGAGCTCTTAGGTACCGATACAAGATTACAATTTCCTAACGGAGAGGAATTAGCTCATTTGCCATTAAGTCTGCGAGAGTCCTTATTAGGGAAAGCTTATGACATGGGAGAAAAATTTGTTGAGGTTTGTAAGAAGGAATACCCTCCGGGAATAATTGGACCATTTGCGTTGCAATGTATAGGTGATGAAAGCGAAAATTTGAGGGTATATGATGTTAGCTTAAGGATTCCTGGCTCTCCAGATGCTGAGATTACGCCTTATCCAGGATATTTATTTGGTAGTGGTATTAGCTTTGGGAGGAGGATAGCAAGAGAAATAAAGGACGCAATTCGGTTTGGTAGGTTAAATGAAATTGTGACATAGTTACAAAGGATTTATGTTTTTATTATATAATTAAAAAAGTTGTGATATTAACATGGAACTAGTATATGTGGGAAAAACAAAGGATGTTTATAAACAACCTAGACCGGACGAAAAACTAGAGTTTCATTTTAAAGATGATGCAACTGGTTATATAGATCCCAACACTGGAGAACCAGTATTTGACTCTGGTTACGACAGCGTTGTTGGAAAGATATTGGGAAAAGGCAGAGTTTCTTGTCAGTTTTCGACGCATATTTTTAAGTTGCTGAAAGACGAAGTCCCAACCCATTATATCGATACAATTGATGATAATGTAATGGTTGTAGAGCCAGCTGAGTTACTCAACATGAAGAAGACTGTGGACATGGAGGGCACAAATGATTTGTATAACATGGAGTGGGTCTATAGGCTTCAGAATTATGGAAGTCTTTGGAGAAGGCATCCTTTTGTGAAGCCTGGAGGAAGTTTAAATTATCTTATTGAGATTTACGCTAAAGGTAAAGCAGGTGAGCCTGACATATTGATGAGAGACGACACCATAATAGCACTTGGAATTATGACCCAAAGTGAGTTAAGTTATGGAAAGAAATTAACTAAACACATTGCTTCGATACTTACAGAAGAATTTGAGATAAAAGGATTGCATCTAATTGATGGGAAAATTGAACTAGGTAGAAGGAAGTCAGATGGAAAAATATTCTTGGTTGACGACATCTCACCTGACGTTTTGCGGGCTTGCAAAGGAGGCGTGTTTGACAAAGAAGGAAATTGTACGATATATGAAGATTGCATAAAAACCTGGGTTGAAGGCGATAAAAGAAAAATCTTGGCAAAAAATCTTTTAACTCCAGACGAAATTGCGGAAGCATTTGGACTGAAGTATGGTGACTAGGATAGGATATGAATTCAAAAGTAACTAAAGATGAAATTGATGAAATTCTCTCAGAGTACGATTTGCAAAAAATAACAACTGGCCACCTATGCTCTCATTCTACTTTGCAAAACGCTTATGGATCAAGACAAGAAGGATTAAGAACATTAGGTTTCTGCACTCCAGACAGATGTAAAGTCTATAAGTCTTTTCCCTTAGCGAGCCCAGATACTCTTCTTCAAGTGAAGAATTTCAAGGACATACTTGAACCTAAATGGCAAAAGGTAATGAGAAAAGCGAATGTAATAATGATACCAACTGGCTCAGTTGTTGAATACGTTGGACCCGAAAACTTGGAAAAAAAATTCTATGTACCCTTGTTCGGGAATAGAAGAACGCTTGAATGGGAAAGAGATAGGAAAAAACAGAGACAGTGGTTAGAAAAAGCCAACTTAAAGATGCCAAGAGAATATAGCGATCCTTCTGAAATCGATGGAAAAGTTTTCGTAAAACTATCTGGTGCGAAAGGTGGTAGGGGCTTCTTTACTGCTAGTTCTGAAAAAGAATATTATTCAAAATTAAATGAAGGAATTAGGAGAGGAGTAATCAATAAGAATGAACCAAAAACAACGATTCAAGAATTTATATCCGGGGTAAGGTACTATGTGCACTATTTTTATTCCTCATTCGAAACTTTTGAAGAGGAGGGAGCAAATGTTGGAGAAGGTAGAGTTGAGCTATTGAGTATGGACAGGAGAATTGAACCTATTGATGAATCTTATAGAGGTTTACCAGTTGTGCCTGAAGAATTCGTTGATTATACTGTTACTGGAAATGAACCTCTGGTGATTAGAGAAAGTCTACTTAGGCATTTGATTAAATACGGAGTTGATACGGTAAACACATCTCTAGAATTGTTTTCTCCTGGGATACAGGGTCCCTTTTGCTTGGAGACTATCTATCATCCGGACATTGGATTTACTGTTTTTGAAGTGTCTGCAAGAATTGTAGCTGGTACTAATCTTTACCCACATGGTTCTCCTTACTCGTGGTACATTTTTAGCGAGCCAATGTCAACTGGAAGGAGAATAGCAAGGGAGATAAAGAGAGGAAGAGAAGAAAAGCAGTTGAATAAAATTATATTTTAATGAACATAATCATAATAACTCATTAAAACAAGTTTTTTAAAAAAAAAACGAGTCAACGCATTAATCGTTCATGAAACTTTATATATTAGATTCACTGGGCATGGGTAATAGTGGTGTAATATGAGGGTTCGAGTTCACAACTAGTGGTCGAGTTCATCCACGCATTTAACTATTTTAAAAACAAGATAACCACTAAATTCAACTGCTTTTATACAGGATATAATCCAACCGAACCCTATAACAGATCAATAAAGAATAGAGGAGACACTATAGTATGAAAAAGGTTAATTTTGTTGTACCCAAGGGATCTTTAGAAGAAGCAACTATAAAGATGCTCGAAGAGTCAGGATATAATATCTCAGGTAGATCGCGCACATACAGACCCAAGATTAATGATCCAAAGATACGATTAAAACTTTTAAGACCACAAGAGATTCCCTTATTCGTTGCTGAAGGTCTTCACGACATTGGTATAACTGGTTTAGATTGGATACTAGAGTCTGGTGCAGACGTTGAGACACTTTCAGATTTAGAGTATGGAAGAGTTAGGATGGTGGTTTGTGTTCCGAAGTCATGGAGAAATATAAACACATTCTCAGATCTTCTTGAGAGTTTTCTATCACAAGGAAGAACCCTTAGAATTTCAACAGAGTATCTTAATTCTGCATCAAAATTAGTAAAACTCAATCCTGTTTACAGAAAATATTGTGGCGACAAAGACCCAGTTATCATAACTCCGTGGTGGAGGGTAGGCAATAATCTCCAAGTGAATATTTTCCTATCTTTTGGAGCAACCGAAGCCAAACCTGATGAGGATGCAGACGCCATTATTGATATAACAGAAACAGGTACAACTTTAGAGCAAAACAACCTGAAACCTATTGAGGAGATTATGGTCTCTACCGCTCAGCTTATTGTTAACAAAGAGTCCTTAAACGATTCAGAGAAAAGAGAGAAGATCTATGATATTCTTAGTGTACTTAAAGGAGTAGTTGAAGGCAGAAAGAAACTCCATATCTTTCTAAATGTTAATGAAGAAAAACTACCACTCCTCCTCAAAGCTTTACCATCGCTTAAAGGACCAACCATAAGTGATCTCTCAACACCGGGTTGGAAAGCTATTGATACAATAATAGAGAAGGATACTTTCCTTGAGTTGTTGCCAATACTAAGAAAGTATGGTCAGGGATTAGTTGTACATGAACCTAGACAGATACTTCCTCTAGAAGAGATAAAGGAGGAAGAAGAAGCTGTTCGGTAGTGGACTCATAAGGATTGATGAGGCTTCAAAGCTTCCAGGTAATTGGCTCCGAAATCGTAGACCGATGAACTCAAGTAGTGTAGAAATGTTGAGTTATGTCAAAGGAATTATTGATGAAGTAAAGGAAAGGGGCGACAAAGCTCTCATCGAATTTACAAAATCATATGATAAGGTTGAGTTGAAACAAGATCAACTCAAAGTAGACGATAAAACTATAATGGAAGCATACGATCAAGTCGATCCAAGTGAGATTGAAGCCATTCGTTATTTGAAAAACCATATTGAAAGTATTGAGAATGAAAGGCTTAAACTGATGACTCATACTTTTGAACGTAAGGAGTCTAGGGTTTTTAGTTCATTTTTTCCCATTCAAAGCGTTGGATGCTATGTACCTGGGGGAAGGGCGGTCTATCCTAGCACTCTTCTGATGACAGTGGTGCCTGCCAAGATTGCGGGAGTTCCAAAGATCGTTGTTTCGTCACCTCCCACATACAATGAAGACATCAACCCATTGATTTTGGTGACTGCGGATATATGTGGTGTAGATGAAGTTTATCGAATTGGAGGAGCGCAAGCAATAGCAGCGATGGCTTATGGAACCGAGTCCATTCCTTCTGTTCTTAAAATAGTAGGACCTGGCAGAGGCTATGTTACAACTGCAAAGATCTTAGTCTCTAAAGATGTAGCAATTGATGTTCCTGCAGGACCAAGCGAAGTTTTAATTATGGCTGATGAAGCAGCTAATCCGAGATTTGTAGCGTTAGACTTGATATCTCAAGCAGAGCATGGCGAAGAAAGCATTGCAGTTTTAGTAACGACGTCAAATTCTCTTGCCTGTAAGGTTATTGATGAGCTTAAAGAGATGCTGGAAGTGATTCCGCGTAGCGAACACGTTTCGAAGGCTTTAATGAACAAAGGCAGAATCATTGTATGCCGTGATATTGATGAAGCTATTGATGTCACAAATTCCTTTGCACCAGAACATCTGGAAATTCAATGTAAAGACCCGGAATCCATAGCTAAGAACATTTTTTCAGCAGGTATCATATTATTAGGTCAATACACGCCTGTTTCTGTAACCGATTATTGTGTTGGCACAAATCATGTGTTACCCACAGACGGCTATGGACATGTATACTCGGGTCTCTCTGTTTTCGACTATGTTAGACGTGTTGACATAGTTAAATGTAGTAAGGAAGGCCTTTTTGAAATGATTAATCCATTGAAGACATTATCACATAGTGAAGGATTACCTAATCACTATTTAGCTGTGGAGAGGAGGTTCAGTAATGACTAAGGCTGATTTAAACTGGATAGAAGAGCGAATGACTCAACTCATTCATTTTAAACTGTATAGTGGTGGAGAAAGCTTATACCAAATTTCGAATCGTCTTGGAGTAAAAATGGATAAGTTAGTAAAAATGAATTCCAATGAGAATTTTTTCCTGGACAGAAACTTACTAACTGAAAAAATTATTGAAGTGTCAAATGAGCTTGATGTCAGAACCTATGCTCAGTTTGAGGTTCAAGCTCTTACAGAAAAAATTTCAAGTTGGCTTGGGATCGAAACTAATAAGGTTTTGGTAGGTAATGGATCAGACCAACTTCTAGAGATAATTGGGAGAATTTTCTTAAATGGTGGCAAAGATGCAATCTCCATCTCTCCAACATTCACCTACTATCATATTCTCGTAGCTTTGGAAGGAGGTAGATACTTCGGTGTCCCACTTAAAAGAAACTTTGAACTTGATGTTGGCGCGTTGCTTAATGCTTGTACGCCTAAAACAACGCTCTGCTTAATATGTTCTCCAAATAATCCCACTGGTAACCAGTTTAGAAAAGATGATTTAATCGACTTCGTTGAACGATTTAATGGGATAGTTGTTCTAGACGAGGCATATGCTGATTTTTCTGATTATCAGATGCATAGTGAAGTTGATAAACACCCAAACCTTATAGTGTTGAGAACATTTTCAAAGCTATTTGCATTTGCAGGGCTTAGACTTGGTTTTACTGTGGCAAATCAACGCTTAACTAAGGTGTTGAGTAGACTTCAACAACCATATGCTGTGAGTACCTTGACTTTGAGAGTGGGTCTCAAGATGTTGGATGAAATGGAAAAAGTTCTCGCAGCTAAAGATAGAATGATTGTAGAACGTGAAAAACTAGTAAAGGAACTTGATCAAATTGAAGGTGTGAAAGCTTTTCCGTCTGACGCGAATTTTATTTTATTCAAGACTAGTAAACGTTCAAAACTTGTACTCGAGGAATTAATCAAGAAGTATGTCCTTGTCAGATACATCAGAGATGTATTGCATTTAGGTGACTGTTTGAGAACGACAGTAGGTTTGCCAAAAATGAATAGACATTTGTTAGATGCGTTAAAGGAGATCATGAAATAATGAGCATGTATGAAGTTTTAGAAACTATTCAAGGAGATATTTATATCAGGAAGGATTCAAAAAATGCACTTCGAAGTCTTGATGCGATCATTTTTGATTGCGATGGTGTTTTGATTGATGTTCGTGAATCATACAATGCATGCGTTGTCAAAACTGCTCTCTTTCTATTTAATCAATTGACGGGAATTGATCTTCCGGAATCAGCTATACCCAAGGACGTTTTGTATTCGCTTAAGAAAAGCGGAGGTTTCAATAATGATTGGGATATGACCTATGCTGTCCTTGTTTCGATGTTATGTGAGTTACCTTTACAAATTAAAGAGATTAGACGCGACTCTGAAAAAAAGTTGATACACTCGAAACAAAAAAAGAGAATTGAACGTATGAGGTCTAGGATAATACCTATTTTAGTAAAAAATAATTTTCAATTTGATATTGATAAATTTGCTGCAAACCTAAGGGACTATGTAGTTAAAGTAGATACGACTGGACTTAACTCGATTAGAAGAATATTGTCAATTCAGAATCCACTTCTAGTTAAAACCATAGATGAATTTCTGATGTATCCAGGTGAAGTAGGTGAAAGTCTTCTAACAACTATTTTTGAAGAATTATTTTGTGGAAGCGAACTCTTTAGAGAAATCTACGATCATGAAAAGGAATTTTGGTATGGAGAAGGATTGATCAATAAGGAAAAGAAAATCGCAACCAGGAAAACCTTTGATGAGTTAGAACTGTTAATTGGTAGGAATAATTTCGGAGTCGCATCGGGGAGACCTGAGTCATTGGCGAGACACACGTTGGGCAAGGTGATGAAAAGATTTAAGGAGAATGCATTGATGTTTTTAGAGGTTGTTGAAGAAGCAGAAAAAGTCACTGAGAAACCTTTGAAAAAACCTCATCCTTATCCACTAGTGATGGCTTCAACTGGACTTAAACCCTTTAAATCTCTTGCATATATTGGAGATTCAATGGAAGATCTGCTAATGGTTGAATATGCTAGTGAGTTAGGATACAAATTCAACTTCATCGGAGTATACGCATGTAATGACATGCGTGAAGAATCAGTATCAGACTTTAAGAATAAAGGAGCAGACATTGTTGTACCAACAGTCAATGAGCTACCATTTGTATTAAACGTAATAAGGAGTGGATCTGTTTGAGAACCGGTTTTGCACATAAAAAAACGAAGGAATCAAATGTCGAGGTTCGAGTAAATCTTGATGGTCAAGGAACTGTAAACATCGATACAACAATTTCTTTCCTTAATCATATTATCACAACACTTGCAACACATAGCAATGTAGATATTGATGTTAAAGCAAGGAGTGACCTAAAACATCACTTATCTGAAGATGTGGCTCTTTGTCTAGGAGAAGCATTGAATAAAGCTCTAGGAGATAGAAGAGACATTGCTCGATTTGGATGGGCTATCATACCTATGGATGCTTCTCTTGTTACCGTAGCATTAGATCTTGTGAGGAGACCATTCACTATTTGTAAACTTTCTCTAAGTGGCGAATCGATTGAGGATATGCCATGTGAAGACATTACTCATTTTATATCTTCATTGTCTCAATCCATGAAATCAACAATACATGTCAGAACACTTTACGGGGAAAATGATCATCATAAAGTTGAAGCCGCGATCAAGGCTTTAGCTCTCTCACTTAGAATGGCAATTTCCATTGATCCTCTGAGGACAGGAGTAGCCAGCACAAAGGGTGTTTTGTAATCTCCATTTCATGGTGATTCTAAATATGGAAATCATAGTAGCCGTTGATTTGATGGATGGAAAGGTGGTTCGGCTTACAAGAGGTGACCCTCAAACCAAAGTATCATACCCCGGATACTCAGATCCAATTCAAGTCTCGAAGAGATGGGAGAGCGAAGGTGCTGATTCTCTTCACGTAATTGATTTAGACGCAGCTTTGGGAAGGGGAGAAAATATTGACATTGTAACTGAATTATTGAGAGAAGTACGTATTCCAATACAATTTGGAGGAGGCGTTCGAAGTGTAGCAAAAGCCAGGAAGCTATTGAACAGTGGCGTAAGTAAGATTATTTTAGGAACATTAGCTTTTGAGAGTTCTGACTCGATCTATCAGCTCATTGGAGAGTACCAGCCCAAACGTATTGTAGTGGCTCTTGACTATCTTAAAGGCGAAGTAAAGACTAGAGGTTGGACAAGTTCAGCTAAGGAAGGAGTGCTCGACGCCCTTTTACGATTTAAATCTATTGGAATCATAAGGTTCTTATTAACATCAATTTCAAGGGACGGAGTTCCTTCCGGTCCAGATTTTAATATGATAAAAAGAGCTTCTGAAATGTCGAATGTCCAGATTATAGCTGCTGGTGGAGTCAGTTCAATTAATGATGTAAAGACTTTGTATTCGTTTAATATATCAGGAGTTGTTTTAGGAAAAGCATTGTATGAGAAAAGATTGAATCTAAGACAGGTTCTATCAATAACTAAGCAATCAATAAGATAAAATTTGGAAATTATTTGTTGATGTGTTAATATGGATTTTAAATATATTGATGGATTGGATTTTAAAAAAATGGCTCTTATTCCTACCATAGCTCAAGACTGTACTGAGAATAAATTGTTGATGTTAGCGTACTCCAATAGAGAGTCACTTAAGATGACAATTGAAACAGGATACGCTCATTATTGGAGCAGATCAAGACAGAAATTATGGAAGAAGGGAGAAACTTCTGGTCACACTCAAAAAATAATTGAGGTTCTTGTTGATTGCGATGAAGATGCATTGCTTTTCAGAGTGGTTCAAAAAGGACCTGCATGCCATACAGGACAAGAGACTTGTTTCTTTAGGAAACTTGAAGAATTATAAAAAAAATGTGTAAGTGTTTTACCATCCAAATAATTGGAGAGTATTCACACCCTCCAATTTTTCGAATCAGAAGCTCAATTCTCGCATATCATGAATAATCTTGTCGGTTTGGGAAGTCCAATCTACAATATCATTAACATTTGGATAATTTTTATAGTGTTGTCTGATTAGACGCATGTTATTCGCGGTTATTCTGAGAGCTCTGAGAAAACTCATTCTTCGGATCCCGGATAATAAGCGCTCGATTTTCTCAGATGTATTTAATCTTAAGTCTTCTCCCATACTAGCGCTAAGTAGGTCTTCTTCTTTGATTATTCGATGCCCCATCCCAAAATTCAAGTCCTTGTCAGAACATTTCTGTAGGAACAATCTGAAGATATCTAAACCAGCACACTTTGCACCATATTCAAACATGAAGTCAACATTATATCTCCAAAGAGATCTCTGATTCACATCTCCTTTCTCAATTGCTTCAGCCCCTATCTCAGCAGCTATCTTTCCCGCTAACATAGAAGGACCAATACCACCACCGTGAATGGGATTTGGTTGACAAGCGGAATCTCCAACTAAGATCACACCGTTACCCGTCATACAATTCAAAGGTCTTCTGGTTGGAACAATTCCCCCAGCTGATTCAATAACCTTTGAATCCTTGAACATGGCTTTTGGTATCACATGTTTGTAAAACAGTGTCCTTGGATTTGTAAAACCCTTTACCATTTGGACTCCAATGCCAACATTGATCTTGTTCCCTTCTTTAGGAAAAACCCACCAGTAACCTCCAGGCGCAATTGCAGCACTCATAAAAAGCTTAATGTTTTCTGGATTATCAATCAGAGAATCAAGTTCTCGAATCTCTCGATAACAAATTGCCATATCAGCTCCTAAAATATTCCCTTCATTCCACCATTTTTTCGGAAGCCTTTTTCTTAAGATTGCTGCGTAACCACTTGAGTCGATAATGATGTCACCAAATAGCTCTTTTATATCACCCTCTTTTTCGTCTCTCACTTCAACTCCTATGACAGTGTCATTTTTGACAATAGGAGATCTAACACGTGTTAGTTCAAGTAATTCGGCTCCTGCTTCACAAGCTTCACATAATAATCTCTGACCGAAGGCAGATCTGTCAATTGTGTAACCGTATAAACCTTCGCCCTGAATATCAAAAGTGGTTTTCATATCTGGTGAAGTGAGTTCAACACCTTTAACCTCTCTTGAGAGCTCCTCTCCTGATGGAGGGTTTACATCCACAGTTGTAAAATGGTGTTTTCCTATACCTTCCCCACAGACCTTCTCACCAATTTTCTGTTTAGGTTTGACGTCTATCAAGCCAACATTGAAACCCATTTTTGCAGCTGTCCTCGCAGCTAAGCAACCCCCTGTTCCAGCCCCCACGACTACAAAATCGAACTTTCTCATCGTTCTTCTCTCAATATAATAATATGGTACTTTTACAGTTTATCCGTATCGACAAGGACTATAACGCAAGCCACTGCCATCACCGGAGGATCATGCTCTACAGGCACAATTAGACCCCCTTCAACAATCTTGATGGTTTTTCTTTCTGGAGGAATGTGCCTTAATGCCTCTGAGACCTGGTCTACATCGACTTTTTCTGGAAAAGGGGTAGCAACTGTGATGTCAACCAACATCGCGTCTCTGTTTTCTCGTCCTAAGCCTACAAGAGTGAACAATCCTCGCATCGCTTGATGTGAAATGGCGTCCCTTACAGCTCGTTGAGCAGCCTTTGTAACGTCTTGACCATGCATGTCGACTCCAGAGCCTAACTCTATTGTAAAGATTTTCTTGACTATGATTAACAACCTCCTTAACGTTGATAGACCATATTTTAAAAGGGGAACTTAAAGAACTTTCTCAGATACGTTAATAAATAAAAAGAAAGGGAGAGTATTGTGTTCATTTCTTGAAGAACATTCTACCAACCAGTGCGCCTATTATAAGACCTATTACTAAAGTGACTGCTGTGTATGTTTGCCATGAGCTTACGCTTGCTGATAAACTACTTACCTGGTTTTCAAGATCTTCAACTTGAATTTCAAGATCTTGAACCTGTGCCTCTAGATATGATCTCCTTATGCTTGCTACCTCAGCATCGCAAACTGCCTTTGCCTCTAACGAAAGTTCAACAACATCCGAATATTTCTGAACTGCAAGGTCTAACCATTCTGCCTTATACTCTTCTTTGGAATCTTGATACGTAGGAGAGACAGTTTCTACTTCTGCTCCCGAAATCGGTAATGAAATAAACGCTGCATATGCTTCTGCAAGTTTGGCGTTAGACTCTGGTAAATCGAGAGGTGGATCTACGATTCCTGGGACACCAACATCTTTTTTGGTAACTATGTATTCTTTAGCATCGTTGTACTTTGTCCAAGCATCTGTTAAGTCATCCATTGGTGCGACAAGTAGCATATCATATAGGTCTTCTACTATATCAAATCTTAGTGTTCCAAGATCATCATCATATAAGAACAGGGTTAATTCAGTCTCAAAAGGATTGAAATATCCTGGCGGTGCATCTGCATAAACATCTGGACGTACTGAGAGCCTGTTTATAGGGTCCTTAAATAGCATATTTTGACCATCAACACCAAGACACCATTTCATAAATTCAGTAGCTGCTGGATTTGTGTCGCCTTTGCCTATAACAATCGCAACACTGTCAGGATTTATGACTGTGCTCTTTTCTTCTGAGTCAGCAGGAGGATAGAAGAATACAACATCTTCTGAGTATACAGCTGCTTGACCAAATCCATAAAAATCGATTACAGGGGCAATACCATACTCGCCTCTACCAATGTAAGGTGCTACGTGATGACTGCTTTCAGTATATTCTCCTATGTTTGCACCCATTTCTGTTACAAGAGCCCAACCATCTTCCCAACCATAGTATTGAAGAATAATCTGTATAATCATAAGGTTTGAACCGCTTTTTGACGGTGGGCACATCATTACGTGTCCCTTATAACCTGGGTCAGTGAGATCTGTCCAATCGTTTGGCGTAGGCAGGTTGTTATCTTCGAGATATTTCGCGTTATATACAATGCCAAATCCTGAAAGTGCTGCACCCCAATATGTATAGTCGTCATTATCCTTTAATGGTAACCCACCAAAGGAATCTGGAACAGCGGCGTTGATATCCTCCCATTCCGTGTCTCCTGGCAGATAAAATGGTGCAAGAAGATCATCTGCTTTGGCTAGTTTAAATGCATCTAAGCCTCCACCCCACCAGATGTCCCATTTGACTTTAACTGGATCGCCTCCTGCTTCCCTAATTAACGCTAATGATGTTGTGGTGTCTTTGTATTCAAATGTTAGAACTATTTCATTTCCTGTCTTATCTTGATACCATGCCTCGAAGTCTTCCTTGGCTACATCTTGTATGCCAGACCAATGTGGTGTAAGTACAACTACTTCATCTGGAGAAGCTGCGACGGGTAGTATGAATGTTGGTAGAAATGTTGCTGCGATGAAAAATATTGTCAGATAAAGGGCTAGGGAATTTTTCCGCATTTCCCATCGCTTTAAAGAAAGGATCTAGAGGAATAATAAGCTTTATCGCTATTCATCGAAGCATGAACAGGTACGTTATAGCATCTTCTCTTCGAATTAATTGTTTAAAAAAAAGGTAATAATGAAAATAATTTTGATGATCTATGTTAATGGTGAACTTTATAAAATCACGTCTTTTATTACTTTTTTAAAAATACTACATGCGAGCGGTGTCGATCTTGTTTAGTAGAAGAAAAATAAACTTTGCACAATATTGGTCGACACTGAAAACCATGGATCGTGGGTCATTTGTAATATTTATCTTTGTATCATGTTTTCTTTTTACATTTATGGTTTATCCGGTTGCCTTGGTTGTTATCGACGCGTTTAAAGTTCAAGGCGTATTTTCTCTCCACTACTTTAACATTTTCTGGAGTAATAGATTCTACCGCTCTGGATTATTCAACAGTCTATTATTAGCGTCATTATCTGTAATCGCAACATCAATTATCGGAGTTCCTTTAGCATATATAATGGTTAAATATGATTTTCCGGGTAAAAGGCTGTTCAGTGCACTCTCGATAATTCCAATGATTGTACCACCATTTGTTGGAGCGTTAGGTCTCAGATATGTCCTTGGTCATTCAGGAATGGTCAACTTATTCTTAAAAGAGATCAATTTAATCCAAGAGTCTATACCTTTCCTATTTTATCGTATACCATTAAACATCGCTGGTACCCCTGTTGACATTCATTTGGGTTTGATATTAATTGAAGCGCTCCACCTTTACCCTATAATATACTTGAACACATCAGCTGCCATAGCAAACATTGACCCCTCTCTTGAGGAACAAGCAGAAAATCTTGGTGCAAATAGATTCAGATTATTTAGGACGGTAACATTTCCACTTATGCAACCTGGTTACATTGCAGGAGTGGTTTTAGTTTTTATTTGGGTTTTAACCGATCTTGGTACTCCACTAGTCATTGGATATCAACACGTCATAGCTCATCAACTTTTCAGTGTCGCGTTATCCGAGTACTATCGGAGTCCCATTGCCTATGCTATGTGTGTGATTATGACGGTGATCTCAATTTCTATTGTGGCACTGTATAGAAGATACATTGGTAGAAAAGAATATGCTAAAGTTCAAGCAGGCATGTCTGTTTCACGCGGTGCTTTAAGAATTCATGGTTTAAAAATGGGAGTTTGTTATCTGTTTTTAATCATTTTAATTTTAG
>Ga0209635_10002079_pt1 | contig 15244 bp, 16 predicted proteins | sample DeeMarSWOR230_32_FD_187463 | JGI IMG/M metagenome (GOLD analysis project Ga0209635, IMG submission 187463) | Marine sediment microbial communities from White Oak River estuary, North Carolina - WOR-2-30_32 (SPAdes) (version 2) | ecosystem: Environmental > Aquatic > Marine > Intertidal zone >... | reverse complement strand
TTCTAAAGGAGTAATTTTTTCACTGAGCTCGTTTCCATACAGACAAAATCCAGCTTCAAGCCTTAGAGTATCTCTTGCAGCTAACCCACAAGGTTCAATACTGTTAGATGCACCTTCATCAAGAAGGTGCTCCCAAATAGAGACGCACCTTTGATCAGACATCTTGTTTTTTAAGAAAAGTAATTCAACTCCATCTTCACCAGTATATCCTGTACGAGTCATGAAGATCTCAGCATTTGCAATTGTGATAAATCTTCCACTCATCCTTTTAACTGCGTATATGTCCTTAACTGTTAATTTTTGAATTAATTGCATTGCTTTTGGTCCTTGTAGCGCTATCATTGGAACGTTTCTTGTTACATCATTTATGATCACATTGAACTTTAACTGATTAGTATTCAGCCAGTTCATGTCTTTAATACGGTTGATAGCGTTAACTATCAGCAGAAATTTGTCCTGTTCAAGTCGGAAGACCATTACGTCGTCTACTACTCCTCCTTTACTATTGCAAATGAAAGCGTGTCGGGCTTTGAACATCTTCATGTTGTAAACAAGATTAGTAAGTATGGATTCAAGGAAATCAGAAGCATCCTCCCCAAAAACGATGATTCGACCCATATGAGAGATATCAAAGATTCCAACACTATTTCTCACTGTTAGATGTTCCTTAACAGCTCCTTTATACCACAAAGGCATATCGAATCCAGCATACTCAGCTATTCGTCCTTTCTCTTTGTGAAATTTATACAGAGGAGTCTTCATATGATCTCTCCAATCGAGTTAACAATAGGGCATAATATCAATTTTATTAACTAGTTTTAACTTCACCATATCCCTCAATTTACACTCTTAAGGGGGTCGCGCTGACGATTTTTGCAAAATTAAAGGAAAGAAGACTTGCGTTAATCCAAGGAGTCTTTGCAGGTATGCTATTTGGCACGGCCTCAATTTTTATCAGATTCCTACACGAACTCAATGTATACACAATTGCTGCAGGGAGACTGTTAATCGCTTTTATTATTCTTGTAATAATCTTGATGACCACAAGACATGAAATAAAGGTTGATATTCTAAGATCTAATCTCCTGACAGTTGTGATTCTTGGAGCATTGCTTGGTCTTCATTTTATATTTTTTATATCCTCAGTGAAAGAAACTACCATATTAAATGCTACAGTCTTGGTAAATACAACGCCTATTTTAGCATCAATATTTTCAATTCTTCTTTTAAAGGTTAAACCGAAGCGGACAGCTACACTTGGTATGTTAATATCGTTTCTGGGTATAGTAGTTATAACTTATGGTGATGCGGTAGGAGGCTTTACTATAAAATTAAGAGGAGACATTTTTGCTATTTTGGCTGCTTTGGTTGAGGCGATCTACTTAAACATCGGTATTAGACTTAGGAAAAAGATGTCTACGATTTCTATTATGGCTCCTTTATATTTAGCAGCAGCTTGTGTGGTTATTACAGTGTCTATTCTAACTAGCAATAACTTAGATGCGAGCATAGGACTTTTTGACTACGTATATCTATTTGCATTAGGAGGATTACCAACAGCTGTTGCTCATACTCTCTATTTCTCGTCTCTTTCTCACTTAAAGTCATTCGAGACATCTTCAATGGCATTACTGGAACCTATTGGTGCATCTATACTTGGAATGTCTCTCTTTAATGAGATACCTAGTTTTTTTTTTCTGATAGGTGCAATTTTAGTTTTATCAGGGGTTTTTTTGACAGTTAGATAAAAACTATTTTTTTAATTGAAACCCTTCCACTTCTCAGAATAGAAGTGTCTATGATTTAGTTATCTTGAGAATATGAGATGAAAGGGGCTGTTTCATTCATTTTAAATTCCCTTTCTTGTCAAGACTCCGCGATGTTCAAGAGGATTGTCCAACGTGCGCGCTAGATTATTAACTATGATTTTAGTTGAATCCGTTTAATTTGTGTGCACGTTGTAGAGTAACAATATTTTCATCTATCTATTTTCTCATCTCCGTTCCCAACTTTCATATTAAAATAAAAAATTGGTAGAGTTTAATCCCTATAATGGCTTACTAAATTTGTTTAGCCTCTCCCCATCTTTTCTCAAAAGCATCTTTGAATATCTTGATTAATCCATCATTTGTCGAGTAAAGTGGTCTATAATGAATAGGTTTAGAAACGTCCTCTTTTTTTGTTGCCCAGACTAAGAAAACCTGTTCATGGTCATCTACGAGGGTACCCCTTACAGGATACCATTCTTCCAAACTTTGTTTAACATCAATTCCAAGTTCATTCATATCAACAGTCTTCTCTTCAGATTCAATACCCATTATCATTAAAACCTTGACTCTGACGCCCCGTTCTAATGCACTAATCAGACTTTTCTTGATCTTGTAGTACCATCCAAATGTTCCTGCAAATATTCTGATCTCTCTTTTTGCCTTTTCAATAATCTCAACGGTCTTTATTTCCATAGATTCTAGGCTTTCTAAGCTCTCCATTATTTCAGAGGGTCTTATTCCCAATCTTTTTTCCCAATATATTGTTTGTAAGGGACCAGTGATCTCTGAGATTGTGTTTTCCATTGCGATAAGAAGATCTTTATGTTTACTCTCTTGCTCGTCTAAACTTCTAGAAAGTACTCTCTGTGGAGGAAGTGCTTCAAATTTATTCCTGTCAACTTTTAAGGCGTCAATGCTGACTAATTTTCTTAAAGCAGGCTCAGCATCTTTTGGTTCGATGTTAGCTAACGTAACTATTTCCTCAAGACTTTTCGCTTTAATCTCCTTGAGAAGTGTCAAATAAATTGATGCTTCGATACTTGAAAAACCAACATTGGTCAACTTCTGAGCAAAATCATCATTTTTCATCTTTCGCACCTTCACGATACTTAAAATACTTTATGACATCGCGAGAAATATATTTATGACCCATCAAATCACTATTCGATAACACCTTGGATCTTAACAATTCAAATAATGAATCAGATTCGTTAAGCAAGATTCAACTTTATAAAGCCAAGGAAGAACTACTCTTTATTGTCAATCTACTTTTCAAGACTGGTCTCTTAACAACTACTGGAGGGAATATCAGTAGTAGAGTTGGAAAAAAAATTGTTATCACACCATCTGGAGCGAGTAATGCTCTGTTATGGCAAGTGACTCCTAAGGATCTTGTTGTATTAGATCTTGAAGGAAGAGTGCTTGATGGGGGCATCCCCTCAATGGAAGCACCTGTTCACGTTGCACTGTATTCTAATATTTCTGAAGTAAATGCTGTAATTCATTCACACACTCCGCTTCTTTCAGTGTTTGCTAAGCTGGGAATAGGGATAACCGAAAATATGTTCATTCGAGAAGGTACTTTACATAAAATTCCCATTATTCCTTTTGCAATGCCTGGAAAAGAATTATCTGAAATTGTTTGCAACGCATTAAAAAATGTTGTTTTTGATACTAAATTCGGTAAATTGTATCTTTTGGAGTCTCATGGTGTTCTGTCAATTGGTAGAAATCTAAGACAAGCTTATTCAACCCTCGATTTAGGGAGTCAAATGGCTCTCAGAACAATTTTAGAAAAACTTCTCGAAAAAAAGTGAGAAGTGTGTAACTCACTTACTCAATCCTTATCTTATTGCCCTTGAATTCCTTTTCCTTCTTTCTATTCAATGTTACTTGTAGTACACCATTCTTATATGAAGCCTTAGCGCTTTCAGGTTCAACACTAAATGGCATGTCTATATCTTTGAAATACTTCCTTCGCTCTGAGTCAACATGGATAGTTAAATTATGCTCTGTACTTGATAGACTGATGTCAGATTTATCAACACCCGGAACCTCAGCTATGACCTTCACTATATCGTCTTCAGAGATAACATCTACGAGAGGTTCTCTTTTCTGAGAGATCTCCCTTATTCCTCTTGGAAAACCAAAGGGTGTAGTTCTTCTTGATGGTTTAACGTTACCAAACTCTCTAATAACTGGCTTTCCATCTGGTCCAATCGTCATAGAGTATCCATAAACTATTGGACCCATCTGTTTAACTTTGGTTCCATCGGGCATCTCCTTTTCCTTGATCAAGTCCTTTGGCACTTTTTCCATAATGTCACTAAACATGCGTTGCATTACCTTATCAAATTCTTCCCAATCGGTGTCAAAATCCTCGAAGAAACGTTTAGGAAACAGTGAACGTCGCCATCGATTATACCACTTAAAGAAATCTTCATCCCAAGACATAATCCATTTTCACCTCCCGTCTTCTATTCTAGCTCTTTCCAATGTTTCTTTAACCTTGTGAACGAATGTAATGTACTCCCCAACTATCTGAGTCCCTACTGGAGTGAGTTGATATTTATTTTTCTCTGTCTCAAAGATTAACTCGTATCCTAATAACTGCTTTATGTTTTGATAAACAAGTTTGGGGTTGAAATTCTTCCTGTATTGACTCTTCCTTTTTGGTTCCTCAAGTAATTGCATTAACATCATCATCCGAGTCTTGTTGCCCAACATGTCCACAAGTTCTAAAGCTTCACTGAAAAGGTCACTTACCTCCTCACTTATCCATGAATAGAACTCGAAAGATAGCTTACCAGAGTTAAAAGAACTTTGAAAAGCCCTCTTCACTCTATTTACATCAACGTAGTCTGGGAATAATATCAAACCATTTACGTTCTCTGCGTACTCAATTTTATGTAACTTATTACTTAGTCTATTATCAGGTTGCGAGGTTTCGCATAATACTACTTCGTAACTACTTCCAAAATCCCCACACACATCAGCTGTCAGCACTGGTTTTAAATAATAACCAACTTTCTCGCATAGTTCAACGTTTATGTAGTTCTTTAGACACCCTTTTCCCATGAGTCTCCTGGCTCCATAAAACTTTTGGAGCGTCTGAACCTCGTTTTTGCCTGATCCTTTTCCAAATTTGTTTCGAAAACGACCATAACTCATGAGTAAATGTGGTCTGATGAAATTTGTGGCTGAATTTGGATGGAGTGTCAGTAACAATCCGTTCACTGTTACCTTTGGTAACAACAATCACTAATAAATGTTACCTTTAGTAACAAAAAGGATAGGGAATCTTTTACCTAAAGATTATCGCAATTAGTTTTTTAATACATATCAAATCATTTATTTGTTTAATTTAATTTAAGTAGAACACGACTGGGCTGGTAGTTCAGTGGTTAGAATGCTTGCCTCACATGCAAGAGGTCATGGGTTCGATTCCCATCCGGCCCATCAAATCGTTAGATTCAGTTTTTTTTCGTCTCTATCAATTTGAGGGATTAGAATATGAATATTTAAAGCACAGGCAAATTCAGCCAAATTATGACTAGATAGATTTACATTTTGAGAAAATTAAAATTAACGATAAATATTATCAATGACATAATACAATTATCTGAAGACTGATTATTTGACGGGAATTGAAAGACATGTCTACTAATGAATTAATACAAACTGCAACAATTAGGGAAAACCTTTCACTTCCCCTCGTCTTTAAAGCGATCGACAAAGCAATACGTGATAATACTGTTGAAACTTTGCTTGATGATAAGGGTCTCTCTTTGATTATTGAAAAGCATCCAAGGTATCTGTCTGATGATGAATACAATAATATATTAGATATCAAGAAGGAGTTATCTTCAAAGCATTCTAACCTTGATATTTTTTTGAAACTACTCAAAACGAGTAAAGAAGCGAGATCTTGTCTTCCGCTGATTCAAGGTGAAATATTTGCTGATATATCCTCTACTCTGAGGGTTTCGGCGAGTCAACTTGAGAGAAATCAAATTGATCAAGTTGTTGATGAACTTGAAGATGTTCTTGACAAACTTGCACTGAGAATATTGCTTTCAACGTATATACCGATACCTGGTAAAAGGGTGTTAGAAGTATCACAACTCGTTGTACGTAATTATAGAGACATATTGAAATACAAAAACAAAGTAAGTACTCTAGTAAAGAAGAAAGTCGAGAGTGAGATTGTAAACCATCTTCAAGCTTTAGCAGATTCATTCTCTGAAATAGGGAAAAATACGAAGTAAAAAAAAAGGGAAAAGATATTCTAGTTTGTTTTATTCTTCAGGTACAACCTTGTTACGTATGACACCTATCTTCTCTATCTCAGCTTCTACAACATCCCCAACCTTTAATAATCCCGGTGGTTTCATGCTTGCGCCAACACCTGATGGTGTGCCTGTAGCAATTATATCGCCGGGTTCTAATGTAATTCCTGCTGATAAGGTTTCCACGATGACTGGGATAGAAAATATTAGATGTTTTGTGTTTGAGTGCTGACGTTGTTCTCCGTTTACTTTTAGACTTACCTCAAGGTTGTTAGGATCACCCAGTTCATCCTTTGTAACTATCCATGGGCCCATAGGGGCGAATGTGTCTAAGCCTTTTCCCTTGAACCATTGTCGATGTCTTCTTTGGAGGTCTCTTGCAGTGACGTCGTTGAAGACTGTGTAGCCAAATACATGATCATAGACTTCATCTAAGGGGATGTATTTACCTTTCTTACCAATAATAAAGGCGAACTCAACCTCATAGTCTAGCATCTGAGTTGCCTTTTGGTATACTATCGGATCGAATGGTCCATTTACTGCTGTGGTTGGTTTTGTGAAAAATATCGGATTTTCAGGTAGAGGCGGAGGTTCTTCACCTCTGGCTTGAGCCCCTTCGGCAACGTGTTCAGCGTAATTGAGTCCCAAGCAGATAATGTTCTTTCTTGGTTTTGGTATTGGTGCATCGAGTAATTCTTCAGAATATTCTTTGATGATTCCCTCGCTCTTCAGGTCTGTTTCAGACTTCACGGTAGAAATGTAATCAATCGTTTTCTTTGCAGCTAGCATGGCTGCCTCTCCATTTTCAATGAAAGACAACATTCTTGGAGGAACTGTTTTTGTTGCTTCGCAAAGAGCGTTTGATTCACCTTTTTCATTTGCCAAGTAGCGAGCATATGCTAGGTTTAAGTCTATAATTTTTCCATCAACATAAGCTCCCAGTCTTTTCTCTTTTCCAGTTTTAAATGTTAAAAGTTTCAATGTTTACACCAAGATTTAATTTACTAACCAGTTTCTTTAATATTGTTATTTTATTAAATGGTTGTTAGAGAAAAATTGTAGACCAATAAACCAATTAACATGACAATTTTAAAGTAAAGTCTGGAGATGTTATTATCGTGCCTTTCTGTGGGAAATGTGGATCAGAATTAGATGAAGGAGATAGATTTTGCAGGAATTGCGGTTCCTCCCTTCAACCAACATTGGTTGAGGAGTTTTCTGTTGCAGCTGATGACCTTGTTGCTAAGGTAAAGGAGCTGATACATGAAGGAAACGTCAGGAGAATTGTAGTTAAAGATGAGACAGGAAAAACGCTTATAGAGATTCCAGTAACCATTGGTGTAGTTGGAGCATTGTTAGCACCTTGGCTTGCAGCTCTTGGAGCTATAGCAGCATTTGCGACAAATTGTACAATTATCGTCGTGAGATCTGAGTAATTCTCGTTAGGTTTGTCCTTCTAGTTCAACTATTTTTCTTCTTATTTTTGATGAGCTATTCAAGATCAAGGGTCCAAATCTACCAATACGTATGATCTTAAAATCAAGGTCTTTCATTGTTGCAATGCGCTTCACTTCTTCCTCAACATAATTCTGATCGTGTCCAACAGCAATAATATCCGGTTTTAATTGTAAAACAACATCCATAATGCTCATATTCTCAAATCCTAGTAAGGCTTCATCAACAGGTTTCAACGCCTCAACAACCGCTCTTCTTTGGTCTTCAGGGATTACTGGCTTAATCCCTTTCAATCTCTCAACTGTTATATCTCTAGCAACAATAACTACAAGTCGAGCGTCTTTTCCGCCCGCTTTCTTAGCTTCCTCTAAAAAACGAACGTGTCCATAATGTACTAAGTCAAATGAACCTGAAGCTAAAACTGTCCGCATAATTGAGGCTCCTATTTATTTGATGTTTTAGATAACATATTTACCATGGTAGTGTGATCATAAAAATACTCCTAAACATAATTTAAAAATCTTACAATCAATAACATCAAGGTGTTAAATTTTGACATTTCATGCTTTAAAAGACATAATCGGAACGAAGAGTAGAGTACTTGAAAAGAAAAGGATTGTGCTTTGTATTACGGGTAGTGTTGCTGCTATTAGATCACCTGAGATAGCTCGTGAGTTGATGAGGAATGGCGCTGAAGTTTATCCAGTTATGACAGAGAACGCTCAACTGATTATTCATCCTTATGCTATGGAATGGGCTACAGGGAACTCTTGTGTTACCAAATTAACAGGGAGAGTTGAACATGTTATGCTCGCAGGTGAGCACCAGGAGAAAGCCGATCTCATACTTATTGCACCCTCAACCGCTAACACGATAGGAAAGATTGCTAATGGCATCGACGATACTCCGGTCACCACATTTGTATCGACAGCCTTTGGCGCTGATATCCCGATAATGTTAGTTCCTGCTATGCACGCTTCAATGTATAAACACCCTATTGTTCTTGATAACATTAAACTTTTACGGTCTTTAGGTATTGATTTCATTGGACCGAGGGTTGAAGACGGAAAAGCGAAAATCGCTGATACTGAAGAGATTGTGGATTCAGTCATTAGGAAACTATCTACTAGAAAAGACTTGGATAAACAAAAATTCATTGTGACAGCTGGACCTACGTTCGAGTACATCGATCCAATTAGAATTATTACAAATCAAAGTTCAGGGAAGATGGGGATGGCAATAGCTGAAGAGGCTTTGTCTCGTGGAGCAAAAGTAACAATCATTTATGGCCCCGGAAGCGCTCGACCACCTTTTTCAGCCAAAGTAATTAACGTTAAGACAACTAAGGAGATGTTTGATGCTGTTGTTGAGGAATTAAAAAAGGAGCACTGTAGTTGCTTCATAGCAACAGCTGCTTGTGCTGATTGGGCTCCAGAGACTTCGTATACAAAGAAAGTGTCAACACACACAACAGAACATCTTGACCTCAGACTTAAGAGTACGCCTAAGATAATCGACATGGTAAAAACGGTTAGCTCAAAAACCTTTCTGGTTGCTTTTAAGGCTGAACACGATGTAAGCGATGACTCACTTATCAACACCGCACATGAACGACTCGTTAAAGCAAACGCTGATCTTGTTGTAGCTAATGATGTAGGTCGTAGAGGAGTGGGATTCAAAGTCGATACAAATGAAGTCTTCATCGTCGACCGAGAGAAAGAAACTGTTCATGTACCCCTTGCATCAAAACGTGAAGTCGCAATGAAACTGGTTAATGTCATCCAAAAGAAAATAATGTGATCTATATTGAATGTCTTAAAGTTAAAAGGAACCCCCTACGAGATAGGAATCCAGCAGGGTAAACAAATAACCGAGCTTGTAAGGAGTTTCTTTAGCCTTTGTTTCAGGTCTGTTCGTGAAATTTCTGAAGATCAGAGATTAAATACACTATATAATGTTGAGGAAGGACTACAAGTCTATTATCCAGAAGCCATAGAAGAAATGAGGGGAGTTGCAGAGGCTTCAGGTTTAAGTTATGAAGACGTCCTTCTCATGAACTTCACTTCAGAAGTCAGAACAAGAGCCGCTCAAGGATGCACTGCATTTTCTGCCATCAATAAAGCTACAAGGACAGGTGATCCTATAACAGGTAAGACAAGAGACATGGCCTCACAAATTTACTATCCCTTTCAGGTAGCCATGAATATTTCTACAAATGGGAAGATGCAAGTTTTTCTAGCTGAAGCTTTCTCTGGCATGACAGTCACAGGGTGTGGTATGAATGAACATGGTTTATCCCTTAATCTCAACATCATCGTCAAAATTTCCGATTCTGACGATACTGTTGGGGTCCAAAGAGCTTTCTTAGCTAGAAAAGTCCTAGAAGAGTGCTCTGATGTAGATGAAGCAATCAAAATGTTTACAGAAATTGACTTAGCATACCAGGGGGCTAATTTTATGGTTTGTGATGCGAAAGGTTCATCGGCTGTAATTGAAAAGTCACATAGTCATCAAGCAGTCATGTTTCCAGATAATGGAATCTTGGCAATGGCTAATCACTTTGAAAATAAAAAAATGAAGCAATATGAAGAGTTCAGAGTAAAAACCAGTCCGGTGAGATTACAGAGAATGAGGGCGATGTTGTCTGAAAACTATGGTAGAATAAATCTTTCAACCTCTAAAAGATTTTTACAAGATCATAAAAAGGGTAATGAGTTTTCAATTTGTCGACATGTACCCGATGGTGTTAACACGGTATCCGCATACCTTCTTGAACCGAAAACAAGACATGTATATGTGGCTGACGGACACCCTTGCTGGCAGAGATTTCGAAAATATAATCCGTTTAAAAAATAAACTAGGTCATAGAAGAAAATTGGAGGTTCAAATCACTCACTCCTCGAATATTGAGGTGGCGGTTCCGGTCTAAACAACCGAGCTGTCTAGATGCCCGAGGGGATTTGAACCCCTGACCTACGGGTTTCCCCGTTGCTGAAGCAGCTTAAGAGCCCGCTGCTCCACCTAGCTGAGCTACGGGCCCGTCCATTAATGGACGGTAATCCACTATATCAAATATTAAGGTTATTCTCATCTGGGTTTCAAATTTCCGCGGTAAGTCGAATTTTCACAGGCATCGTGTGACTCTTCAATTTTTCAGCGAGCTTCCGCGGAAAATCATAAGCAGACTTCTCAGAGTTAACCATGAGTGTCCTATTACAGGTGTAATTACTCTTTCTTCCCACCAGATCCATGGGGTGAGTAAAGGTCAATTGTGAATCTCCTCGCCCCACAGTTGAAGCTGTCTCACCTCCAGCTTCAATGTAGAATGTTATTATTGCTTTGTTGTGTGATGCGACTCTTTTGAAAGCGTTACTGAGGTCAAAAGCTCCCTTTGTAGCTCCTATCGCAAGTATGCAATCGCCTTTTTTTGTCAACCAATCTTCCTTAGTTATCTCAAAGGTGGCAAAATTTGTTGCTAAAATATTTTGATGACCGCACGCTTCGATATTTTCAATGATCCTCATGATTAGTCAATCAGAATAGCGATCAATGCATTATTAAAGCAATATTGCAATTTTATTATTGAATAGTGCAATGAGCTGGATAGGAAACTACGCTGAAAAACGGGAGGGCTTAATCCGTAGATTGATAAATTCAGGAGTAATTCATTCTCCTGAAGTAATAAGAGCTATGAGTAAAGTTCCAAGACATGAATTTATACCTGAAGAACAAAGGGATTATGCATATGTTGACTCGCCTCTCTCCATTGGTAGGGGACAGACGATATCAGCGCCTCACATGGTTGGAATGATAGCTGAAGCACTCGAATTACGGAGAGGACATAAAGTTCTTGAAGTTGGAACTGGCAGTGGATATCATGCAGCTGTTGTTGCAGAAGTAATCCATCCAGATAAAGAATTAGGTATGGGACATGTGTATTCTCTCGAAATTATTCCTGAGCTCGCTCAAAGAGCAACTATAAACCTTTTAAAAACTAATTATGATCAAAAGGTGTCCGTAGTATGCAAGGATGGATCGGAAGGCTATGAAGAACAAGCTCCATACGACAGAATTCAAGTGACAGCTGCAGCACCAGACATACCGCTTCCACTACTCGAACAATTAAATGTGAACGGGATTTTAGTTATCCCAGTGGGTAATAGGTTGTACTTTCAGACTCTTATGAAAGTTAGGAAGATCTCTGGTGCCAAGATAGAGACTGAGACCTGTGGTGGTGTAGCTTTTGTTCCCTTAATCGGAAGATTCGGATTCCAAGAGTAAAAAAGGGTTCGCTGAGGAGGTTTCTTTTGGCTGATTACAAATTGTTAAGATTTTTAATTGAATTAACCGCTTTAGGTGCACATGAAAAAACTGTTAGAATATCTACGACTAGCTTAGCAGAGAGAATGTCAGTTTCTCAGCAGACAGTTTCAAGACGATTGATTGAGCTTGAAAAGAAGAAGCTGATAGAGAGACGTCTGTCACATCATGGTGAAGACATTAGGCTAACAGAAAGAGGCGTCGATATTCTACGAGAAGTGTACACGGTGTTAAAAGAAGTATTTACAGACATTGAAAGTAGATTTACTATAAAAGGAGAAGTTTTCGAAGGGTTTGGAGAGGGTGCTTATTACATGAGTAGAAGAGGGTATTACATTCAGTTCATTGAAAAGTTAGGTTTTCAGCCCTATCCAGGCACTTTAAATCTCAAGCTAACTCGTCCTCATGATTTGGAAATGAGGAGACAACTTGATCTACTCCCTGGGGTTAAGATAGAAGGCTTTGACGAAGATGATAGATCATTTGGTAGGGTAAGATGCTTTAAAGCAGTCATTAATGAGGTGATAAATGGTGCTGTGATCTTAATTTCTCGTACTCATTACAGCTTCTCTACTTTGGAAGTCATTTCAACCATTAACCTTAGGAAACAACTTAATTTACAAAATGGAGACAACATAACAGTTAGGATACTTCTTGATAGTGATCTAAATTCCTAAAACCACTTCTCTAATCTAGTATCGTTTTTTTTCCACTTATTTACTCTCTTCAACGCCTTTTTCACGCGTTCTTCAGAGAAGTCATTATCATCGCATAGAAACTGTAATACACCTTCAGAATCAATTTCGTCCCAAACAATTTCATATTCAGAGGTTACATTTGGATTGAGAAATATATTTTCAATCTCTCTGAATTGTTTAGGAAATCCTGATTCTAGAAACTTTTCCGATAATTCATCAATGTCTTTGAATTGTTTGACCAATTTCAAAGCTGTTTTTGGTCCTACTCCTTTTATCCCCTTTGGATTGAAATCCGTACCAACCAACATACTCAAAGCTATTAATTGTCTTCGATTAATGTGCAATTGAAACAGAGCTTCCTTAAGTGAGATTAGTTCAGTGCTAACTGAAATGTAGATCTTTTTTCTCGGTAGCTTCCTACGACCAGATATTGTGAGATTACGTATTAATCGTGGTGTACCAAAAAGAAGTGAGTCGAAATCTTGACTTCCTGTAGCCCAGACATCTCCTTTAGAAGCCATATAAGCTGCTTGGGCTTCACCTTCAGAAGGAGCCTGAAAATTTGGTATTCCCATTAGGGTCAACAATCTCTTTGAATCTTTAATCATTTGTTTATTTAGTCTCGACGTGGCTTGTGCATGAATTCTTGCCTCTTCAAAGTCTCCAATTTCAAGTGCTTTCTCATATTTTTGAATAGCCTGTTCCTTCACTGATTTCCGTCTTTCAATCTCAGTCTTTTTTAGGCGTGGAGGTTTTCCATCAAAAACATAGATAGGCTTGATCCCTGTCTCCATAAAGTTAATATTACGATAAAAAAGACCACTCAAATGACTAGTGATTTCTCCTCTTCTGTTCTTAAGAGGAACACCATTCATTCCTCTAATGACGGATAAAAATTGGTATAGAGCATTATGGGCATCTATTGCTATATTTCTATTAGATAGATACGAGAGGTTGACCTTTCTCTTTTGGATGATATCCTGCAATTGTACACCCAAATCTTTACCCTCTCACCTTTTCAGAGGAATCACTTCTGAACATGAATTATGTCGAACAAGCACGTTTTTATTCATTCTTTATGTTTTCCCTACAAGTTCAACTCTTCTCAGATTTTTTGTCATGTTAGAAACAGTGATTTTTCCAACAATCTCAAGCCTCATCAAAGCGTAATTAAACTCTCTAAAACTAATCTCCTTATGAAATCCTTTGACCTCATCAAACAAATCTGAGTCGGTCAATGATCCCTTTTTTCGAGTTAATTCCTCAACTATAGTTGTGTGGAGAGGTCGAGCATCCCACATTCTAGACATCAATAAAAACCTCTATGCTATTGGCGTAGCAGGTTTAACGACTTTTCGGAACTGCTGGGATATGTTTCGATACCAAGACTCCATTTCAGGCGTTACACTGGGGGCAATCTTTGACATAGCTTCAGAGAAGTCACGAGCCATCACTCTTGACTCAGCAATATCTCTCCTCAACGCGTTTATCGCAGCTTCTATACATAATGATTTGATATCCGCTCCTGAGTAACCCTTACACACACTTGCTAAGTATTTAATGTCGACGTCATCAGCTAGAGGCATTTTTTTAGTATAAATATCAAAGATCTCGATTCTACTTTTCTCATCGGGAGGCGGTACGTAGAGTAGCCTATCAAATCTCCCCGGTCTGAGCATAGCAGGATCAATAATGTCAGGTCTATTTGTTGCAGCTATTACTACTACATTTTGCAGTGTCTGAATACCATCGATCTCGGTTAGTAGCTGGCTAATCACCCTTTGAGACACTCCGGAATCGTCGGATGACATCCCCCTCCTAGGAATAAGTGAATCTACTTCGTCAAAGAAGATAACTGCTGGTGCAGCAATCCTGCCTTTCCTAAAGATCTCCCTTATGGCTTTTTCTGATTCGCCAACCCATTTGCTAAAGATCTCTGGACCCTTGATGCTAATGAAATTCAATCCACTTTCTGTAGCAACAGCTTTTGCTAGCAGAGTTTTTCCGCAACCAGGGGGACCATAGAGTAGAATTCCCGAAGGAGGCTGAATGCCCATGCGATCGAATATCTCTGGGGTTCTTATTGGCCAATCTACGGATTCAGCTAACATTTCTTTTAAATTATACAAATTGCCAATATCTTCCCAGTGGACGTTAGGTATTTCGATGTGAACCTCTCTCATGGCTGTTGGTGTTATCTCTCTGTATGCTGCTATGAAGTCTTCCATTCTCACTTCCATTTTCTGAAGGATTTCAGGGGGAATTCTCTCATCCTCCAAATCTATCTCCGGAAGGTATCTTCGTAGAGCCTTCATGGCTGCTTCACGACCGAGGGCTGCTATATCTGCACCTGTGTATCCGTGAGTTAATTTACTCAATTTAGTCAGGTCATTATTCTCTGATAATGGCATACCTCGTGTGTGAATCTGCAAGATTTCTAGTCGTCCTTGTTGATCAGGGACTCCAAGCTCAATTTCTCTATCGAATCTTCCAGGGCGGCGTAGAGCGGGGTCTACAGCGTTTATCCGATTTGTGGCTCCAATTACTATGGTGTTGCCTCTACCTTCTAGACCATCCATAAGGGCTAGGAGTTGAGCAACGACCCTTCTTTCTACTTCTCCTGTAACTTCTTCTCTCTTTGGAGCTATGGCATCTAACTCGTCTATAAAAATGATTGCTGGAGAACTTTCTTGAGCCTTTTGGAATATCTCGC
>Ga0209635_10002076_pt1 | contig 15248 bp, 15 predicted proteins | sample DeeMarSWOR230_32_FD_187463 | JGI IMG/M metagenome (GOLD analysis project Ga0209635, IMG submission 187463) | Marine sediment microbial communities from White Oak River estuary, North Carolina - WOR-2-30_32 (SPAdes) (version 2) | ecosystem: Environmental > Aquatic > Marine > Intertidal zone >... | reverse complement strand
CTTCGCCTGGTAGAGAAAGCGTTACTCCACCTGTTCAAAGAGAAAACAGGCAATACGAAGTAAATACTGAATCCTTACTCTCTTGTCTGATTCTTAGAGAATGCAACACAGAAAAATAGGAAATCAAGAGAGTGTTATTTGACAAGCATGAGAATACTAATCTTAGGTTCTGGACAAGATGCTGGAGTTCCCCAAGCAGGCTGTTATTGTAGCATTTGCAGGATGGCAAGAGTGAATGCAAGTTACAGAAGACTTGGACCCTCTATAGCTGTCCTTGATAAAGGGAAAGGTCTCTGCTATTTTGTAGATGCTTCACCAGATTTCAAATATCAGTTAGATATGGCACACAAAGAGATTAACGAAACAAGAAGAAGAGGCAAAATCCCTGTAAGTAGCATTCTATTAACGCATGCCCATCCAGGTCATTGTTATGGATTGTGGCATCTTGGCAAGGTGGCATTGGATGAAAAGAATCTCCCTGTATATTGTACTTCAGAGATGGAGAAGTTTCTGTGTAGAAATGGCCCATTCAACCTTCTTGTCAAAGAAAAGAACATCATAATAGTGCAAATACATCCAGAGGAGGAATTCGAATTGGATGGATTGAAATGTACCCCGATTCAAGTTCCTCACAGAGATGAAACCGCTGATACTGTAGGATACAGTTTTATCTCAAAGAGAAAAGTGGTTTATCTGCCCGATGTAGACCAATGGACAGAAAGTGTATTGTCGGAAATTGAGAGTTCTGATTGTGCTCTTATAGATGGGACATTCTTCTCAAAGATTGAGCTACCTAGATTTGAGGAAGTTCCACATCCTCCAATTAAGGAAACGATTGAGCTCTTAGATACTACTAACACTGACATTTACTTCACTCACATCAACCACACAAATCCAGTGAATCGAAAAGGAAAAGAAAGAGAGCATGTGGAGAGAAGAGGGTTCAAAATAGCTTATGATGGTTTGAAACTAGAAGTCTAGGGTTGACTTCAAACCCCTTTTCAATCTCTGTGCTGTTCAATGTTACTCAATATTCACCTCGATAATGTGTTTCTCTGGAGTTCATGAAATGGTTCTAGTTCGATAATCAGAAAAAAAGAGGGAGTTTTGAGAGCGAACTAGTGCAGAATACTCAGCAGTTCTTTTTGTAGTGGTTGCAGGGCTATCAAGGATTTCTCTCTGATTTGCTGTAGGAATGGCTTGTAGTAGAATTTCATGAATATCCCTTGTGATATCCTGCCTTGTAATAGGTCAACAGCTTCTTTCGGAATATAATCCCTTAAGAGAGTGCCATGTAGCTTTCGTAGCTCCTTAATTCTGCGTTTCATCTTTCTTCTACGTAATGCATTACTCAAAGCATTGTAGCTAACCTTAGGCTTGGCTTCTAGGATGAGGTTGAGCAAATCCTCTGAGATGAACGAAATGTAGGCGTTCTTGTTCTTTCTAAGAAATGTGTCCCTAAATCTGAAGTGCTGAAGCATCATCAGCCCTTGGTCGAGATACTGGTTGAGTTGTTTTTCCTCAGATAGTTCAACCATCATTTTTGTAGATTGACATGCCTCGTTTGGCCTCAAGCCAGTTAATGCATCAAAGATTAGAACACTACTATACTTTGCTGGTAGGACTTCAACTGCTTCGATTAGCCATTTTTTGCTGGCGGTGATGTTAGAATTTAGGATGCTCAGAAACGTATCGAAAGAGGTGTGGGTTTCCCATTTTAATCCGTGCTCACTCATTATGGTCTTCCAATGCTGATAGCAGCCTAGGAATTTCGACAAGTTCGAGAGAGCAGACATAACCATCTTACGTTTGCCCTTTGACATCACGCTGATTTCTGAAGCTTTACGAGGACTCGACAGAATGTCACCGTATTTCATGCTATAACTGAACAAATATCGAGCAACTTTCTTGGTTCGGTTAACTTTCAACCATTCCTTGTATTCATTAAGAACCACTGAACTACCGGCCCACCTCTTCAACGTTTGAAACACAAACCTCTCATATTAAATCTTTTGAAGAGCCAATCTATCTCAAGACAAAAGTCCCGCTTCGCCTGTTGATAAGCCTAACGAAATGCGGGCGCCACCAAGATGGTGTCAAGGTCTTCCGAAAAAGTTGGCAAAACGCGAAATGCTGGAAACACTAACGAAACGCATATTTCACTACACAGTGGAGATATCCCCCGCAACCTCCCCTTTTTTGCTTAGCTATGCGTACCCGTAGCGCTTTAGATGAGACTGTATGTATGCAACTGCGCGTTTCTTAGGCTTGTATATTCCAAAGTGCCCTTCTGCAAGGATGTCAAAATCCAAGTCAATGAGTTTTCTCATGGACTCGTTCTAGTCTGATGTGTTGGAGCGAAACTCTGGCAGAAAGGGCCCATGGAGGTCCTGCGCGAATAAGATGGTTCCATGTGGCGTGTTAAGAAGTATTGATACGCTTCCTGGAGTATGACCCGGCGTATGCAGCCACTTGAAGGTTCTGTTTCCCACAAAAAAGTCTCCTTCAGGACCTGATAGCTTGATGTCAACGGTGCATGGAATCAATTTTTCAGTATACCAGGCAGAACCTGTGAGATGTGGATCTGCCCGTTCAATGGCATCACTGTCCAACTCGTGGGCAACCGTTTTGCATCCGTATTTCCTGCGAAAGGAATGGGCTCCCCCGAAGTGGTCTATGTGAGAATGAGTGATGAACAAAGTAGAGATGTCGTCTGGGTTTAGACCTACCATCTTGATGTTTTCACAAATCTTGCTTATTTCGGTGATGCCTGCATCTATTAACGCCAGCTCGCTTTTGGAGTCCACAAGGTAAACCATACAATCTCCTGGATTAGAAATTTCTGAGCTCCCAACTAAGTAAATTCCCGGGAGGATTTTGGATGGCTCTTGCATAGGGGTTTTTCTGTTTCTTTTCTAGAAAAGGGTTGCCATTCATGCTCCTGTGAGTCCAAATGTGGCCTTGCTGGTCGACTTGAACGAAGAGACAGTGAAGATGTCTCCCGTACACTCCTGCTTTTTTGGTTTTCCTGAAATCTTCAAAGCTACACATCGATGCCTGCAAGATCTCTCTTCAGGCTCGGTTGAACCTGGTTATCTTCATATCTTTTACGAAGGCTTCTCCCCAGATATGGTTGAGGGGTTTCGCCTCAGCTACATCCACGACCTCGTCGAATGCCTCATCCTTCACCTCGGCGTCAAGTATTTCGCCTATTATCCAAACGTTCCTTTCGGAGAGTAATACGTGATTAGTCATTTTGCATTCCAGCCAACCGAAGGCTTCTTGGATGCGGGGCGGCTCAACATGATTTGCCTTGACCTCTGTTAATCCACATTCTTTGATCTCACTAACCTCGTAGGGAAAGTCTCTCTCCATTATCTCCATTAGTGGGCCGAAGTTCTCCCCAACTAGGTTGGCCACAAATTCTCCGTTCTCCCTTATGTTTCGCCAGGTGTCATGGGTTACACTTGAGCAGAAACCGAAGAGGGGCTTGGGTTTACTAGCCATTGGTGAGTTCCAGCTGAAAGGGGCTGCATTTGAGACCCCGTGCGGGGAGATTGTTGACACAACAACTGTCGGTCGAACCAGCAGCTTGTAGAAGTCCTTCAGTTCAAGCTTCATCATTACCACCATCTGCATTTCATATGTTGTCTGAAGCTTTAGAGTTTTATCTAAAAAGTCGTTTCAAGTCTATGCAATGTACAGCGCCGCTGATTGGACCAGAACTATACCGACAATGTAGACGTTCCCTGCAAACGCCTTCTTTTTCTGCGTTTCCATCAGAAATGCTCGCGTTCTGAGATATACCTAACGCCTATCTCTCTTTTCTCTGTTGGGTCTTCCATAAGTCATAAAAACAGAGTAGAGAGAGACCTAGTTGAAGGTTTGCTGAGAATTGTTTGAAGGTAGAAATGTGAAGTTGAGAAAAGCTGAGAAGGACGATGTTTCCTCAGTTTTAGAATTGTGGTGTGATTCAGAATACATGGGCGATTACCAAGATATAATGACGATTTCCAAAGCAAAAATGGAGAGAGTCCTGCTGACGGACACAATTTTCTTCATAGTTGAGAAGGTGGATGGGACAAAGATTGGACACATTGGGGGTTGGATGCATGGTAGAGCATGTATGGAAATTGGTTTTGCTTTGGTTCCACGTGAAAGAGGAAAAGGCTACGGAACAGAAGCCATACAAATGATGGTGGATCATCTATTCTTAGAAAAGGATATTGTTAGAGTTCAAGCACCAGCAGCAACTGGAAACATAGCTTCTCAAAAGGCTTTAGAGAAAGCTGGCTTTTCAAGGGAAGGATTAATGAGGAAATCATGGCACGCCAAAGGAGAGTACATAGACCAATACCTCTACAGTGTTCTTAGAGAAGAATGGAAAGAACCGAAAATACTGACAAAAACATAAATGTCAAGCAAACCGAAGCTTCGTTTTTCTTCAGTATATTAATCTAAGAATTTTCTTAACCTCAAATTACTAATGCAACATGCGATGATGCGTCAATAGGAAGTGTATTATGGGATATTTTGTCACAGTTCTTAAGTACGATTGAGCGTAATGATACAATTGGAAGAACCTATGATTGCCGTCCGTTCCTTTCCTTCACTCACATTGATCATAATCTAACGGGCATATGGTTCTTCCCCTAAAGTTTTATGTCAGAACCATTGACTAATTGGAATTGATGAAGAAGTATTGGGGAAGTTGCTGTATATGAAAGAGATAATGAGAAAGCTTCTTCTAGAGTTGCTGAAGGATTCTAAGAGAAGTGACCGAGACTTAGCGAGGAAACTCATGGTGTCACAAGCAACGGTAAGCAGGACGAGACATCGGCTTTTCAAGGATGGTTGGATAAAAGAATTCACCGTTATACCCGATTTCTTCAGGATGGGGTATACCATTATGGCGATTTCCTTTGTGAAAACCAGACTGGGAGCTGAAATTAGCAAGAGAGCTCGGGAGTACGTGAGTCAACATTCGAACATCATATTCATGTCACGAGCTGAAGGGATGGGACGAAATGGATTAATGATCTCTCTCCACAGAGACTATGCAGAGTATACTGATTTCCTTTCTGACCTCTTAACATACTGGGGAGATGACATAGAACAACGTGACGACATACTCGTAAGCCTGAAGGGACCATTCGTCAGACCATTCTCCCTAAGCTACTTAGCAAAGCAAGAAGAAACGTAGACGACTCATATCAAGCAGGACGAAGTAGACACTGAATCCTTGCTCTTTTTCATTCTCCATTCTGATGTAGTACGATCTGCTTCAACAATACGTTTCCATGGAGTTCATGTAATGGTTCTGGTTCGCTAGTAAGAAGAGAATTGCAGGGAAGCACAAACTCAGTGCTGTTGCTTCCGGTCCACATCAACCAGTCGCCACATAGCACGACACGAGAGACGCAGAGCTTCAACCAGTTTCTTTCTCATAGTAATCCCTGGATGAGACAAAGATGTACTTTAATGTGTCCCTTGCTCAGCCGCTCACCTCTGCTGTTGGACATGTTACCATCTCCGTCGTTTCACGTTTTGAATAATCACTTTAGGCGACAACTCGTGTTGTTCACCGTGATGAATACCCTGTGAGAGTCGCCAAAACCATCGAAGAACCTTGCGATCTTGTGAAAGCAGGATATGCTTTGTTACAGGAACATACAGTGAAGGCGGCAAAATCTTCAGAAAACGCAAGTGACATTAACGATATGCGGAAAAATTAAACGAAACGCATAAATCATAAGATTTTCCATGTAAAACCTTGGTCGGGCGGTAGCTCAGCTTGGTAGAGCTTCCGAACTAGTCTGAATAGAAGCTTAGACTGGTGGAGACGCTGTAGGTGTCTGCCATCTTGGTGGATGTCATCTCAGCCTACCAAGCGCACAACAGAAACCGGAGTGTCGCAGGTTCAAATCCTGCCCGCCCGACCATTCATTTAAATCTCATTGGCCGTTCAAAGGTGATTAAGAGGTCTGGAGAGAAGCCTGCTCTTGTCAAGTGAGCGAAGAAGGACGAAATACGACATTTACGCAGACATCATAGACGTTGTTTCAATGAGGGGTTCATGCTCTTTAACTCGAATCTCTTATGGAGCCAACTTGCCTGTAGACAGAGCAAAGAAGATTCTGAAATTTCTAGTTTCACATGGTTTCTTAAGAGAAACAACTATGAGTGACTTGACCAAGTACAGGGCAACAAAGTGGGGACTAGAATATCTAAAAACATTCAAGCAAATGCAAAGATTCTTCGCAGCGCTAAAAGAGCCTGTGGCGGTTAAGATTCCAGAGGTTGTTCTTCCAGGTCGCATCACCACAGGATACAAAGATCTTGATAATCTGTTGCTGGGCGGAATACCGAAAAACTACGCAATTATATTGACTTCACCTTCTTGCGATGAACGAGACACGCTGATTAGGAGTTTTCTTGAAGCTGGGGCAAGAGAAGGTCAAGTCACGTTCTATGTTACCTTAGAAGCGAGAGGGCTAAGGGCATTAGCAAAAGAATTCCAGTCAAATTTCTGCCTTTTCATCTGCAATCCTCACGCAGACACTGTGATAGATAGCTTGCCGAACGTTTTCAAACTGAAGGGTGTGGAAAACCTCACTGACATAAACATTGCCTTGACCTCAGCTTTCCGTAAATTCGACTCATCCCTTGACGATCCAAGAAGAGCTTGCATTGAGATTGTCTCAGATGTTTTGCTGCAGCATCACGCCGTTCATACGAGGAGATGGCTAACAGGACTCATTCCGGAATTGAGATCAAACGGGTTCACCACTCTGGCAGTAATGAACCACCAGATGCACCCTCCACGAGAAGTCCAAGCAGTTCTCGGTCTATTTGAGGGGGAGATCAGCATCTATGAGAGAGAGTCAGAAGAAGGCTTAGAAAAATTCCTCAAAATCAGGAAAATGCAGAACCAAAGATACCTAGAGAACAAACTGCCTCTGAGGAGGAAAAACTGAAGACCTCTGAAACAGCCGTTGTTGCTCAAATCACTTGATCAAAGTTTCTATAAGTCTACTTCTCCCCGAACAATGGCATGGATGGAAATACCTCAATTCCATGACGATCTATTGAATACGGCACAAGGTTTGGGTTGACCTTGGCTTCTCTCATCTTTTCAACTTGGATCGCCCTCGTAGTGGTTCCTCCTGAAAACAGAGTCTGCATCATGATGACTCCGTGAACCAGAAATTCTTCCTCCAAGACATTTCGTTCAAGACCCAAGTGTCCTAATTCAGTGGTCACAAGGCTTGTCACTGGCAAGTCCGCCAAGGATTCAATCAGGTCCACGACTGTGGTTCTTCGTTCGATGGCATCTGGAAATCGGTAGATGAGCGCTGCCAGAGTGTCCACTGCGACTCTCTTCGCATTAATCCGCTTGATTTTTCCCTGCAGATCTTCGACTAGTCTATCAATAGACAGTTGCTTTCCTCGTAAGCTGCGAGTCTCTTCCTTGTATAGTTCCTCCTTCAACATAGCAATTCGCGACATTCGCGTGGCATCTATGAAGGAGAATTTGTTCTCTTTCTCTGCATTTCGGAAATCCCAGCTAAACTGCTGCATCTCCGAGTAGAAGTGATCTTTGCTTTCGTCGAGGCTCAGGAGAACTCCATTCTCTTGGTTTTCATATATCCCGTTGTACAAGAACTGCCCGCACAAAATTGTCTTGCCAGCACCCGGTCCTCCGATAGCCAAAATAACTCTTCCTTCGGGAAAACCACCGCCAACGAGTTCATCCAGCCCGCTAATCCCAGTGGCAATTTTTCTCGACATTGTGTCTTCACCTTAGATAGCCTCAAGATAATTTCTAGGAGTATTTATAGCTTATGTAACACCGTAACGCGCATCACCTCACAGGTGGAAGAACGCCATTTCGCAATATTCTGATATAGAAGTGCCTCAGACCTGTTTCGTAACAGAGGGAACGCAACCAGCATCATGAGTTTTCTTGACACCTCTCGAGTCAAGTCCAGCGTACGTGTGAAGAACCTCTATAACATATAGTAACAAATTGTGACTACTTGATGTGAGTTCCCTTTTTAAGTCCCCGGGAGTACGGTTATCCGTGTTGGCGGCTCAACGATGAACGCGAAGGTATCCGTTCCTCCAAGAAGCGAAACAGCACTAGATTTTGTTGAAGGAGACTTGAGAGTAGGCAGACGTGCAGTCATCAACGGAACAGGGGCACCCCCAACAGTAAAAGTTTCTGGCACAGTCTACTGCGAAGGAGACAACACCTTTGAATGCAACCTCTTGGCCGAAAACTTGGAAGCCGAAGAAAACGTTTCAATTCATGGAGACTTGGAAATAGACAATAATGTCAAGGTGGAAGATGGCAGCCTAGAAGTCTACGGAAAAATGACTGCAAAACGTGTGGGTGTAGATGCGAAGCTGTACGTGACCAAAGATCTAGCAGCCGATAGAGTTGATGTTTGTGGAGCCTTAAGAGTAGATGGAAAAGTAAAGGCTGAAGACATTGACGTATGCGGAAGCTTCAAAGCCGACGGGGAAGTAGAGGCGGAAAAAATCGACGTATGTGGAAGCGTTTCAATCGAGTCTAGAGTTGACATCGCAACGTTAGATGTGGGCGGCACGGCTACGGTTGGAGGCGGGAGAATCGGTGAAGTTGAAGTGGGGGGAAGCTTCAAGTCGAAGGGTCAATTGGAATTTGAACGTATAAGCGTCGGGGGAGTCGCTCAACTGGTTGGTGAAAGCAAGGGAGGCAACGTAAGGGTCGGAGGTTCATTCAGAGTCGAAGGGGATTTGGAGTTCGAAGACATCGACGTGGGAGGCAAAGTACAGATAACAGGTTTTGGCGAAGGCAATGAAATAGAAGTCGGCGGAAAAGTGGAAATAGGCGGATCACTGAGGCTCTCAGGAAGCCTTGAAGTGGGAGGAAGAGTGGAAATAGACAACGAAATTTCAGCAAGAAACATCGAGGTTGGCGGAGTATTACGCTCAAAGAAAGCTATAGTAGAAGAACGTGTGGAGGTTGGCGGTGAAATAAAGACAGTTGATGGCGTGACTGCACGCATTGTTGAGATAGGAAGAAGAGGCAAAGTTCGTGGACCAATAAGGGCCGACCAGGTTATCATTAATCGAGATGCACATGCAGAAGACATTCACGGAAAGAAAGTCCTACTCAGAAACAGAGCACATGCAGAAAACGTTTACGGCGCGGACATCATCATCGAATCCGACTGCCACATAAGCGGTGAAGTGCAGTACACTGGTGAACTAAGAACAAACGAAAGAGTCTCGTTAGCCAAAACACCGCAGAAGGTAGACAGGCTCCCATTCTGACGGCCTTCCTCGCAAATCGATTAAGTTCATGAGATCTGCTTCGGAAAGCTGATGTGGGGAAATCGGAAACACGTGGGAACACTGGACAAGCTAAGGAAAGAATTCGGATTCATACAAGGAAACTATCTGATCCTTATCTTAAGCTGGATTTTGATGGACTTCGCCGGCGAATTGGCAGCCCCATACTATCCGGAATACGTAAGGCAACTAGGCGCCACCGAAAGCATTGTCGGCGCAATCGGATTTCTCGCGTTCATAGCTCTAGCTTCGGTCCAGTTTCCAGGTGGATACCTCGCTGACAAATATGGAAGAAAATGGCTCGTGTCCACCCTCACATTCGGCGTCGCACTGTCATATATCTTCTTTGCAATTGCTCCTACATGGCATTTCATACTAATTGGAACTCTGATTGCAAATCTTAGCCTGCTTTATCAACCAGCCTTGCTGGCAATGATGGCGGATTCAACGCCTCCTGAAAGGAGAGGAATGGGCTACTCAATTATTAACCTCATTATGAGTGTAACCACTACGCCGGCAGCTGCAGTAGGTCTCGCTCTTGTAGTTCGATATGGAATTGTGGGAGGTCTCCGAATTGGCTACACAATCATTGTGGTTTTCTTCCTAGCCGCAGCAACGCTTAGGCTGAGACTGAAAGAAAGCATAAAAGAGAACCCTGGGAAAATGCAGCCAATGGAACTCGTCAACTCTTATCCAAAAGCCATGATAGAAGGAATAGGCATTTGGAAGCTGGTCCCTAGGTCGACCTTCTTCCTGTTCGTGTCAGGACTTCTCACAAGGTTTTCTTTTGCTATGTCCCAATTCAACATGCTGTTTTACGCATTGGATGTACTTGAAATCTCAGAGGCGGCCTGGGGACTTGCCACAATCGCTCTGTTTGGCACGATGATAGTGTTTGCTTTCCCAGTTGGGAAACTCATCGACAAGATTGGAAGGAAGATTCCGCTGATCCTGTCGTTTCTGGTGATGCTTCCAGCTGTGAGCATATTCATATATGGAGACGAAGCAAATCTTTTCATCTCTCTGCCCTTATTTGGACTGGGTCAACTATTGGCAATGTCTGCGTACATGTCTCTGCTGGCAGACCTGACTCCGCGTGAACAACGAGGGAAAGTCATTGGCTCCAGTAACTTCTTCAGTTACATCTTCATGGCTTTCGGTTCGTTAATGGGAGGAATAATCTACCAGACTGTCTCCCCACAATTGCCGTTCCTTCTCATGATCATCTCTATAGTTCCCGCGCTGCTCCTAGTCTTCTTCCTTGTGGACGAGCCCAAAGAAAGAGAAGAATAGACTCCAACAACCTGGAACTTACAGCAGCTGTTCAGGAGTCAACAATATCTCCCAAAACAATGGTTCTTGAAGAATTCTTTCGTAGTTGCGATCGCAAGAGAGGCTGTTCTGTTCGCTATCTCAATTTCCACGGTGTTTTGAACATTTTTCAGATTTATAAGCAACCTACACCTCTTATAACAAACCCGTGGAAGAGAGAAGACAAAAGGAAAGGTCTTCGGTCTTACTCCTGAAGGCTGTTGAGTCAATGGACAAAACAAGCGCCATATTGAACGTAGCCAGAGAAGAAGGCAGAAGATACCTGCTGGAGCCAGAGGCCAAGACAATTTGTGTGGAATACGGAATCCCGATCACAAAATTTAAGGTTGCCAAGAGCGCGACAGAAGCCGTAGGATTCGCAAAAGAAATCGGCTTTCCAATTGTTCTCAAAGTTGTTTCTACAGATGTTATCCACAAGTTCGATGTTGGAGGGGTCGTTCTCAACATTCAAAGCGAAACAGACGTGAGAAACGCTTATAACCGAATCCTGGAAAACGTGAAGAAGCACAAGCCTAAGGCACGGATTTCAGGTGTATTTGTGCAGGAAATGGCTCTCCAGTCCACTGAAGTTATCGTCGGTGCGACGAAGGATCCTCAGTTCGGACAAGCCTTGATGTTTGGGCTTGGGGGGATTTTCGTTGAGGTGTTGAAAGATGTTACGTTTAGAATTGCCCCTGTTTCGGAGTCTGATGCTAAAGAGATGATAACCGAGGTGCAGGCTTATCCGATTCTGAAAGGTTTTAGAGGTCAACCTGCAGCAGACGTAGAGGCTATAGTAGGGATTCTCTTAAGCACGTCGAGGCTAGTGATGGAACATCAAGAAATAAAGGAACTTGACCTCAACCCTATAATGGTCTACGAGAAGGGAGCCAAAACGGTTGATGCGAGAATCATTCTGGAATAGGAATCCAATTTACTTTCACGCGCATGGCCAGCAGCAGCCTCTTCTAACACTCCATAGAGTCCTTTCCTAACTATTCCATCTGCTTTGCTCCTAACTCACAATGGTCAGGCGTACCTGTGCGGCAGGGCTAGCGGTTGTTTGCCAAAATCTTCCCCACTAAAAGATCCCTCAAAAACTGCATTCTTCCTGCCACTCATCTGTCCAGGTAGCCATAAGTCGATTTCCTGGATCCTATTCTGCCACTCGGTTCACGCCTGTGCGCCACAAGAAGACATATGTCTTGAGCGATTTCCGGGCTCTTGGCAACGAAAAAACACAAGAGCTCTTTGCTTTCAGAGAAGAAGTACACTGCGACTCCTTCTTTCCACCTTCTCAGAAGAATCTTCGTCTTATCTATTGCATATTCGCTGTTAGCAAGTTTTACTGCGAATCTGTCTGGCCTGAATCTCTTAACTTCAGGACTCATCTTATCTCTCTCCATTCGCTCTCAGAATAATTCAAAAGGACCCCAAATCTCTTAAACGATATTTCGTTTTACGACATATGAGTTGGCCGCGAGGCTGAAGCAGGCGCATAGGTTGCGTGCAGACCAAGCTCCAATCCGACAAGCAACGGAGTGGGCGAAAACTAAGAATAGAGGAACTGGCATTGCAGAGAATTGAACAGCTAGACGCAGAACTTGCTTCCATAAAAGCTGAGCGGGACAAACTAAACAATGAAGCAACAGACTGGGCAGAAAAAAGAGATTCTCTTCATGCACAAATCAGAAACTTGAGGAAAGAGTCTAATAGCCTCAAGGAAAAGCGAGATGCCTTGAACCAAGAAGTCAAAGAATTTAAAAACCTGCGAGAACAGGCGAAAACCAAAGGCAAAGAGAAACATAACAAGATTCGAAGGACAGAAGAGCAGATAAAAACACTGCTCGACAAGAAGCCAGTCAAGAATCAGCGTGCCATACGAAAAGAAATTGAAGGCATCGAATGGAAAATCCAAACTACATCGCTTCCAGTTAAGCAAGAAGAGAAACTGATAGGCGAAGTGAAGCACCTCGAGATTCAACAGACTATTCTGAAACAACTCGAAGAATCGAAGAACAGATTGATTGAACTACAAGCTGAAGAAAAGTCTCTCGCAACCAAGGCTACGTTCCACCACGAAAAACTTTCAGAACTTGCAGAACAAAGCCAGAAACTCCATGAACGAAGATTGGGAATTTTGAACCACATTAAGAATCTCCAAGTGGAAGCGAATAATGCCCATCAGAAATATGTGCAGATCCGGCGAAAAGCAGATGGAATTCATCAAAGATTCGTAGAATTGCTGCAGAAGATCAACCATCTTAAGCAGAGACAGCGAAGAGCAGAAGAGGTGAAGCAAGCAGAACGTCATAAACAGCTTCTTGAAGAAGCGCGTAGAAGAGCCCTAGGAAAGATAAGACAAGGAGAGAAGTTAGCTTTGGAAGAGTTTAAACTCCTAAGTCAAAAAGAGACACGTGTAAAAAGAGCTCCGCAAAAGCGTAACTCTGAAGAAGAGTAGTTTATAGAACTGAAGTTGAGATTTAGGTGAAAGCGATGAAGAAAAAGTGGCTGGAACAATAGAAGGTTTAATTGTGGAATGGAAACAATGATATAGTGCCCCAGTTGTCGACAACAGCTGTACAGAAGAGCCATGGTTTTGTTTAAATTGTGTGAAGCCATTGGAGAAATGATGAGAGAGATCTCAACGTTAGCTTCAGTTTCCCGTTTCGTTCGTCTGCACAAAACAATCAAATGAAAATGAGGAGGCGGAGTTGCCACGCACTCAATTTCTCCTCCGAATCAGATAGAACGTTTCTCCCTTAATTTCGGAGTTAGCCAGAAGTAGCACACTAGCTGGAAGTGCCTATTTTACAGCAAATCTTGTTCTCAAAGAATCTCTAATGATATTCTCGTGTGTTCTCAATGCCTCTGCTCTTTCAGCTGCCTCCATAGTTAACTGAGTTTGATTGAACTTATCAACCCGCATATTTGTTGACTCTATTATCTTCTTGAGCCAATCAATCTTCTCGTCAATTTCGGTTGGAGTCGTTACAAGCATCAGCTTGTCTCCTAAGACCACAACTTTTCTCTCCCACAATTGGAGACTTGATTTCCATTCCTGTTCGAAGATAGTTTGCCACACATAGTCAGGTTGCGATTCAAGTGGCAGCTCAATTACATAAGCACCAGAGAAAAAGACATCTTGTCTGATTGGAATCTTATCAACATTGATCGATGCCAGATATACTTTCTTGCCTAATCTTGCCATGTTTTCACGCTTCACATATCTCAGTATTCCCTCTCTTTCTTAAATCATTAGCCCAAACACGTGCGCCATCGGCAATTACTGAGCTGCCTAGAGGCTGTTCTCTCTCTTTGCCTCTTTCTTCCGGACCAAAGAAGTGGAAGAACTGGAGTCCGGAGGATGGGGAGTCAGACACATTCGGAAGCTTCACGTACGAAGAAAGACAACGGATGAAAGCTTCATGCTTGAAAGGAAGGGATCTTAATGATAGCAATTGGTTTTCTGAATTGTTTCACTTATCATTTACTCCTACTGAGGAATACACTTCCGAAACACGAGTTGATAGAATCAACTTGAGATGGTGCTTTCCTATGAAGCTCACAAAACCGGCGGTTCGATGACAAGAAGACAAGAAGTTCCATAGCTTCTTGATGGTGCTTTATCTCTTAAGGAAAACAGCTAACAAAGTCGATTATGTCGATTCATAAAACATTTATAATAACGTGCTACAGATAGTCCAACTTGAATAAGCCAGAGAAATGACTTGTTTCAGCAAAAGGGAGACGATTTAACATTCAACCTTAAGTATGTCCTTTGATGAAAATTGAACATTAATGAAATAGGGAGACAGTTATGGTAGCCTCAACGAAGGCTGAGCATACCCTTGTTCTCTGTGTCGACAGAGACGACGACCTAGGCGTTAAGGGCAAAATGGAAACACCAATTCTCGGCAGAGAAAACAACTTGAATGCCGCTGTAAACCTTGCATTGCGCGACCCGGAGGAGCCAGACGCCAATGCCATCTTTGAGGCAGTAAGAATTTTTGACCGACTAGCTGAAACTGGCGAGAAGGAAGGGTGCGAATGCCAAGTAGCAACCATAGCTGGCTCAGAACTCGGAGGAGTAGGAGCAGACAAAAAGCTTGTATCCGAATTTAACCAAGTTCTCAAAACTTTTCCAGCCACAGACATTGTTTTAGTCGTAGATGGATTTACCGATGAGGCGATTCTGCCGCTCATTCAGTCTCGGGTCCCTGTAACCTCAGTTCGGAGAATCACAGTAAAGCACAGCCAATCTATTGAGGAAACCGCCTGGCTCTTTTCTAGATACTTAAGAATGCTCTTTGACACCCCCCGTTATGCTAGAATTGCGCTCGGTCTGCCTGGAATACTCATCATTATCCTCGGGGTCCTAACAGCTCTTCGCATGTTGGAAAGTACGTGGATAGCTTTCCTTCTTGTTCTGGGATCTTTTCTTGCCATAAAGGGTTTTGGACTCGACAAATTCGCTCGAAGTTTCTATATATGGGTTAGAGAGTACACCCCACCTCCATTTCCAGTTCAGATAGCTGGCTTCTCAGCGGTTGCTGGAGCTCTTCTGGTTGGGCTTGGTGTTTATCAAGGGTTGAGTC
>Ga0209635_10002075_pt1 | contig 15249 bp, 15 predicted proteins | sample DeeMarSWOR230_32_FD_187463 | JGI IMG/M metagenome (GOLD analysis project Ga0209635, IMG submission 187463) | Marine sediment microbial communities from White Oak River estuary, North Carolina - WOR-2-30_32 (SPAdes) (version 2) | ecosystem: Environmental > Aquatic > Marine > Intertidal zone >... | reverse complement strand
CAATGGAGGTTGAAACCTATTTGATAAATGTTCTAAAGAATAGAACTATAGCTGTTGAAAGCCACAAATACTTGGGGGACAAAAGTGCGAGTTAGATTATTGCACGCGATTTTATCTGGAGCACTATTGGCCTTTGTGCTCGGTTTCTATCTGATTCCAGAGACATGGCAGTTGATAAGTCGAGAACCAACTTTAGAGCCAATTACTACTGACACAAAAATCATAGGAATTGTCGCATCAATCGCTATTATAGCAATCACTTTGCTCTCATTCAAATTGGTGAAAGAATAGAAGAGCAAGTGACGCTCAATTAATTGTATATTGAACACGTTAAAAAAGAGAGGTTTCGCGGGAGATGTCTCCATTTGGGCTGGGTTCAAATCCCGCCCCTTAGGACTAACATTAGCGTTAAAATTCATCCAATAGAGATTTCTTCTATGTACCTTTATATATGAGTACGTTTCAAGAGCGTTCCTGACAAGATTGCATGGGAGGTGAGTGATTTTACACAAGCAGTTTCTCGACTGTTACTGATAATTATTGCCTCAGTTATGCTGACCAGCGTTTTCACCAACGTGTGCGCGGTAAACACCCCACCAAGAGTGATTAGAGTTCCACAGGATTTTTCGACTATTCAGGATGCGGTTGACGTTGCATCTGCTAGAGATATAATTATTGTTGGACCTGGTGAATACTATGGAGCAGTACTGGATACACCCAATTTGGAGATTCGTGGGTTTGGAGCAGTTATCGTAGATGGACCGCTGCATGACAGCGATCCGAATCTGAGAATAGGTTTCTTCTGCCCCAATTCCCTTTCGAGTGGAGCAACCATAGGTGGCTTTTCATTCACCGTGGATCTGCCAATCTTTGGTAGACATTGTGAGTTCGTGACTGTTGAACGTAATACTATGATTCAGCCACTGCAAGGAGTTACATGTGTTAGTGGTAGCAGATGGAGTATAATACACAATTCGATATACGGAATAAAGAACGTGTCTTCATACTACGGAGCAGGTGTGGCTATCTACTCTCTTGCTTCTAGCGATCCCTCTGCCTGTGAAAATCTTGTCGCTTTCAATACCATAACTGGAGATTTCCCCGAGTTCCGTGAATTACCTCCGATCGGCATTTGGCTGAGCAGCCAAGGAGGAGGGATTATAACTCGCAATAAGATTGTCTATAACAGAGTGACTATGACAGGTAATGGTCCGCAATTGTTCGCCCCTGCAGCGATAGTAATGTCTTGCGTACCGCCGAATATTCAGAGCCTGTTCTTTGATAATAAAGTCGGCTTCAATGATCTTCGGGGAAGTATTTTGGAGATATTTTACTTCCCATGGGTTTCAGCCTTTGAGGACTACAATGATATTTCCATGAACCTTGGTACGAATCGAGCATACGATGGCATAATCCCCAACGTATTCAAACCAGTAATCTGAGAACCAACTCGACCAGAAACATAGCACCACGATTTCCCCTGCTTGACTTTGCGAATATACCCCTCAGCTCTTGTCTCAGGCTATAGACTTCCTTAGAACTACTGTTTACACTCCTTAAAAAAGGAGGGTTGCGGGGAAAAGATTTTGGGAGAAATCACCTGAGTGGGGGAGGTTCAAATCTCTCCCGGCCCACTTTTAGATTCCTCCCACGTCAAAGAATCCTAGAGGAGGTGTCAGTCTCTTTTCTTGATTTCGGTATTCCTATCCATTTTGGGGTTCTATTCATATATTCTCGATATGCGTTTCCATATTTCTCAAGGCACCAGTGTTCCTCGGGAATTACCAAAGTGTTCATCAGAATTACGAATAGTATTGCTAATAGCAGAAAAATCCAGGAAACGCAGGCTATGCCCATGCCTATGAACGTCAAGAAGCCACTGAAGCTCAAGGGGTGTCTTGAAAGGTGGTAAGCCCCTTTAGTGACTGGTTTATCCAACGGAGTAGCAGCAAAATTTAACGTTGCCATGATGAGAAAAATCATACCCAGTAGATAAATAGACATTCCAACATAGAACCAAGCTGTCCATAGTTTCAGCGGCAGGAAAATCCCATAAATAACTGAAGCGACAAACACCACAGTTAAGATGTTCCCGAGTGTCTTCTCCTTTTCACTATAACGCCTCGCCTCCTCATCCCAACCTCTCGCTTTCCAATATTTATTGAGAAACAAGTGGGGAATAATAAAAACGAGAAGGATGAAAATCCACGCGTTCCACAAACCTAACTCGAAATCCGGTATAAGTGACATAACACTCTCCCTGCATCTAACTCTACTACTCCAGACTTAATTGACTTTTCTGTTCTCTCTTCCACGCGTCCCTGCTCAAACTAAATAAAAAAGGGGAGTCTCGGGAGATATTTCCAATGTGAGTGCGAATCAGATCACTCTATAGCTGAATAACAAAGCGTTCTTCAAAATCAACCTCAACATACACAGCTCCCGCCGACCAGTTAGGCGTGGCGTAGAGACGTTGTCCATTTGGGGCAAACACGTATCCACCACTAGGAAAGTCCTCGTCCACAGTACGACCTGCCTGAGTCGCCACAGCCACCCAGATACCATACTTCTTTGTGTATCGACTTAGATACTTCTTGCATTCACCTTCCCACCACTCGAAACCTGCTCGCCAATCTCGCATGGCTTGGTCGCCGTGTAGTCCTGGCGCGGCTGCCTCAAAGACTATCTTTGCGCCCTGACGGGCACATTCAGCAAAAACCTCGTGACTACTAATATCAGCACAGATTGCGATCCCAAAAGGTAACCGATCATGCATGAAGGTCGGTATGAGGTCTCCGGGAGAAAACCAGTCTAACTCTTCATCCACAATCCGCTTCTTGCGGTAAAAACCCAGCAATTCTCCATCTCGAACCACTACCTGAGTGATAAATGGTTTACCCTTGGGGTTCTCTTCGATCAATCCTGCAAGAACAGTAGTTGCCTTCCCACGAGTCATTTTAAGTAACTGACTCACCTCTGGTCCATCCAAGCGTATGATCGCTTCTGGGAACTTTTTAGGGTCAGCATAGCCTGTAATGCTCATCTCTGGGAAACAGACGATGTCTACGCCTTGAGCAATTGCATCGTCCAAGTATCTCGCTGTACTTTCCAGATTCTCAGCGATCGCTGCCTTTTCACAGAACATTTGAATCAAACCAATCTTGACCACGCATCTCCCACCATTAAGGAGAATCCTAACTATGTAAACAAATGCTGGAATAGTATTAAAATATCTAATTGACGCACATGAGCACACTAAAACGGAGATTTTTGCGGAGATATCTCTATTTTGGTTTGGAGATAAACCATTTGCCATCTCTACATTACAGGACTCTCTGATTCGCTTGGATAAGAGCTTAAATAAGGCGAGATTTCACTTTCAATATGGGTTAAGACCTGTGCGAATTGTTCCAATTGTCGTTGTCATGCTGTTTCTAGTATCAATCGCATTCATTCCTACTAGGTTCTCCTGCGGAGAAAGCTTTGCAGAAGACAGATGGGCCATTCTACTGGAGATGAATGATTTTCCTGAAGGATGGTCTGACCTACCTGTTGAATTCATAAATTCCGAAAGGCTACAAACTGTTTTGATTAATCTAGGATGGCAAAGTGATCATATATTTGTAGTTAATGACAATCTTACTATCTCAGTTGTGCAAGAAGCAGTTGAGTGGTTAATAAATAACACTGATACCGGCGATATCGCCTTGTTATATATATTCACTCACGGTAAGTGGATGCGAGATGTCCTTTTATGGAATGATTGGTTTCCAGATGAATGGAACCAGCTTAATACACAAAATAGAGTACTTCTCATCGATACTTGTTTTGCAGAAGAGTTTCTCGAGCTTATAAAATATGATCCAGACCCTCATATTTCACTAGGATGTTGTGCTGTTGATGAGGTTAGCTGGGCTGGTCTCGAGGAAGAGGGGCTTCCCATAATAGGAAGTGTTTGGAACTACTATTTTGCAGATGCACTGTGTAACTCTTCTGCAGACTTGGATGAGAATGGACTAATCTCAATTGAAGAAGCCTTCAACTTTTCAACACCATTAGTACAAAAATATATGAATGAAACCGTTTTTACAGTTCCAGAATTCCTGCAATCATACCACGACATTGGAATTTATCCAGAAAATTATGATGCTTACCCTCACCCAGTAATGGACGATGGATACCCAGAACAAATTGTGATTCCAGAGTTTCCCTCATTCCTCATCTTACCATTATTAATGATAGCGACACTACTAGCAGTCAGATTCCACAGAAGAAAAAACACTCGCTAGAATTTCAAAGAAAAGTGGGAGTTTTGCGGGAGGCGTCTCAATCTGGGGCAGGGTTCAAATCGCAGTGACTCCGCCACAATAATACTGGCATACGCTGCTTAGGATTCTAGATAAACAAGCGCAATTGAACTCACTGAATTGGTGGCACTGACAGAACCTACAACCAACTTTATATAATAATCAGCCAAGTGTTTATCATTATCGTAGGGAACATGGATAACTTGAGTGAGAAAGGTTTGTTTTTTCAGGTATGTAGAACCCCTGCCGAATGCGAATCTGCAAAAGAGAGCTACCAAACTATTCTGGGAGGCCTCGGAAAAAACATCATCGCCAGAACTGGCAAAGCTGACCTTGGAAGACCAGTACAGATATTCCTTACGAAAAGGAGAGGAGAAACTGTTGGTGGCATAGTGGGCTACCTCTTTGGCGGCTGGCTTTACATCCAACTCTTCTGGGTTGAGGAATCGTTGAGGAACAAAGGCTATGGCACCAAACTGTTAAGGATGATCGAAGATGAAGCGATCAAATCTGGATGCAAACACGCACATGTGGACACTTATAGTTTCGAAGCAAGACCCTTCTACGAAAAACATGGGTATACGCTGTTTGCGACGCTTGAGAACTACCCAGAAGGGTACAGCAAACATTTTCTCAAGAAAAAACTGCTGTGAAAATCCATTGCTTACTTCTGGAGTTTGGCTAGATAGAAATAGCGCACTTGTCTTCCGTTTTCTATTGTTTCAAGCGTCCGCTTTGCATCTTGTGCTCTGTCTTCATAGATATCAGCGTTTCCCTCTTTTTCGAACAGCTCTTTCAGCTGTTCGGCGGCTTCTATTTCGCGAACCCATATTCCCCTACTGTTAGTTGTATAATCCATTATTTGAAAAGTCAGACCATTGTTTTTCAAGGCTTTGCCAACTTTCGTGTTTTCTGGAAGCAGAACATCCCGAGACTCATCAGGGTCGCAGCTCTGGTCATAGAAGATGGCCAATCTACCGTTTTGTGGTTTAAGCAGGCTCTTCAGTTTCCCTATTGTCGTATCGATGTTCTCAACGAAGTACAGTGTATCTATTGAGATTACGGCGTCGAAACTCTCTTCCTCAAATGACAGTTCGTCAATGTCGCCAACTACATAGGTTAAGCGGTCTTTCTTGTTGACTGTTCGTTGTTGTGCTCTTTTAATCACTTCAGCAGCAAAGTCAAGCCCAACCATCTTGGCGCCTGTGAGGTCGGATATGTATTCGGCTATTTTTCCGTTCCCGCATCCTAGGTCCAGAGCAACTTCACTGGGCTTTAGTTCCAACTTTTCTATCAGAGTGTTCAGCTGTTCCATGTCGAGTACGTTGTATTGGGACAGGTCTTTGTCGAAGACGCGATCGCAGAACATTGAATATGCTTTGCTAGTCTCGGTTCTTGACAGAAGATTATCGTAGCCTCTGCTCATTCTTTCGTTCTTGTATTTCCTCCCGAGTTTCTTCCCTACGTCTGACAGGAAGTAGCAGTCTGCTTTTTTTGTGATCAATCCCATTTTTAGCAATTGCTCTAAAGAGGCGTCAATTTTCTTGGCTTCTATCGTCGCGCCATCCTTCAGAAACGATTTTATCCCATCGACTATGGGTCTGACTCGTCTGCCATCAGGGAGAACATACTCGCCTCGGTCTTCCAGTCTGCGATTAGTTTCGAGAATTGACAGCACCGCCAAAATCCTCTTCTCTAAGTCGGGCATGTCAAAGTCTTCTGCACTTGTCGTGTCGTCCGGCATAGACAACCACTCCAGGAGATTACATAACCAATCAAATAAGCCTACCGAATTATCTTACACGGATGCGATATTTCCAAAGCCCGAGGTTAAATATAAATTGCGTTAGAGAAAGAGACGCTAGAAATCCACCATTCAACAATTCCAAATGAAGAAGCTGCAGAGGAAACGTCTCCACTCGGGGTCTGATTCAAATCCCAGGGACTACATCACGCTAGAGTACCAACGCAAATTTTCCTTTCTCAGTAACGCAAAAACAAGAGGCACGGTAAAGACTCTATCTACCAGTGCTCGTTTGCAATTAAACGATCATTTTCGTGAAGATCTTGCGACTAAGAATGGAAGTATGATTGAGATTATGTTGGTGAAGAGAATCACATTCAACGCTATACTCGTAAACATGCTTGTATTAGGAAGACCATAAGCAAGAGGCAAGGTGCTCATCGCAGCTGAGGCTGCACCTTTTCCGACTATAAAGCCTATGACCGGAAGATCGGACGCTAAGACGCTCTTCCAAGTTCCAATCTTAACTGCCACGAAGCGGGTTGCATGAAGCAATAAGCTGATAATCAAGCCAAAGACTAGATCAAAGACTCCAGTAAAAACGTAGATCAATCCAATAAACGTAAAAAAGAAAGTCACGAGGATGAAGGTCAATTCGGAATGGAACCTTACTAAAAGATTTTTCAGCTTAGACAACTGAATAACGTCAACTCTTATCTCCAAAGATCTACAGAGTAACTCAGAATTCCCAAGAATCAAGCCGAAAAGAAAAATCGCTATTACTCCAGTCCCTCCTAACATTTCTGTTGACGAATACACCAGAAGCAACGCAGCCAACGTAAACGTATAAGTAAATTCGCCCTTTCCCGAGAAGTATAAAAGGTTCAACCATGCAATGCCAGCAACTACACCTAAGAAAACTGATATGAAAATATTTTTTATCAAAACAAGAGAAATTTCAGGTAAACCCATGCCTCCTAAGGTTATGTAGTTCAAGATTGTCAATGCAGAAACTAGAACAATTATATCGTCTATCAACGAAGACATAGTCAAAGTTGCCACGGTTTTTCCACCGATTTTCAGATGTTTGCTTACTGCAATGACTGTGGCCGTGTTCACTCCACCCCAAGCAGAAGATAATAAAAGCGAGTAAGACCATCTAAGCGAAAAAACGAAATGAAGAAAAACTCCTATGATGATTGTGCTGAGCAAGAAACCTAGGATTGACAGAACTATCGCTCTTCGGCTTTGCTCCATAACTTCACGAATATTCATGCGCGTACTCGCATCAAAGGCTACAAAGGCAAGTGTAAGCGGCGCAAGAAAAGAAATTATGTCAACCAAAGAACTACGTTCAAAGCCCAACACTGGGCCAAACACTGGTCCACAAATTATTCCCAAGATTATTAGAAATATAACGCTTGGAAGCATGACTCTGCGGGCTAACGTGTCTCCTAAGAAGCTTAAAGTCATAATCGCAGCAGCAGTGAAAATGGCAACTACGACGTCTATACGACCAGCTCCTAAACTAGACTAAAGTCTTTGGTTTAAAAATCTTGCATAATGCAGACTCGAGAAGAGTTCGGTTTTCGAGTAGTCAATCAACTCTATAAGACGCGTGTACAGACCTTTTAATATCCGAGTCTCGCTTCTATGTTTGGAGAGTTCAGATGTCTGAGGATGTTCGCGTTAGCTTGAAACGCTCGCAAAGACGCGGCAGAAGAAATGGGATTAAAACGGACCCAGAAAAGAGAGCTAATCATGAACCGACGGCTCGGCTAAGACCTGACGATCCTACATGGTGGAATTTATATAGTCAAGCCGCAGAAGCAGATTCTTTGCAGTCTAAGAAGCTCGACAAAAAAGGTGAAAGCAAAAAAAGAGAGAGTTGCGAATGATATTTCAACTATTGAGAGGGTTCAACACACAGACAGTTGTCGCAATACGCTTAGGTTAGAACAGCGCGCACATTCATAATTCTAGTTCTAGGCTAATCATGTCTCCCTTTTTGAACCCCATTTTGTGAAAGAATCTGAGCAGGTTCCAGTCGTTCCATTTTACTAAGGTGTAGACAACATCTACGCCTTCTATCGGGGTTCCCTTTGCTTCAGGTTGAATCTCTTTTCCAGTTCGTTTGAAATTTTCAATCAACTTGCTAAAAAGGGCTTTTCCAATGCCTCGATCTTGGTATCCTGGGTCTATACCTATTGTGTCAATCCATCCAACAGTATCTGGCACTCCAAACTCCCATCCACTTACATAGCCGAATATGAAGCCCACAACCTTACTGTTCATTTCTGCAACTAGCGCTGGTCTTGGATAAATGTCAGCGTATCCAATTTTTCTTTTCCAGTATTCATGTCTAGTCTTTCCAAGAATTTTTCTGTCGATCTCAACCACTGCGTCTAAATCGTTTTCAGTAAGCGAACGAATCCGCATTTCACTCATTGCTTACGCATCTCCTATTATGGCATTTTGGGTCTGCGGTTAAAACTTTTTCGCGCGCATTTTCTAAACGTTTCTTAGCACAAAACTAATTATACGTATGTGAGTTTTCTAATGTCATGGACCCACTGAGTTTCATTGTAACCGTTATCCTAGTAACAGCTTCCGGAGCCTTGGCTCCAGGTCCATTATTTTTCGTTACTATATCTCATGGCGCAAAATCGGGAGCTAAGAGTGGATTGTTATTCTCAATAGCGCATACGTTAGTTGAGTTCACCCTTGTCATGTTCTTAGCGTTTGGTCTCCTAACCGTTGCCAACGAGCCTATCATTAAATCTACAGTTGGCGTTGCAGGAGGAATAGTTCTCATTGTTTTCGGAGGTATGCAAATCTATGATTCTATCAAACCAAAGTTTCATGAAGTCAAAACCAAAGAGAGAACACGGAGCCTTCTGTTAACAGGACTAGCCTTTACAGGCTTGAATCCCTTCTTTATTGTTTGGTGGCTGACGGCTGGCGCGAATTTGATTTTTCTCGCTCTTGAGTTTGCTTCTTTCGCCGGGGTCATTTTCATGTATATTTGCCATGTGTGGATGGATTACCTATGGCTAACGGTCATCGCTCATCTTGCAAAAATTGGAACAAACATCTTAGGTTTTAAATGGTATAGATTTCTTGTGGCAGTTTTTGGGGTAATTTTGATCTTTTTTGGTGTTATCTTTCTCGTCAATTCTTTTGGCTCTTGAGAGGGAACATTGATAATCCGCTGTTTTTCAAGTGGTTCAAACATGAGCGATTTCACCCTTTTTTCAGAAACTTCGTGCATTGAAAAAGAAGCGTTAAAGTTTACAAGCATTTGTCATAATTTCTTTTAGCCGTTTGTAGTTCTCTAGAAGTGAAAGCCCTGCTTTTGTTATTTCTGTTTTGCCTCCGTGTTTTCCGCCTTTTTGCGTTTTGGCAACTGGTTCTCCTAAGTGTTTCTCTACTTCTTTAATAAGCGCCCATGCATATCGGTAAGACATGTGCGTAGCCTTTGCTGCGGCGCTAATTGATTTTTTTTCTTTAATTTGCTCCAGAAGTTTGTATGCGCCTTCTCCAAAAACGTAGCTTTCTCCGATTTCGAACCACAATTTGAAATTAGGTTTAATTTTTCTTGTTTTTGGCAAGTTTTTGGCACCTAGTGAATGTGGCTTTTATAGTTTGTAGCCTATTTTTCTTAAAAATTCCTTTCGCGCTTGGATGTCTTTTTCTGTTTCTGTGCCCTTGCTTTTGAAACCGTCGACAACTCCGATTATGCCTCTTCCTTGCTCTGTTTCAGTAATAATAACTTCTAATGGATTCGCCGTTGCAGCGTAGATTGTACAAACTTCTGGAACCTTTTTTATCTTGTCCAACACGTTGATGGGATAGGCGTTTTTTAAGTAGATGACGAAGCTGTGCCCTGCGGCGATGTTAAACGCGGTTTTTGCGGCTAGCTGTTTCAATTCCTCATCGTTACCTCCAAAGCGAACCAAACATGGACCAGAGCTTTCGCAGAAGCCTATGCCAAATTTTATATTGGGAACAGAATTAACCAAAGCTTCGTGTAGGTCTTCAACGGCTTTTATGAAGTGCGCCATGCCTAATATAACGTTGCATTCTTTTGGTACATCTATCTTTACTGTTGTAAACTCCATAAACATCACTTACTGCAGTCAGTATTATTGATAAATTGGGTTTTATGTTTTTGGCGGGCCCGTTGGGATTTGAACCCAAGACCTCCGGCTCCGAAGGCCGATGCCCTAATCCTAGCTAGGCTACGGGCCCTTTTTTATGATGGATTAGTAGGTTTTAAGAAGTAAGGTTTTCTGTTCTCTATGCGTGCGCACGCCTCCCTCCTAGAGGTCTACTATATTATACTAATAGGCTCCTAATATGCTGCAAATACGTCTAGAGAACACGTGTCTCTTTCATAACACGTCGCAGTTTTCTTTGTTGTATGGACTCTTTTCGAAAAACATCGACCACCATGAACAGCTTGCCTTAATTTCCAACGCAACCTTCAGAGACCGATGGCGCATGATTCATTTTTCCATTATGAGTAATTGTTGTGTTAATTCTTTTGCCCAAGCCCCTGTTAGAGGATTTTTCAGAATTTCAGTCAAGTAATCTTTCCACTTGATGTCGAGCGCTTTTTTCCATTTGTCATATTTGCGCACTATGTTTTCATGCGCTTTCGCATGTGATTCACAATATTCGCTTTTCTCATTTCTTTCTTTGTCGCACACTTTGCATTTTGGCAAGTCTTTTCCTCTCCTCTTTTTTTGGGCAAACTGGATTTATGCAGAACTGCCAAGGTCTTCGTCCTTTGAATTTTACCCTGATTATAGGCCAGCCGCAGGTTTTGCATGCTCTTCTGGTAGGCTTGACTGTGCCACGTTGTGGAAGTGGTAGAGAGGTTTCGCAGAGTTTTTGGAAGTAGTTGGTGCAGCCGACGAAGCGTTTGCCTGTTTTACGACTATATAGCACCATAAGCTTGCCTGTTTCACACGTCGGACAATTTCCAATAATTCTTTCTTGAATTCTGGCTTTTCTTACGGCTTCGCTTAACGCTTTTCCTATTGCTTCTTCTTTCTCCTTGAATTGTTCAAGCAATGGTTTCAAAAAGGCTACTGCTTCATACAAAACATTCTCTCGCTTTTCTTCATCGTTTTGGATGCGCTCCATTTTCTCCTCCAAATCCTTAGTCAACTTGACAGAGATTACACCTGGACAGTATTTGTGGAGAATTTCGGTTACGTCAAAACCCAAATCAGTGACTGTGATTCTTTCTTCTGCTACGTATTTGCGGTTGTACAGTGTTTCAATTATGTCTGCGCGTGTGGCTTTGGTGCCTATGCCTTCTTCTTCCATTTTCTTCAACAAACTGCTCGGATTATACCTCGGCGGTGGTTTAGTGAACTTATCTTCGCAAATCACCTTTGTAACATCAACTTTTTCGCCTTCACTAATCTCTGGAAGTGTAACCTCTTCCGAGCGAACATAAGGGTAATAAAAGCGCATCCATCCGTCATACAGAATTTGTCTACCATGCAGAAAGAAGTGATGCCCATTTACGTTGATGGAAACTCGCATGCTCTGTCTAAGCGCAGGCTCGCCGAAAACAGCCATGAACCGTCGCACAACCAGATCCCAGATTCTTCTTTCTGACGGGTCTAACTCTCTTTCGGGTCTGTTTCCAGTCGGATAAATTGCTGGATGCGCGGGGTCTTCTTTTCGTCCTTCATTAGGTCTTAACTTTTGCATTGAAAGAAGTTCTGAGACAAGTTTGTTGTAGGCAGATTCGCCTTTTAAGCCGTTTAATATTTGTCTGTAGCCTATGCTTGGTGGGAGTTTTTGGCTGCTTGTTCGCGGATAGGAAATTAATGCATCCAAGTAAAGTCTTTGGGCAATGTCGCTTGTCCGGCGTGGTGTGTAACCGAAAAGACTGTAAGCCTCAGCCTGCAAAGCACCCAAATCAAAAGGAATCGGTGGCGACAACTGGCTCTTTTTCACATTAATCTGCTCAATTACGCCAGATTTTCCTTTGCACGCCTCCAAAACAGCATCTGCTTCTGCTTTTCTTTCTATAGTCTTCTTTTCATACATCGCCTCGAAAATCTTGCCTTTAATCTTAACTTTGGCAAATATACTCCAGTAAGGCGTCGGCACATAACATTTTATTTCCCGCTCTCGGGCTACAAGAAATCTTAAGGCAGGTCCCTGCACTCTGCCCGTGCTTAGAGTATTGTATCTTCCACTCCAGCGTTTAGCTGCGAGAGTTAAAGCCCTCGAAAGATTAACACCATACAACCAATCCACCTCATGCCGAGTGCGCCCAGCCTCAATTAACGCAAAATCAAGCTGAGCTAAAAGCGCTTCATAGGCGTTTTCCAATTCCATCTTGGTCAATGTGGAGTATTTCATTCTTTTAGCCGAGTTTTCTTTGCTGGAACATGCATATTTGAGTATGGAGTAACCTATGAGACTGCCTTCAATATCGTAATCGCATGCGTCAATAAACTCGGAAGCATTTTCAGCAAGATTAGCAATCACATCTATCCATGCGCGAATCCGTTTTGCAGCCTTCTCCACGGCATAACGAGGCGCCCATTTAAAATTGAAAACAGGATAATAACCTCGCCCTCCGTCTACATGCGTAACGGTGTAAAGATGCCCAACAGCGGGCACTACAACGATTTTCTTGCCTCTTTGCGCAATAAAGTAAGGAACCCCTTTTTCTTCTGTTTTCTGCGGCTTTCCTTCAGCATCGAGCGCTTGGGCGATACGTTGGGCTGCATCGGGTTTTTCAGTGATTATTAAAGTGTATTTTTCCATAGGCAAACTCCTTGCTTTCAAAAAATTTCGATAGTTATAAATAGGTTGCGGTAATTCAAATTTTTGTGCAGCGAGAGAGTGGATAGATTTTGACTCAACGGGTAATTTGTCAAGACTGCGGCCACATCTTATACGAAGGCGACGACTTGAAGCCTCCAGACGAAATCATCCAAAAACACAACGGCAAATGCCCAAAATGCGGAAGAAAACTATCCTTTATTCCTCAAAACGTAGAAGTCAAAAAGTCAAATCCATAAAATAAGAACAAATTTATTTTAAGTACATACCTCACTAAAAATAATATCAATCTAGAGGAGAAAAACTTGCTCAAAAAAACACATTTATACGAATTTCACCGTCAAAATGCCAAAATGCAACCTTTCGCAGAGTTCGAAATGCCCCTGTGGTATAAGGGAATAATACCTGAACATTTGGCTGTTCGTAACAACGTGGGCATTTTCGACGTAACGCACATGGGAAGATGCCTAATAACCGGTCCAGACGCAGAAAAATTCCTGAATTACGTAACAACAAACAACGTCGCGAATCTAACTCTCTTAAGAGCTCAATATTCAACCATATGCAATGAACACGGCGGAATAAAAGACGACTTTGTTGTCTCGAGGCTTGAACAAGAAAAATTCTGCGCCGTATTCAACGCCGCGAACCGCAAGAAAGACTATCAATGGATAATCAAAAACTCTGCAGGATTCAACGTGAAGATTGAAGATGTATCGGACAACATAGCTCTATTTGCTGTTCAAGGACCAAAAGCCGAAAAAACATTACAAAAAATTTCTAGCGAAAATTTAAGCCAAATTGGACGGTTCAAATGTGGCTGGACACAACTCGCAAACGTGCCCACATTCGTTTCAAGAACTGGCTACACAGGCGAAGACGGTTTTGAAGTATTCGTATGGAACGCACCATTGGAAAAACCAGACAACGCAGTAAAAGTGTGGGACGCAATTTTACAAGCAGGAAAAGAACATGGAATCGTGCCTTGCGGTTTGGGGGCACGGGACACGTTGCGGCTAGAAGCAGGCATGTGCCTTTACGGGAATGACATTGACGAAAACACAACACCACCCGAAGCAGGGATAAGCTTCGTCGTTAAACTTGAAAAAGAAAACTTCATTGGAAAAAATGTACTGTTGAAACAAAAAACTGAAGGTGTCAAAAGAAAACGAGTGGGCATTCGCATGCTAGAGAGTGGAATTCCGAGACAACATCACGAAGTGTTCAGGTATGAAGAAAAGATAGGCACCGTTACGAGTGGCACGTTTTCGCCACTTTTAGAGTATGGAATAGCAATGGCGTACATAGCAAACGAATATGCAAATGTAGGCGAGAGAGTGAAAATAAAGATAAGGCAAAAAATGGTTGAAGGAGAAATAGTTAAATTCCCCTTCTACGATTCAACGAGATACGGCTATGCAAGAAAAACTTAATAGTCCACAGATCAAAACAGCACGCATTAACCGTAAGGAAAATAAAAGGGTTCCATTATCTTGATTTGAAAAGAAGGTTGAAACATTGGGAACTGAAGAAAAACTGGGCAAAGTTACTGACGCTTTGAAGAAACTTGGAAATCTTCGGCCAAAAGTCTCCCATTCTACACTTATGACCGCTGTGCTTATTTCGCTTATTCTCTTAATTGCTTTTGTTGTACGGATTCTCCCTATTCGTTGGGGCATGTACCTGTCAGAGTTTGACCCGTACTTCCAGTACCGATTTACGGAAAAGCTAACAACCAGTGGAATTCTATCGTGGTTTGATGCAAACAATCCTTCTTCTTGGCTTAATTGGCGCGACCCTCAACGTTGGTATCCTCTTGAGCAGTCTCTAGGTGGTGTCCATATCACAGGTCGTGCATATCCAGGTTTGCCCATGACTGCTTCCTTTTTCTACCAAATAATAAATCTTTTAGGAATAGATATTTCCCTCAAAAACTTCTGCATACTCTTCCCAGCAATATTTGGAACCCTAGCATGTTTGGTCATCTACTTTTTGGGCAAAGACATCGGAGGCAAAGGGGTTGGCATTTTATCAGCGCTTTTCCTAGCTTTGAACCCTTCTTTCATTTCGAGAACTTCGCTTGGCTTCTTTGACGACGAGACCATTGGAATAGTTGCCATTCTGTTGTTTGCGCTCTTTTTCTTGAGAAGCCTAGACATAGAGCGACCAACAAAACGAGCAGCTGCATATATGGTGGCTGCCGGCTTGACACTTGGCTACATTTGTGCTGGTTGGGGTGCGTCGCTTTACCCGCTTGCCATGACGACGCTTTTTGTATTTGCTCTCCTTATTCTGAGGCGTTACACCACTCGTTTGCTATTCTCTTACAGCATAACTTTTGGAATAGGGCTCTTTATAGCAGTCCATGTGCCAAAACTT
>Ga0209635_10002074_pt1 | contig 15252 bp, 12 predicted proteins | sample DeeMarSWOR230_32_FD_187463 | JGI IMG/M metagenome (GOLD analysis project Ga0209635, IMG submission 187463) | Marine sediment microbial communities from White Oak River estuary, North Carolina - WOR-2-30_32 (SPAdes) (version 2) | ecosystem: Environmental > Aquatic > Marine > Intertidal zone >... | reverse complement strand
AACACATATATTTAAACCTACCAGTCCCCCAGCATGAATGCACCCAGATGTTGATAGCTGCATTTCCTCTCATTCATATTACCACACTCCAGGCAGCAGTCGATATTTCACGCGCTGTGCATAATCAGCATAGCCTGTCAATTCATTGTGCAGCATGCGATCCTCTAATGCTGTGCGGATGACTAGCAAAGGTACCACCACACCTGCAGGCAGAAATGCCCACCACGACCCCAGTATCAAAGGGGTTCCCGCATACATTAACACCATTCCCACATAGCCAGGATGACGCACATACTGATAGGGGCCTTTTGTACACACCTGGTGGCCTCGATCTTTCTGGATGCGCACTCCCGTTTCAAAATAGGTATTAACAGCCATCGCCCACATAATCAGGAGATAACCCAGGGTGGCTAAGGGAATCCCCACTCCTATAGATGAAAAGGGCATGCCAGACCATCCAAATCGAAAATCCAACCCAGCAACAGCAGGAGTTACAAAGAGTACTGGTGAATACGCTATGGCAAAGAGTTTGTCGTATTTCTCAATATCCGATTTCATCTTGCTTCGCTGGCCAATCAATTCTGGATTCACTCTGAGCATGACACTACCAAACACTATTAAAAGTCCACCCTGCAGTATCACAAAAATCCATGCGCGCACCCACTCAATACTCCCTGCAGCAGCAAATAGTATGGCAATCTGGAAAAATAAGATCATCCAAACCTGTATCATCCGCTTTACTACGGAATGCTTCTCATTATTTGTCTTGAACATCCTTTACCTCCTTTCATGTTCTTCAAAAGATACGTATCTGCTGTGCCAATCCAATGCAAATGATTCGTCACTCCTTTGCGCTTTACAGGCTGGACTCTGAGTCACTGTGTGAATCTTTTGAATTCACACTGGACCAACTTTTCAGCACACAGCCAGCCTACTTTTTATACAGAGTACTTCTTTATAAATATTTTGATTACCGAATAATATTTAGCTCGCCTAATTACTAAATAGTGGCAAAAACCATATATACTAATCTGACATTTTTATACGAATCATCTATAACACCACGGGTACGGTCAGTCCAGGGACCATATACCACAATACGTAGTATGGAAGCCAAGGATTCTTATCAAGGTATAAAGGTGGTCAATGGAAGAATGAGAAAGTACTATACCATAACTAAAAAAGGTGAGAAATTTGGAAACACGAAAAAGAATAAGAAAATTGTCTGAGGAGGGATTGTAATGTCTGCAAAAGGATTCACGAAAGGAATCACTCTTAATATTCTTATTCTGGGACTTGTGTCACTGTTTACTGACCTTTCCAGTCAGATGGTTTTTCCATTAATTCCTTTGTTTTTGACCAGCGTTTTAGGTGCAGGGGGTACAATAGTGGGCTTCGTTGAGGGGGCTGCAGAAACTGCTGCCAGTCTTTTGAAGGTGTTTTCAGGATACTGGTCTGATAAAATTGGGAGAAGAAAGCCTTTCGTACTCATTGGGTATGGACTTTCCAGTTTGATGAAGCCGCTGTTTGCCTTTTCTTCTGTGTGGCAGATGGTCTTTGGCATACGAATAGTTGAAAGAATAGGAAAGGGTATTAGAACTGCGCCCAGAGATGTTATCATCGCTGATTCTTCAGATGCAAAGGTGAGGGGAAAAGCGTACGGCATTCACAGGTTCATGGATGGAATAGGTTCAGTCTTTGGAGCTTTGTTAGCTTTTGTACTCCTTCCTTTACTGGGATTCAGAAAGGTGTTCTTGGTAGCTTTTATTCCAGCAGCAATTGCTGTGGTATTGATATTATTTGTAAAAGAGAAAACACAGCGTTCTGCACCAATAAAACCAGAATCCCTTGAAATCAGTATGAAAGCACTTACTCCTTCATTGAAATATTTTATTGCTATTGCTACCCTCTTCACGTTGGGCCATTTTGGGTATCCCTTTTTACTGCTTCGGGCTCTCAATTTAGGGTTTAAGAACGAGACAGCAATTTTGTTGTATGTGCTGTACTATGTTGTGTATTCTGTTTTCATCATTCCAGCAGGTGCAGTATCTGATAAAATCAAGAGGAAGTATGTGATTCTCACAGGATATGGATTATTTGCGGTGACTTCTCTAGGTCTTGTTTTTGCATCCAGCCTGTCCCAGATTGTCTGGTTATTTGTGCTATACGGTGGGTTCTATGCTATGATTGATGGGGTCCAGCGGGCTTATGTGGTTGATTTGTCCCCTCCTCACATAAGAGGAACAGCTTTAGGAACCTTTCACACCTCGGTAGGGTTAGCTGCCCTGCCTGCAGGATTGATTGCTGGTCTACTATGGGATATAATCTGTCCAGAAATGACTTTTGTATTCGGCTGTCTCTTATCTGTGACAGCTGTTGTATTACTGTTGAGTCTTGAAGAAAAGACGTATGATGATTTCAGAGGTGAAAAACGATAAAAGAGGTGAATTCATGAGCTCCAAAGGCGATAGCAAAGTACAGGCCGGTCTGAGAGATGAAATGATAAAAAAAGGAACCAATGTATACAATACTATCTATACAAGAAAAATACGCCCAGTTCTTAACAAAGACTCATCTCTCTTAGATATTGGCTGTGGGACTGGTCATGTTATTCAACAACTAGCTTTGTATGAACATTCTCTCATAGTAGGGTTAGATATTTCTTCAGCAATGCTTGAGAAAGCCAGGACAAATACTGCTCATTTACAGGTTATTCTCGTTGAAGGAGATGGATTGAACCTTCCTTTCCATGACTGTACCTTTGATGTGGTCATAACCAGGTTAGCTGATTACGCTGTAAAAGAAGTCTACAGAATTCTAAAAAAAGGTGGATATTTCTTTGAATACGGGTTGGGACCAGAGGCCGACAAAGAGATTGCAGAGTTCTTTCCAGATAGAATAGATGAAGAAGCTTTTTTCTTTCCGAAAACAAATAAATGGAAAGAAGAAGTAATGAAAGATCTAAAAGAGACGGGATTTGCTATCAACGGTATAAATGACTACAAAGAAATAGACTATTACCAGAATGAACAGGAGTTGATGGACCTCATTGAAATGGTACCTCTGGTGAAGAATTTTGACAGAGAAAAGGATAGAAAGACAATTGATGAGCTGGCAAGAAAATACAAGAGTGAGAATGGTATTGAAATTACATGGCACTACTACGTTCTGGAGGCACAGATACCATTCCGGAACCAACCATCTTCTTGTGAGAAAATTCTGCTCCCCTGTCTCTGAAGCAGCACTTATATAGTGCAATTCAATGCATATTTGCACAAAGATAGCATGAAAGAACGTGATGTGATACCATGACTTTTAATGAAAGAAAGATTGACGAAATCATGGATAAGGTCTGTCAATGGGGTAATCAGTTCGTTAAGACCAAGCATTTTGAAGCGTTAACTGAAGAACAGAAGGAGTGTGCAGAATCTGTAGTCTTATCCTTTACCGAACACATGTATATGGATCATGGATTGATTCCAGAAAGATGGAATGAATCTGCTCTCAGAAAAGTCTGTCTGATTACATTACCAGAAATGATGATCAGTGATGAATCCTATTTTGCATCAATGGCGCCTATACTCTCTGCATTCTTTGAGTTTCTTGCAGAAAACGAAATTAACAATACTTCTAAGCTAGCTGAGAAGATAAGAGGAATTCATGAACAGATCATAGAAAATGCTTCCAACCCTAAAAACTGGAATTTCGCGAAAACTATTGCCCTGGCTGCTTTGGATGTTGGAGTTGATATAACCAATCTTGACGAAATGAACAAGTTCCTCAAAAATAACATGGAAAGATTGCCAGTAGAGAGCATAGTAGAGAAAAATCCAGGAAAAAAAAGAGATTCATTTCCTATCTCGAATAAAGGCAGAAAAAAGAATAAAAAAGAAAAAAATAAAGAAGAAGCTAGTTTCACACAGACAAATATCTACGAATGGGTAGATCGTGGATGTAAAAATGCCTTGAATCAAGAAAAATGAAAAATGGAGGAGGACAAAAAATGTTAGAATGGCGAGATGCTCATGGCCATGCACTCTATGACTACTTTAAGGATGAGAGTGGATATGTACTTGTAGAGAGAGATGATAGGTATATTAATCCCACTCTTAGTGCAGGAATCTACTTTACAGAATATGATGAATGGCCTGAATATGTGAAAAAGGCGTTGCAATATGTGAGAGGCACTGTCCTAGATATTGGGTGTGGAGCGGGGAGACACTCGTTGTGGCTACAGGAGAAAGGGTTTGAGGTGACTGGCATTGATGTATCACCTTTGACTGTAGAAGTGTGCAAACTGAGAGGACTGAAAAAGGTTGAAGTCTTACCCATTGCTGATATCACTCCAGAATTGGGAGTATTCGACACTATTATTATGTTCGGGAATAACTTTGGGTTGGTGGAAAGCTTTGACAAAGCTCGATGGTTCTTGGAAAAGCTCCAGGATATTACCACAGAAAGAGGGAGGATAATAGCTGAATCTAGAGACCCGTACCAGACCAAAGTTCCAGAGCACCTAGAATATCATGAGTTTAACAGAAAGAAGGGGCGGATGGCTGGTCAATTACGGCTAAGGACACGGTACAAGAAATATATGGACCCCTGGTTTGACTATTTGATCGTTTCGAAAGAAGAAATGAAGGGGATTCTAAAAGATACTGGCTGGAGTGTCAAAAAATTCATCGACGGGGAAGATGGCATGTATGTGGCAGTCATAGACAAAAGGGATTAGACCAGCCTTTTTAGCTCAGCTTTTTATAGAGCAAATGGAAGTAGGAGATGGTGAATCTAATGAGAATAGAATATGATGGTACTGAAATAGAGTTAACTCCTACCAAGGTTATTGCTCTGGCGAGAAATTACAGATCACATGCAAAAGAGATGGGATCACCTGTCCCTGAAGAGCCCACCATATTTCTGAAGCCGCCCTCAGCATTAACTGGTAATAATGGCACTGTGATTCTGCCTAAAGTGTCAGAACGAATAGATTACGAGGTAGAATTGGCTGTCATTATAAAGAACCGCTGTAAGAATGTCTCTGTAGAAGAAGCGGCAACGCATATCATGGGCTATTCTGTCTGTATAGATGTGACGGCAAGAGATATTCAAGCAGAAGCAAAGAAGAAAGGGTTGCCTTGGGCAGTAGCCAAGGGGTATGATACGTTTGCTCCTTTAGGTCCAAAGATTGTAGCTGTTGACGTGATTGATCTTCATAACTGTGAAATCTGGTTAAAAGTGAACAATGAGTACAAACAGCGTGGAAATACACGTGACATGATTTTTTCAGTGGATGAACTAATCTCCTATATATCAAAAATTATGACTCTGGAGCCCATGGATGTCATAGCTACAGGAACTCCTGAAGGTGTGGGGCCTATGAAGGATGGAGATGTCATTGAAGCGGGTATAGAAGGGATAGGTACACTCACTTTCAGAACACAAAAGGAAAGGTAACTACATACCCTCTTTGAAACCCTAAGCTAATTCTTTAGAACAGATATTATGATTTTCCAATATCTTTTATCATATCCTCTGGAAGAACTTCTTTTAATCCTTGAAGCGTCCACGAAGCTTGATTTTTCACATCTGCATCTTCATCCTTCGTTTTCTCCATCAGCTTTCTCGCAACATCTGCCATCAGATTTTTAGGTATTGCTTCCCTCAAAGAACCAAATGCCTGCAAGGACTTTCGTCTCACCTGTGGATCAATCTGTTCTGTTTTTTCCAGTAAATCCCGAACTATTGTCACTTTCTGCTCATCAGCCATTTCCTGGAAACTCTTTAACCCTTCAGAAATTTTCACAGAATCATCACTCATCAAATCATCCAGAACTACTTTCTCTCTCTCCCCCAGAATAATTCCAGGCTCTGCAGTCTGAGCAATTCTCAAGTATGGGCGAGGATCTACATCTGCAAAAGGCACATCTCTCAAGAATCGGAGAAGTCCACTATTAGAATAATATTCTTTTAATAATTGTGATCTTTCAAGCTCTTTTCTTCTTTCTTCTTCAGGTAACAAAATCACTCCTTTAACTTGACGTATAAGTCCAGGATAGTTCTCTAAATCTCGATAGAAATCTGCAAATTTTGTCTGCAGCAGAAGAAATTTGATCAGATACTCATTTTCCAGGTCTAGATCAAGAACATCTGATAAAGATCTTCTCATTTCATAAATGTTTAGGAACCTCTTCAGTTTCCTGGGATTGAATTCGTTTTCTCTTATTATTAAGAGATCGTGTTCAGTCAAAGCCTTGTAATTGTCCATGGAAATGCCTTCTGTGAAATTCCGCAAAATCTTCAGGAATTCTTCATCAACATTCTCTTCAATTTTTCTCATTTCAGCAGCGAAACTTTGAATGTCAACTTTTCCTATATATTTCAGAGCATATAGGTACCGTAAATAGAGCTTCATGTCCTCTTCTGTTCTCCTGGGAATGTGAAAAGAAAGCTGGATTATCTTGTCCAAGTAGTCCTCAGCTACACCAGAACCTTTAGTAAACCGTTGAGACACAGCATCGCACACTCTCTCATAATCTAGGCCCAGAACATACACACATTTTTTTGAATTCAGTAAGAGCTTTATAGTCTCTAGGATATCGATGGTGGCACCCATTTTACACCTGTCCAGATCATCTATAAAGATGACAAGCCGTTGAATATTACAGGAATCTATGAAACTCTCAAACTTCTTTTCAAATTCTGATATGGATTCAACTTTTTTCCCAAATTTAAACGATGATTTTAGAGCATCAATGTCAGGCCCCCGTGAGATTATAGATTTTCCCAGAAATTCCAGAAATTGTATCCATTCTATACTGTTTCTGAGCTCTTGAAGTTTTAATCTGGCATTCTCTCCTAGAGATAGAGCAAGTTGATTTAACACTGCCTGGATCAGAGCTGCCCATATCTGTTTTTCGTCATCAAACTTCCACGCATTGAACCAGACTGTTCTTACATCAGATTGGGATTCAAGGGTTTTCTTCAACATGAGCATCAAACTTGTCTTTCCCGTGCCCCAGCTTCCAAAGATGCCAATAGTAAAAGGAGTAATCCCTTCTTCAGTAATCAGTTGTGAAAGTGAATTGGTGTAAGGTTCAAACCCCAGGGCATCAATATCTGTTTCTTTATCTGAAAGCATACATATAATTGGGAAACTGAACTTATATATTTTTCTCTTGAGGACTTGTCTAATATTTTCAGGTTACAACCCATACTATTATGAGATTTAATGATGAATTTCATTCTTGCTGTTGCATGCGTTATTATTTCAATTTGGCTTCACAGTATGGACAGGTATCCCAATCTTCTTTGATTCTGTTCTTACACTGCGGACAGATGAGTACATGAGGTTTGGGTTTTCCTATTGGTTTTTCTATTTCTGGCTCTGTTTTCATTCTCAACATCAGCACAACCGCCAGGATTGCTACTATAATGGGGATTGCATAAAAAAGAGAAGGTGTGTGTGGTATTATATAACAGTAGATATCCTCATTATCAAAACCGTTTCTATTATCTTCGTTTCTATTATCTGTCCATACAACAACGTTCTCATAGATTCCTGGCTCCCGTTGATTCATTGTATCATTCGTTATCCGATTCACCTGCCCCATAGGGAAATCAAAATAACATATATCCCAGTGATTATTTATCTCCTCTTCCCACACAACAATGGTTCCATAGATTGCTGGGTTTGTTTGAATATTCTCTTCAGTTATTTTCCGATCTTCTAATTCTGAAAGGTAGCGCCCATAAATATCCCCATCATCATTTCTGGTATCTGTCCACACAACAATATCTTCATAGATTGCTGGATCATATTGATTGCCCTCTCCTGTCGCTATGGGAAACTCTCTTTCTCCTTCTGGCCTAGAAAAATCATATCCAAAGACATCCGAGTTTACCTTTTCATCTCCATTATCTTCCTTTCCACTATTCTCTGTTATCTCCTCTTCCCACACAACAATGGTTCCATAGATTGCTGGGTTTGTTTGGTTTCTCTCACCAGTCGCTATGGGAAACTCTCTGTCTCCTTCTGGCCTAGAAAAATCATATCCGTAGATATCCCAATTACCATTTCTAGAATCTTGCCACACAATAATATCCCCATAGATTGCTGGGTTTTTTTGTATGGCCGGATCTCTTGTTATATTAACCGCTTCTTTCCCTGGGGAAAGATCCTTAAAATAGATATCAGTGTTATGCTTTGTTATCTCCTCGTCCCCCATAGATGTGTTATTCTGTGTTGTTTTCTCTTCCCACACAACAATGGTTCCATAGATTGCTGGGTTTGTTTGGTCATTTGTGTCTGTTGTTATTTGAAATTCTTCTTCTGTAGACAAATTGTACCCGTAGATATCCCAATCACCCTTTCTAAAATCTTGCCACACGACAATTTTTTTGTGGATTGCTGAGTCAGACTGATTACCTGAGGCTGTCGTTATCTCTGATTCTCCTGCAGAAATACGACAATAATTGATATTAAAATTGCCAACTTTCTCGTCTTGCCACACAACAATATCTTTGTAGATTGAGGGATTAGATTGGTTACCTTGGCTATTCGATATGCAAAACTCATCCTCCTTAACAAGATTATACCCATAGATATCCCACTCGACCGTTTTGTTCCTATTATCCTGCCATACCACAATATCTCCATAGATTGCTGGATTTTTTTGTTTGGCCGGATCTCTTGTTATATTAACCGCTTCTTTCCCTAGGGAAAGATCCTTAAAATAGATATCAGTGTTATGCTTTGTTATCTCCTCTTCCCATACAACAATGGTTCCATAGATTGCTGGGTTTGTTTGGTCTCTCTCACGAGTCGCTATGGGAAACTCTCTGTCTCCTTCTGGCCTAGAAAAATCATATCCGTAGATATCCCAATTACCATTTCTAGAATCTTGCCACACAATAATATCCCCATAGATTGCTGGTTTCCGTTGATCTTCTTGGCTTGTTGTTATGGGATAATCTGATTGTTTTTCACGGTCAAAGTAATAGATATCAGAGTCACTGCCTCTATGATCTTCCCACACTACAATATCTCCATAGATTGCTGGGTTAGATTGATCACCTTGTTTTTCCACTATCTGAATTGGATTGCTACTAACAAGGTCATATCCGTAGATATTCCAATTACCTTCTCTATTCTCCTGCCACACAACGATATCCTCGGAAATTGCCGGATTCCATTGACTGTTTGGATTATTTTGTATATGATATTCTCGATTTGTAGAGAATCTACATCCATAAATATCATATCTACCACCTATGTAACCTTGCCAGACAATTTTGTCCTCATAGATTGCCGGATTGGACTGAGAATATGGCTTCCCTATGGAAAACTCGCTAGAACCTTTGAGAAACCCCCCAAGGCTTCCAAAATAAAAAGCAAGAAGCAATAAGATCACAACGAGTGTTCCTCCGATTTTGCTATTTGGCCTCACATTCTTTACCTCCTTTGTACGTGAAAAACTATTTATTACTATAATAAGGAAATGCAAATATATAAAGTTTTTGGCGGTTGATTGTGAGTATCTCAAAATCTCTCTAGAAAATGTTGTTAGGACTCATAATTCCACTATATTGAAAATGGATTCCATTATTACGAACGTGTATGATCAATGTCGTTGCCATGAAATCAGGGATAAGTTCCCTATCTTCTAAATTCTATTCTTACATTCAAATTAAGCTAACATTTGAGATTCGTTTTCTCCATCAGCTTTCCCACATATGTCTCATCTGCATAAACAGCTTCAGCTTCCCTAATTCGGAGTGTCCACATTTCTATCTCGTGTTCTATATTCCTTTTTGTAGCATGGTGTTGACTCTCTAATATTGGTAATATTTGCATGGGCTTGCGGCCTTCCGCTTCTTCAATGATGAATTTCATTCTTGCTGTCGCATGCGTTATTATTTCAATTTAGCTTTACAATATGGACAAGTATCCCAATCTTTTTTAATTCTGTTTTTACACTGCGGACAGATGAGTACATGAGGTTTCTCCTTCACCTTCTTTTCCTTGATCTCTTTTTCTTTTGGCTTCCTCTTCCATATAAGCATAGCAGCTACTATGGTAGCTAGTAAAGCTGGAACTGCATACAAGAGTATGGAGAGGTCAGTTGATGAAATAGGTATGGTCAACTCTACGGAGGTAGTTTGATTTTTTTCCACTATTACAGATTCCTCCGCCTCTTCACCTTGCCACCTTGCTTTCACAGGATGGGAACCTTCTGAAGCTGAAATCATAAATACTCCCTCTTCTGAGGTTTGACCTTTTAGAAATTCATCAATATATACATCACACTCCTTTACAGGATTACCATCCTGATCAAAGACGTGAACTTGGATTGTTCCTCTCTCGTCTGCGGGTAAACTGAAGGAAAAATCTACATCCTGTGTCTCAGTGGATTCAACCCTGATACGTGTTCTGTCGTCTATCTCCTCAAATTCTACAGTTATAACATGTTCTCCAAACTCCACATCCTGAATCACATAAATCCCAGAACTATCTGTTTTCCCCCGAAACCCATCATCAAGTAGCACATCCACTTCGGGAATAGGTTCTCCATTGTGATCTCTTACCTTCACTTCTATGTTGGCCACCTTTCTTACTATGTAGAACTCACATTCTGCCGAATTGCTTCCAACCTCTGCGTAGATTGATTTCTTTCCGTATCCATATTCTTCTTTCAAGGTCCACCCTCTGGAACCTTGCCCTGAACCTGATACTTCCCCAAGTTTATCCAAGGTTTTTCCATCAGTATCTTTCACCCAGAAAGTAATCCCTCCCTGGGAAGCTATCCAATGTACTTTGAGCATGTCACCTACAAAGTATTCCCCACTGTATCCTCTGTCTATCCAGATGATTAAAGGAAATTCTGCAAGAAGATCATATCCCAAGATATTTTCATTCTCATTTCTCGTATCCGTCCACACTACAAGATTCCCATAGATTGCTGGTTCTGATTGATCATTTTCATCTGTGGTTATCTGGAATTCTTCTTCTGTTGAAAGCTTGTGCCCGTAAATATCCCAATTACCATTCCTGTTGTCTTTCCACACAATAGTGTCACCATGAATTGCTGGATTTTGTTGATCATTTTCATCTGTGGTCATCTGAAATTCTACTCCTCCTGAAAGGTTATATCCATGGATATCTTTGTTACCATTTCTCGTATCTGTCCATACCACAATATTGCCACAGATTGCTGGGTTCGTTTGAACACTTGTATTCATGGTGATTTGAAATTCTCTTTCTGTCAAGAGGTTATATCCGTAGATATCCTCGTTGCCATTTCTGTAATCTGTCCAGACTATGATATCTCTGTAGATTGCTGGATTTTGTTGATCATTTTCATCTGTGGTTATCTGAAATTCTTTTTCTGTCAAAAGGTTATACCCATAGATATCTTTATTACCATTTCTGTAATCTGTCCAGACTATGATACCATTGTAGAGCGCTGGGTCTGATTGATCATTTTCATCTGTGGTTATCTGAAATTCTTTTTCTTCTGAAAGGTTATACCCATAGATATCTTTGTTACCATTTCTCGTATCTGTCCATACAACAATATCACCATGAATTGCTGGTTCTGATTGATCATTTTCATCTGTGGTTATCTGGAATTCTACTCCTCCTGAAAGGTTATACCCATAGATATCTTTGTTACCATTTCTCGTATCTGTCCACACAACAAAATTGTCATAGATTGCAGGATCATACTGATCACTGGGGTCTGTGGTTACAAAAACTTCGCTAAAGCCTTCGATATAAAAGATGTGAACTAGCAGAACTACCACGAGTATTCCTCCAACCTTACTGTTTAGCCTCATATTTTCCCTCCTTAATACACTGTAATCCTCCATGCCTGGAATAGTTGAGTTAAGAAAGTATATAAACTTTTCCAATGCCCTTCAAAAAAGGATTTCCTCGGTGTCTTGAAGAGAAACTTTCTTGGTTTACAGGAAGTAATACTTCTTTTCTCTGTCTTTTCAGACCGTTCTATCTTTTTTGCAGCAAATACAGCAATAACTATGAGTACCATCACTACAAGAGTTACCAGGAAAACCTGAGAACCAGAGGCTTCTTCTGCAGGATAGAGGTACAGTTCATAGAAAAAATCATATTGCTCTGTATAATAATCTCCCTTTTCTATTCTTACTGTATAATAGATCTCCCATATCTGCTCTGTTGGGTTGAGTCCCCATCCTTCTACCATCACTTCAAATGTGAATGATACTCTTTCCAATGGACCAAGATCTTCTATGGTAAACCTTTCCCAATCCATTGTTATGCCATAGGGGAGCTGAAAGTCCTTCAGTATCACTTTTTCCAACGTCTCTCTAGATATGTTTTCTAAAATCAGCGTGTACCTGACTGTGACATCTCCAGTTACGTCATCTATGTAGACTACTTCACAATCTGCATCTGCTACAAGTGCATCCTCTGGATATGGAGGATATCCTTGAGCTCTACATGTTCCCATGAAAGCCAGGAGAACTACCATCACCAATATATTCTTTCTAGTCATTAGCCTCACCTGATAGGGCGAGAAATATGTTCTTATTAAGGTTTGGGTCTGCAATAGTCAGTACAAACCTGAATTCTCAAAAGAATTCACCCCATAATCAGGTAGACTATTAGAACCATCATTTTGGGAATGAAATACTTTTTCAGTATCTATAATATCCACTAATTTACCTATATTCAGGTTCCCATATTCACCATCATACCCAGGAGGATAAAATCCAAATTCTCCTCTTTTCACATGGAGAAGTGCTTTGAGAATGTCCTGATCAATGCTGTTTCTCAGTATATCTGCCAGTTCAGTTTCATCCATGAACCACAAATCACACTCTGATCCCACCAAATCCACAATCTTCTTGTACCCTTTCAACACTTTTTTCGCAGTTAAGGACTTGATTCCCAGGCTTCTGGCCACAATTTCAGCTAATGGGATCATATTTACGAAATTTCTCTTCTTTTTTCTGTTTCTCTTTATACTTATATTCTTTGCTATTCTTCTCATTCCTTCTGCTTTTGAAGATTGTTCCTTCTGCAGTATTAGTGCTCTCTCCAAAACGCCAATAGTCAATTTTTTGGAACAGATGGGACACTTATGATTCTCTGGCACATATTCTGGAGAATAAAAACAGTAAGAACCATTATGCCCTTTCCGGTTACCTCTGTGACCCGTTAGAAAGTACCGACCCTCAGCAGGATGAAACTCAGCAGTTCTTACCACGTTATTCTTTCTTATAGCTTCTACTAAATGAGAATAATCCATTTTTCGCATTTCAAAAGTGGTAAACTCCCTCCCCATCCGGTGCAAATGGTGTGAATGAGCATCACTATTTGAAATCCAGGTTCTATCCTGCAACTCAGGTATCAATTCCAACAATCCAGGATCTGCACTCAACCCAGTTTCAATTGCTGATATCTCCCTAGAATATTCTCCAAAAAACTCATTCAAATATGTAATAGGTCTTTTCGATCCATAAATACCATCTGGAGTCAACACGTGAGCAGGTATAATCTCTATTTTACTATCAATATCTCTCATTGTACACAACCTTTGAGAAACATCATTTTTATCTTCACAAACAATAAAGGGCCTTCCAATGGTATTTTTCACTCCCCAATTTTCCATTACCTTACAAACTCTTTCTATTGCATCAAAAGAGGGAAATAATACAACAGTATGCACTGATTTTCTCCCTTTTTCAATCTTTGATGTTATAATAACCTCAGTCTGCAGCACAAATTTCGTTTCTCTCTCTTCAAAGGAGAATATACCATCTTCTATTTCTTTCACATTCTCCTTTAAAACCTCCATCCATTGAGGATGTAAACAATCACCAGTCCCAATGACATCAATACCCTTCAGTGACATCATCTCATCAATTTTAGCTAACGATATCTTTCCCACGCCGCCAGCATATCCTGAATGTGCATGAAGGTCTGCATTAACCTGCATATTCCCTTTTTTTGGTGACCATTAATATATGTTTGGTTCATCTACATTCTGTTGCAGTTCACCATTTAGCATCGAATTCAGTATTTTTCTTATTCTCTCAAGACTTGAAAGTAAAAATGACATCAATAATTCATGTAATAAAATCGATCAAATAAAAGCCGCAAACGTTTAAATAGCACTAAACCATGCAAAATCATGGCACAAGCCCCCAAAAGCCAGATACTGGAGGGCCCAATAGTCAAAACGTTGTTTATCCTGGGCTGGCCAGTGATGGTGTCCAGTCTATTGCACAGCATGTATAATATTGTGGATACGTTCTGGCTGGGAAAATTAGGACATCCAGAATCTACCTATGCAGTGGCTGCGTTGCAGATCTCGTGGCCCATTGTGTTCTTGATGATAGCCATGGCGTTCGGGTTTGGGTCAGCAGGAGTGGCGTTAGTGTCCCAGTATACTGGCGCTGAAAACCAAAAAGAAGCGAACAAATCTGCAGGTCAAGTGTTGTTCATGTCACTACTATTCGGGCTCACTGTGGGTATTTCAGGATTCATTCTCTCACCAGCCATTGTGGACATCCTGGGTATTGAAGCAGACATTGCTGAACTGGCAGTCACTTATTTGAAAATCATCTTTCTGGGTATGCCTTTCATGTTTATATCCATGATATTTGGATTCATTTTGAGAGCCTATGGAAATATGGTAACTCCTATGAAAGTGGAGGCCATCACTGTCTTTGTCAATTTGATTCTAGATCCCATCCTCATTTTTGGGTTATTTGGGTTACCCAGGATGGGGGTTATGGGAGCTGCTCTGGCCACAGTTTTTTCCCGATCAATTTCATCCACTGTTGGGCTGCACATTTTGTTCTCAGGAAAATCTGGCATCAAAGTAACACTCCCCTATTTGAAACCTGTGAAATGGAGAATCTTCCAGATTCTCAGAATTGGTATACCTGCGTCTGTGGGCCACTCGGGAACTGCGTTCGGATTTGTAATCTTAATGTTCATCATTGCTCGACTGCCACATCAGGGTGTGGTACTAGCTGGATACGGCATTGCCAACAGGTTAACCAATTTGATGTTCATTGCTATAGAAGGGTTAGGAGTAGGCATGTCCACCATACTGGGGCAGAGCCTGGGGGCAGATAATGTAAAACGGGCAGAAGAAGTAGCCAGAAAAGGCATGCTGGTGATGTTTTTGGTGCTGGTGGCTGCTGCAGCTTTTCTGTTTTCAGTAAGAGCGCTGGTTATTCAGGTTTTTATTAATAACGTAG
>Ga0209635_10002073_pt1 | contig 15257 bp, 13 predicted proteins | sample DeeMarSWOR230_32_FD_187463 | JGI IMG/M metagenome (GOLD analysis project Ga0209635, IMG submission 187463) | Marine sediment microbial communities from White Oak River estuary, North Carolina - WOR-2-30_32 (SPAdes) (version 2) | ecosystem: Environmental > Aquatic > Marine > Intertidal zone >... | reverse complement strand
TGGGAACCAACCCATTCTCATATGCTAGGCGTTCTCGTTCCAATGCCTCCTCAATTGTTGCATGGCGGGCATTAGGCCATTTTGAAAGGTCTATTCTTTCTGAAGCTTGGCCTATCCATGTACACCCCTGGTGAACGTCATGGTTTTGGCAGTTATTTGCTAAACGACATCCACAATCCATCATTACTATATGACTTGCTTTTTTAATAAAATGTTCTGTTACAATTAAGGGTAATACTTTTTCTTCATAAGTTCCTAAACACACGTCGATGGGAATTGGAGAACCATTAGAATTTTTCATGTCAAAAAAGCGTTTAGCGAAAAATTTGATACCTGGAATTTTAGTTAATTTAATCAATTTTTTATAGCGCTTTGCACGAGGTGTATCTATTTCAATTGGTTTTAAATCAATGGGTTGAGCTTTTTTCATTAAATTTCTCTCTTTTTATTTCATTCAAGGATTAATAATATTCTTAAACGTAAATTAAATAAATATTATCAAATGAAGATAACATTTTTTATATTCTAATATTTTAACAGTAGTATCATATCGAGATTTTCAGCATGGAAATAACCAAAAGTGAAGATTTTCTCATTTTCTATGGGCTCACTCCAAAAATTTCGAAAAAAAAACTAATCCATAATGGATTATTAGAATTTATGAAAGAAAAGCAAGCAATTGATCCTTCAGATAGATTTAATTTAATCATATTTAATAAAGAAGGGCCTAATTATTTGGAACATTTCACATTTGATCCTTTTCTTATTTTAAGAACGTTAAAGTCGTTAGAACGTTCTATGGTTATAGCAAACATAGCAAGTGGAATTTTTGTGGCTACAACTTTTATCATTGAAGTATTTAAACGAATTACTGAAAAAATCTTTCGGTTGTTAATTTTAATTGATCACGAGACAGATGATGTCCCTTCCCAATTTATGCCTGTTTTAGAAAATCTAATAGAAAAAGTAAAGGATTTACCTTTCTTTATTGATGTTATCTGCTTAGATGAACAAATAATCAACTCAAAACCTAATTTAATGAAATTAGTAAATAAATACAACGGAGAATATTATCAAGTTAAGAGGAAGGAATTTTTAAGTACTATCTTAACTAAAATTGCTAAAAAAAAGTATATTAAAACTGAATTTTATGGACAAAATAATTTGATAATAACTGAAGAAAACAAACCCTTTTTTATAAATCTAGCAGATGATCCACCAAATTTTGATAAAATAGCGACATGCTCCATCTGCTTTAAAAGAGATAATGAAGGTTTGGTCAAATGTCCTGCTTGTGGAACGATAACCCATAAAAGTTGTTGGTCTCAGTGGGCAAAAACATCTAGTTTTGGAATCCCTCATGTATTTAGGTGTCATAATTGCTTTAATATTTTGAAACTTGATAAAAATTTTGTACTTGATGTTCAAGCAGGTAGAATACCTATATCTCCAGAGATAAGACAAGTAGAAAAGAAAAACATCGTTGAATACTTACGAGAAATTGAATCAAAAACTCAACCGAAGGTGGTTCACACTGACGACCCATTTGCGCCAAAAAGCAAAATTTTGATTTGCCCTAACTGTAGTAAAATCATAAAAAGTGAAAAAAGAAATTGCCCATCTTGCGGTTTTTTATTATATTAAGTGAAGAATTTCAAGATATTAGGGCTCATCAAATCAAAATTATTGATATGATGTTTGGAAAATAAACTCCAAACCCTATTAAGAAAGTTATTAAATTTGCGGTAATAACAATTGAAGTTGTTTTTTTTAATCCAGGGTATTTTAAATATTTATTATTGGAATTTTTAAATAAGGAATTTATTAAAAAACATTCTAAAGTAATTGGTATTATTTCTATTGAGACATAAATGATTAAAAAATAAAATGACGCAACGAATCCAAGAATTGAAGCAAAAATTTGAGTAATGGGAAATGTGAATAAATTTACGGTAAAAACCAATTTATAAATTTTTGAATCATTAAGAATTTTCTTATTTAAAAATATATAAACAACTAAGAATTCAGCATTGAATGTAATCAAAAACATTAGCGGTAATTCAATAAAAAAATAAAATAAAACATCTTTAGTATCAAAAAGTGATATTCTTTCTACTGGAACGGGGTTAGCGTTTACATTTGGAATAGTTAAAATGAAAATAATTAGTAATAACCATGTAATTAATGCGTTTCTAAATTTCATCAAGTAGTAAATGTATAAGTAAATTTAAATATTTTTGGGATAATTAAAATTTTTTTTAAGATTATTTCCAATAACAAGGATAAAAGTAGGCAATCTCCATTGGATTGCTTGGGAATCCATCTAAATGCTTATTCCATGCATCATAATTTTTTTCTATAAAACAATAAGCACATGGACAGAGTTCCTCCACAACATATCTCTGTATATCCCAATAGAGCTGTTTTCTTTTATTTTGATCAGTTTCTTCAAGACCTGCTAATATATAAGCTTCTAAAATTGGATCATTGACTTGCGCTGAGTTAAATGAGGACGTATTACTCATTAAAAAATTAATATAATTGGATGGATCATTAAACTCTGGCCACCATTCTATCCAGAAATGTTGTAATGCATCCCATCCAGCACTTATTTTACGTTTATTGAAAATCCGGTCTTCATAATCCTTCTCTGTCATACCTGCATCTATAACTCTAACTCCGATTTTTGAAAGATTATTTTCTAATAACTGGTTTATATTCTTTCGGTAGATACTATTTAAATTATAAGTATAATTTATTGTCAAAAAGGGAGTTGAAGATGCTGCTACAGCTTCCCATTCTCCATCCGAAGTAAAGCCAATTCCATGCCCCATTTGATTCATATATTGTCTTGCGATAGTAAGGTTTAAGACCGGAACGTTAAATGACCAATTGGCAAATAAGATCCCTAATGGAATAGGGGATTTTAATCTAATTGCCTCTCCTTCTAAAAGGTTATCTATCATATAATCATAATCAAGCGCCCAAGATATAGCTTTTCTCCACGTATTATTATATAATTTGTTATTGAATGCAAGGCATTGTACAGTAGCTCCATATCCACCTTCATATAAGGTCACCATATCGTCTGCTTCCATAGTCTCTAGATATTCTGGGGATATATCTGTTATTATATCAATTGCACCAGATAAAACTGCTATATGTCTAGCCTCATCATCCTCAATTCTAACATGTACTAAGACATAAAGAGATATTGGTTCTCGATGGTAATAATTAAATTGAGTGAATCTTACTTCATAAGTTTCAAGCTTTTCTATTTTCATAGGACCAGTTCCAATGCAGGGTCCATATCCTGAAGAACCTACCACATCAACATTAGCTGGATCAATATAATCTAATGGAGGTGTAGAGGTTGGTGACATTATAAATGATCCAGGAAAAGTTAATAAAGCCCGGAATGGACCATAAGGTCTATTTAACACAAATTTTACTACATAATTGTTGATAGCTTCAGTGTGGTTAATGATGGGCGTACCATCAGGCCATTCATATAAGGATCGGATAATTGTTGACTTAGTATAAAACACAGTATTGGGAAGGGTTCCAGATATATTCATTAAATAATATAACCTGCTAAAACTCCATACAACAGCATCAGCATTAAAATCGGTATAATCGTGGAATTTAACCCCTGATTTAAGGCTAAAGGTCAATTCTGTTCCTGTAGGATCATAAGTACCCAAATCAGTTGCCAATAATGGATACAGGGCCATTTCAGGGTGACTAAAATTAATTGCAAGTAACCCTTCCCAAATCATGATAATTGCATCAATGGAAGCCGAATTCCGACAATATTGAGGATCAATATCCTCAGCTATATACTTGCTCCCGAATTTTGTGGACATTCCTGGATGATAATCATCATTATTATATTTATATTGACTAAGATAAATAAGTGGTAATATTCCAAATAAAAAAATATTAAGAATTATTCCTATTGTAATCAAATTTTTTAATAAGGTATTTCCATCTTTTTCTCTCATAGTAGAGAACTTTTTTATATTTTTTGTCTTAATAAAATTGATACTAAGTAAACTTATGTCTCATATTCAAGATACAAAAAAGTCAAGAAAACTTTTAATTCTTTCCTACAGATGTAAGCTAATTACTTTAATTCAATTCGACCAATTGCTCTAAATGGTATATTTTTGCTAAATTCATTATAGTCGAATATTCTTCTTCCATCTATGAGATTTGGTGTTCTCATAAGTCTTTTAAAATCATCTGGTTTTAATTGTCGGAACTCATCCCATTCAGTAATTAGTAAAGCGCATTCAGAATCTTTTAAAGCCTCCTCAGTTGATCCAGCATACGTGATTTTATCTTTTAATTCAATTTTAGCAGTTTTGATTCCTTTAGGATCGTATCCTACAATATTTGTTACATTTCTCCTTAATAATTCATTTATTACCCGAATACTTGCAGCTCCTCGCATATCATCAGTACCAGGTTTAAATGCGAGGCCTAATAAAGTAATTTTTTTACCTTTTAACCCTCCAGTTAATTTCTCGGCAATATTAACAATATGTACTGCTTGGTCATCATTAATATCAAGAACAGCTTCCAATAATTTTGATTCATATCCCTTACTCTTTGCCCATGCCTTTATGGCATTAACATCCTTATGAAAACAGGCCCCTCCGAAGCCTACACCTGCGCCTAAAAATCTTGGATTTATTCTATAATCCAAGCCTACACCTTTCATCACTTGCACAACATCAACATTGGGAACTAACTCTGCAAAGTTAGCAAATTCATTGGCATAACTTATTTTAGTTGATAAAAGACAGTTATTTCCATACTTAACTAATTCTGCACTCTCTAAATTCATTCTGAGGATAGGACAGTTTTTTAGATGATCACCATAGAAATATTCATAAAATTCTTGTAGCATAGCACCGCTCTTTTCGTCAAATTCTCCTATTATAATTCTATCTGGATGCAAAGTATCTTCAATCGAACGTCCTTCAGCTAAAAATTCTGGTTGCATACATAATCCATAATCCTTCCCTGGTTCTTTTCCTGAAGCCTTGGAGATGATTTCTCCTACTAAATTGCGTGTTGTACCAGGAACTACCGTTGATCTTACAACCACTAAGTGATATTTATCTTTTTTCTTTATTACTTCTCCAATTTCTTTTGCTGTACTTTCAATGAAACTTAAATCAATACTTTTATCCTCCCTCATAGGTGTTCCTTGAGTAATCATGGATATATCTGTTTCTAATACTGCTTTAACTGAATCTGTAAGACATTGTAGTAACTCTGGATTATTTTGTTTAATATCATCTATCATTTCTTGTAACCCTGCTTCAAAAAAAGGTGCTTTTCCATCATTGATTATAGCTGCTTTTCTTTTGTTATGAGTAGATGCTAATACTTTTATATCTTTATTAGCAAAACATGCAGCGGAACATAACCCAATAAAACCAGTACCTAAAATTGATACACTATATTTGTACATTTTAATTCTCATTCATTCTTTTTGATAATAACAAAAATATTAGATTTAAGTTTATACCTTTCGATTCTCTCATTTCATAATATTCTGAAAGAATGCTAAGAAAAATTTATAACAATAAGAAAAATGTATTTAATCTATGAAATTTTAAAAGAGATTTTTGAAAAATGAAAGATTTAAGAAAGAAATTAGAAATTAAAACAAATGCTTTAGATGCTGTAAATAAATTTTTTTCTGACGAAAATAATGTTCTAATAAATAGTCTGTTTGAAGTAATTGATAAGTATGGCGGAGTTGATGAAATTAATAAAAATGCTAGAGATGCAAGAAATTTAGATAATTTATTAGATAGATTAAGAAAGAAAAAGCCAGATTATGCCCACGATATTGAGTGGTTAATTGAGCAAAGAGATAAAGGCGCGTTTATTAGTATTTCTGATTATAAAAAAAAAATCCTTGGAGAAAAATTTTCGGGGATGAATTTTAGTAAAGATTATGCTGTTACCTTAGAACTCTCAGCTTGTCAATATTTTCCATTTTTTATAGATATCGCAAAAGCTGCGATTGAAGATCAGAATTTAATGCCAGGGAGAATAATTCGAGTAAGAAAAATGAAAGAGCAAGAAGAAGATGGAGATATATTAGGTATGGCTGCTGCTATGCAAGTTATAGGTGCAACTTACGTTGAAACACTCGATACAAAAGGAACAGCTCCTGGTTCAGATGGGATGCCAGTAAATGTCCATCTAGGAGGCCCTGATACTATTACAGGTTATTTTGGAGGAGTTGGGCAGCCAAATGATTATGCTTTAAAATGGATTGATGAATATCTTTATTATTATACAAATTATGGCATTAAACAAGTTCTAAATGTCAATCCTGGAACAGTACTACTTGGATATTTTATTCATAAATTAGGAATAAATAACGAGTTTAAAATTTCAGTATATATGGGTAATGATAATCCTTATGCATGTCTTTGGACCCTATTAACAGCCAAATTATTTGCACGTGAAGATGGAACAAGTCCTTTAATTGGTTTTAATCTTGCTAATTCAGTAAATAATAAGACACTTGAATTATCTGCATATATTAGAAAGGATTTTGGCTTTGAAGATGTTGTAAGATTAGAGCATCATGTAATTGAAACATGGAAAAGTATTGTAAGACAACCATACGATCGACGAGAAGAATTAGTAGAAGTAGCAAAGAAAGTAAAAAATATAAGTGCAAAACACGAAGGGGGTAATATTGAAGTAGAAAAAACCCGTGAACATCCTTCAGATATTTTAGATTATTTTAGAGATAAGCAAGAAATCATTGAATCAGGACAATGGGAATTTATGCGAAGAAATCACCTTGATAGGTATATTGCAGTAAATACCACTGCTCAGGTACTTATTGAAAATGGTATTGAAATAATTGCCGCTCAAAACTTACATAAATAAAAATTAAATGGTTGATTGTGAGAAAAAATGAGTAAATTTGATTTTAGGCCTTCAGGAGTTATGTCTGCGATGGTGACTCCTTTTAATAAAGACGAATCCATAAATGAAGAAAATTTGAGAAATCTGGTAAATCACCTTATTGATCAGGGTGTTAATGGACTTGTTCCTGTTGGTACTACTGGAGAATTTGTAAATATGACTTTTGAAGAACGATTAAAAGTAATTGAAATTGTAGTGGATGAAACAAATGGTAAAGTTCCAGTTATAGCAGGAACTGGAGAAACTGGAACAAAATTAGTAATAGATGCTACTAAAGCTGCTACTGATATTGGTGCTGATGCCGTATTAATAGTTACACCATATTATTTAAAGCCAAAAGCAAAGGGATTATATGATCATTATTTTACTATAGCAGAAAAAACAGATATTCCAATAATTTTATATAATATACCTGTTTGTACAGGAGTGGAATTACCTTGGACTGTTGTAGAAGATCTCGTAGATATCGAAAATATTGTTGGTATTAAAGACTCAAGTGGAGATTATAAGTATTTCTCTGCCCTGTTAGAAAAAGTTAGTGATAAAATTTCAGTCATGATTGGATGGGATGAAAATGTCTTGGGTGCTTTAGCAGGAGGAGCAGCTGGATGCATTCTGGGCTCAGCAAATGTGTTCCCTAAAATCTGGCTTGAAATATATAATCATGTGAAAAATAATCGTTTAGAGGAAGCACAGATACTTCAAAAGCGAGTTCAAAAATTAGCAAGACTTTTAATAAATTCAGGAGCACTAGGCGTTAAATCTTGTTTAAATATGATGAAAGTTCCAGTAGGTAAAACCCGACAACCAATTGTTTTAGGTGATGCTCTTTCTTATGAAATAAAAGATGAGTTACGAGTTGAGCTTGAAAAGTTAGGTTTGATTCAAAAGACAGAATTAAAGTTTGAATTTGGAGAAAAGCCACTTACAAGCCGATTCTATGCTGTTGGAATTACACCTGAGAAAATCTCAGATTTTGATTTAAAAGTAGGGGAATCCCTTGTAGGCAATCGTGTCGAACTTGCACATATTGATCTTCTAATTGGTAGGAAAGATGGTCCAGTTGGAAATGCATATGCTCAAGCTTTAACAAATCCAGAAGAAGGACGGGAAGGGCTTCAAGTCATACTTGAACCTAATATGCAAATAAAACCACCTACAATTATGATTCCTACAGTTCGTCCAATATCACTTCGGCATGCAAGTTTAACATATGGACCTGCTCAAGCAGCAATAGCTAAGGCAGTAATGCAATGTGTTGAAGATGGAATTCTTCCTAAAGAATTAGCAGATGATATTGTAATAATTGTAAATGTTTTTGTGCATCCAAGTGCAAGCGCAAGAAAAAGAATATTTATTAACAATTATAAAGCAACTCGTAATGCGATTCGAAAAGCAATGGAAGGTTTACCCTCTGTAGATGATGGTATCGAGAACGCAGAAAGTGCACGACATCCATTTAGAAATGATCCCTAATTAGGAGGTAATGATTATAGAATTGAAATATCTTTTTAGTCCAGGCAAAATTGGAAATATAAGCATTAAGAATCGGCTGGTTCGTTCAGCTACTTGGGAATCAAGAGCAACTGAAGATGGCTATGTGACTGATTCACTTATTAAATTCTATAACGAATTAGCAAAGGGAGGTATCGGATTAATAATAACTGGATATATTGCCGTGGATCCAATAGGAGCTCAAACCACTCGCATGACAAGAATTTATGATGATTCCTATATACCTGGACAAAAAAAATTAGTAAATTCTATTCACGAATATTCAGATGTTAAGGTGGCTGCTCAAATAGGGCATACAGGTAATAATGCCATAAGTCGTAAATTAGAAACCGTTGGTCCATCACCAATTAGAGATCCTCTAACAAAAAAAATTTGTCGAGAATTGAAAAATGAAGAAATTAAAGAAATCACAAGGAAATTTGCTGAGGCAGGTTTCAGAGCTTATGAGTGTGGTTATGACATGATACAATTGCATGCAGGGCATGCTTACTTATTGAGTGACTTTATTTCTCCATTTACAAATAGACGAAATGATGAATATGGGGGTTCTACTCTTAACCGATTAAAAATTGTTATTGATATTTACAATCAGATCAGGGATAATTTAGGAAAAGCATTTCCAATAACAATCAAACTAATTACTCAAGATTTTTTAGGGAAGGGAAAGGGTCTAGATTTAGAAGAGGGAGTAAATATCGCTAAAAGTTTAGTAGAAATAGGTTTTGATGCTATTGAACCCACCTCTGGGCGTACAAGTTTAAGGATAACTAATAATAAATCATTTCCAAGCGTAAATTTTAGTTCACCTGATGATGGAACTTACTATTTACCAAACGCTAAAGCACTCAAGCCAATAATGAAAGATTGTCCATTGATTCTTATGGGTGGTATAAGAAACCCTATATCAGCAGATAATTTATTGGAAGAAAGAATTGCAGATTTTATATCATTGAGTAGACCATTTATATACGAACCTGATTTAGCTGATCGATGGAAAAGCGGCGATCTCTCCCCCTCACTATGTACTAATTGCAATGCTTGTTTTGGAAGTGGTATGAGAAGGGAAGTATATTGTGTGATAAAGAAAAAATTAGAAAGCTAAAGATAATTTAATTACCTCGCGCGTCAAATTTTTATATTCAATAATTATTTTTCTTTTTATTTTTTTATAGATATTGTTTTATTTAATCCTTGAATAATAAGATGTATTCCAAAAATAGTAAGAGTACCACCAATTAATGGTAATGAAATTAAAAAGATTACCGGTTGAGTAGGGAAATTTATAACGATAATTATAAAAAATATAGCAATTAATAGACCAATAACCGTCGAAATTGAACCTAAAATCCAACTTACTTTCATTTTTATTGATTCTTTAGAAATTACTTTTTCCAAGAACATTAAAAAAAAACCGTAAATCATTAAGAATATACCAACTAAGAAAAATGGGAATATTACTAAATTTCTGACAAATTCAAAGGAGTTTAATCTTTCATCTAATAAAACATAAATCGATATTATTATTGGGATAATTCCATCGATAATTAACAATAAACCCTTTACTTTTTGATTTAATTTCTCTTTTAAAATAAGGTAAAACCCAAAATATATCGTAAATATACTGAAAATCACTAAAGGAATTGAAAAAATCAGAAGGTAAGCATCCCAATTTATACTTGTAGTCCAAATTGTTATAAGTGCAATTATTAGAAAAATAATCCCCAATGCTATTAAAAATAAACCTAAACTTCTCCTTTCCATTATTTGTTCAAATTTTTTCTTTTTTATTTAATATTGGATTTAATTTACTATTTTATTTTATAATTTATTAAATTCTAAAGTCGATTAAATTAAAATTCATGATGAAATGGTTCATTAATTATATAATCACACAATATAATAGATAAGTAAAAAATCTGAAGTAAAGAAAAAAAAGAATTAAATTTTAATTTTTAATTCTTATAATAATTCTTGTAGTAATAAACTTCGTGTTCTATTTCCAGTAGGTGTGCTAAGATTTAGACTATTTGCGCCAGTCGCATCTATATCAGATTTCCAATAAACTACTATGTTATACACTCCCTTGGGTAATCTTTCTGATTGATAAATTGTATGAAGATTAACTGGAATTTCTCTTATAGCACCAAAGCCCCCCGGTGTACCTTCATAAAAATGAATACGCGAAGTACGATTAGAAACACTTTCTATTACGATTGCCACATAGAAATTAACAGCACCATTGAGAGTTGAACTTATAGTTAATGAGCCTTCTGCTGTAAATGTAATTAAAATTCTTGAATTTTCCTGGATATTAATAGTAAGACCCATATCAGGGATTTGTTGATAAGTTGTTTGGGTATCAGGAATAGAGGCTGATGAACTTGTTTCCATGTAATTTGATTGCAAAAGAATACTCTGCATTCCTGGTATTAATATAGGCATTACAAACATCATTAAGAGGGTCGTAACTGCCACAGAGCCAATAATACTACCAATTATACTTCCGGCTACCTGTTTTCCAGACATTTTATATACACTTAATAAAGGGAATTTAGTTTTCTTTTACTTATGTCCAAATTTTTATAGATAAATTTAGTCTATATTTTCTATAGTAGTATATCAAATACTTAAATAAATGGAATTTTTGAAGAACGAGAAATCTTATTTATTTTTATTTAATATTGATTTGTTTTATTATTTCATTTTATAATTTATTAAATTCTGAGATTAAATGTATAAAAATTCTAAATGAAATGATGAAATTATTAATAGATATTAATATGAATCTTAAAATTTCTGATTTTTTAGTAATAATTAATGAATTATATGTCTTAATAGAAGGTTGATATAAATGGCAGATAAAAAAGTAGAACTAAAAGTGGGCGATTTAGCCCCTGAATTTTGCCTTCCAGAAAAAGAAAATAAAAAAGTGTGTTTAAAAGATTTTGAAGGTAAATACAGAATAATTTATTTTTATCCTAAAGATAATAGTCCTGGATGCACAACCGAAGCTATAGGGTTCACAAATATTTTACCTGAATTTCAAGAACTTGAGGCTGAAATAATAGGAATTAGTCCAGATAGTCCAAAATCTCATGCTAGCTTTATTGCAAAGAAAAACTTGAAGGTTACATTGCTTAGTGATGAAAATAAAGATGTTCTAAAGAAGTATGGCGCTTGGGGATCAAAAACTTTCAGAGGAAAAACCTATATGGGAGTAATTAGAAGCACATTTTTAATAGATCCTGAAGGCAAAATCGTGTATATTTGGCCAAAAGTTAGTGTTAAAGGTCATCCTGAAGAGGTTAAAGGTATCTTGGAAGGATTATTAGCTACAGCCTAAATCTTTATTCAATTTTTTTTTTGCAAATTTAATAAAAGTTATCTTAGGAAAAAAAATGAATGTAAAAAAGGTTATTAAAGAAAGAAGAGCATTTCGTTCTCTGGAATTAGTCAAAATAACTGACAAATTAATTAATGATTTAGTTGAAAAAGCTCAAATTGCACCTTCATGTGCAAATAAACAACCCTGGAACTTTATTTTTGTGCGGGAGAAAGAACAATTAGAAAGATTATTTAATACATTAACAAATGGGAATAAATGGGTTGAAAAAGCGTCAATGATTATTGCTGTATTCAGTAAACCTGAGAATGATTGTATTATTGGTGAACGTTTATATTATTTATTTGACACAGGGATTGCTACTGCATTTATGATTTTACGGGCAACTGAACTAGGATTGGTTGCTCATCCAATAGCTGGTTTCAATGAAGATCAAGCTAAAAAAATTCTTAAAATTCCAGATGATATAAGATTAATCACTCTTGTAATTATTGGGAAACATTCAAAAACAATCAATCCTGTTTTATCTGAAAAAATGAAGCTGGGGGAAAAACAAAGACCGCCGAGAAAAGAATTAGATAAATTTGTTTTCATAAATAGTTATAATAAAAACTCAGAGGATATGGAATAGAAACAAGATTCCTTAATTGAATAAACCAGAAATTCCTTTAATGTGGTATTTGATTAAAAGTTCTATATTAGAATCTACCCACTTTTCATTTTTATAATGTTTTGCTAATTCAAGTAAACCCTCTAACAAATTATTAGCTATGATATGCATTACAAATTTATGGTTCAAATCATTATCTATCGCCTTCATCTCGTGAACAATACTGTCTGTAAAATGTGATTCAATTGTCTCAACTAACTTTTCCTTGAAATTTTCATATTTCGTTCCTTCACTCCTATCCATAATTATTATTAATTCTTTTGCGTTTTCTTTAATTATCTCACCAACTGGATGAGCAAAGACGTCTGAAATCTGCTTGAAAAACTCATTCTCGCCAAGATTTTCCTCTGTATCAAATAAATTAAGCAACAAATTTTTAATTTTGTTATATACTGGATCAATTAGAGAATAAAACAAATAATCTTTATTCTTAAAGTAATTGTATATATTGCTAGTGCTTATTTTTGCTTTTTTTGCAATATTTCGCATTGAAGTTTTGGTAAAACCATACTCTAGAAAGTCTTCACGCGCTGCATTTTCTATTCTTTTTTTTATCTTTTCTTTTTTTAACTGCATGAAAACTTACCTTTAATATTTAAAAAAAATAGATTTAGAAATTTTTTATTTTTTACCCTTATTTTTTTATTTCTCTATGAATAAACCAGTGATTTGGGATTTTCATTACTAACTAAGGGACCTTGACCATTGATAGCATTTTCAAGCATATTATTCAGTTTATCCCAATTTGTATTAATATTTATCGCATTAAAACCACATTCAAGAATACATGCTCCACAATGGATGCAAGAAGGATTATCTAAGAGTATAGGTCCGTCATCTGTCATTTCAATACAATTTACTGGACAAATTTCTATACATTGTTCACATTTTTGACATGCATCATAGTTAAAAATAAGTTTTGGGTACAAGAATTTATGCCAGAACTTTTCTCTAAAAATAATTTTTGCTTTTACTCTATTCTTTAGTTTCTGATAATTTAACTTCCTTGTAATATCCTTCGATTTTTTAATAACTCCATAATTGAACCGAACTATCTCATCAGCTAATTCCTCTATGATTGGTAAAGCCTCTTCTCCAGGCATTCTTTCATTTATTTTAATATTTATCTGCGGTAAAGCAGTCATGCAATGGAATGCATTTATCTTCATTGCCATGATTGTGAGTCGACCTGAGTGTTTTAAGAGTTTTGCCGCTTCGCGAAGTGCTACCCCAGAATTTATTCCACCATAAGTCACAAATGGAACTGCTAATCGTGCCCACCCATTTTCTGGTTTAGGTAAAGCTTTAATGATATTTTTTACATTATAATGGAGATGATGGGCATAAACAGGAGCTCCAATACATAAAAGATCGTGTTGTTTAATTTTTTCTTTGAAAAAAGATTTGATATTATCCTTTCGAAAGATCATGCCATTTCCAGTAAAATCATATAATTGAACATTAATATTTCTGGAAATTAATTGTTTTTCTAACATTTGCCCAACTTTTAATGTATTCCCAGTAGGGCTAAAAACTATAATTGCTACTTTCAAGTGTTTCACCTCTTAAGATATTAATTTATATTTAATAACGAACAATTGTTCGCTATTTATTATTAAAAAAGAACAACTGTTCACTTTTAAACTTTATGGTGTGAAAATCCAAAAATCTAAATATTCTCTAAAACTCTTGATAAGTTCCTTATATTCAGTCCTAAATTAAAATACAAATCATAAACTTCAAAGAATTCTATTTTATAATTAAGTGAATGCCAAAAGTTTGTAGACTTAAGAGAATTTTAATAAAAATTAATAGTCTATAACCGAGATTTTGATAATTCATTTAAGTATTAATAATTATATGATTACAAAGGAAACAAAATATAATCATCTAATTAATGAAAAAAGCCCTTATTTACTTCAGCACGTTGAGAATCCTGTAGATTGGTACCCATGGGGAGAGGAAGCCTTCAAAAAATCCCATCAAGAAAACAAGCCCATCTTTTTATCAATAGGATACTCAACATGCCATTGGTGCCATGTTATGGCTCATGAAAGCTTTGAAAGCGTAGAAGTGGCAGATCTAATGAACGAAGCATTTATTTCAATCAAAGTTGACAGAGAGGAGCGTCCAGATATAGATAAAATCTATATGACTGTGTGCCAAATGATGACAGGTTCAGGAGGCTGGCCCTTAACAATTTTATTAACGCCAGATAAGAAACCCTTTTTTGCTGGTACATATTTCCCTAAAAAGTCAAAATTTGGTAGAATTGGTCTTATAGACTTAATTAAGAGAGTTAAAACCCTATGGATTAATAGTAAGGATGAGTTATTAGAATCAGCTGAAAAAATAACATCATCTCTACAAAATTTAAGTCAAGAATCTCCTGGAGATACATTTAATAAGAGAGTTTTGAAGAAAACATATAACCAGCTTTTATCGCAATTTGATTCTGAGAAAGGGGGATTTAATGAGAGCCCTAAATTTCCAACTCCTCATAACTTATTATTCTTATTACGTTATTGGAAACGTACTAAAGAGAAGCATGCATTAGAAATGGTTGAGAAAACTTTACAAGAGATGAGAAAGGGGGGAATATATGATCATATTGGATTTGGAATTCACAGATATTCTACAGATAAAAATTGGCTTGTTCCACATTTTGAAAAAATGTTATATGATCAAGCTATGTTAACCTTAGCGTATACAGAAGCTTACCAAGCTACAAAAAAAGAAGAATATAAGAAAATTGTTGAT
>Ga0209635_10002069_pt1 | contig 15268 bp, 16 predicted proteins | sample DeeMarSWOR230_32_FD_187463 | JGI IMG/M metagenome (GOLD analysis project Ga0209635, IMG submission 187463) | Marine sediment microbial communities from White Oak River estuary, North Carolina - WOR-2-30_32 (SPAdes) (version 2) | ecosystem: Environmental > Aquatic > Marine > Intertidal zone >... | reverse complement strand
AAAAGGAAGTATATCATGCTCAAGCACCCCCAACACCACCGATTCCTCCAACACCTCCAGTACCACCTTATAAGAAAAGAGAAGAACTCCCAATAAAAACATTAGAAGAGCGAGAAGTTAAATTAAAAGAAGAAGAAAAACCAATTAAAGCAGAACCAGAAAAAATTGAAGAACTTACTGCTAAAGAACTTGAAAAAATCCCTATCAAAATAGACAAAAAACAAAAGCTAAAACGGGAAGAGGAATTTAAATTAAAACTGCATGATTCACTTTTACCTGTTAAAGATGAAAAAGATAAGAAATTAGTCAAAGAATATTTCTCAAAAATATTTACTGTCTTATCAAAAGATTTAAGAAAGCAAATAAATGATTTAAAAATTTCCAAAAAGGAAAAGAATGAACTATTGGAAGAACTTGCTTTCTTAACAAATGAAGAACAAGTAAAATATATTGAAGCTATAGTTAATATGTATAAAGAAATTCCTAAAAGATTAATTGCCAGAATTCGTAAACTTCCCAATGTTCGACCTAAGCATTATGATAGAATTTTAGAACAATTAAAATATATGGATTATGAAGAACAAATAAAATTTGTCCAATTCTTAGAGGAAAACGCTTAAAGATGTCGATGGAAAAAAGAAGAGAGCCTAGAGATAATAAGGAAAAAGAATCACTCCAGGATAGTTCATTCAGGCGTCTTGATTTTAGACCATTACAAGAAACCATTAAAATAGAGGAAAAAGCATTAAAAAAAGAAGAAATTGTTGAAGAATTAAGCGAAATTGAAAAAGACATTTTAGAAATTGCTCAAGAAATTTTAAAATTAAAAAGATACGATACTGAATTTGAAATTGAGTCAGAAAGTCAAATACAAAAATATCCAATAATCGAAAAATTATATGCTAAATGTATAGCTAAACTTTCATATAAAAAAGGATATAGCAAAGAGGAAATATTTCTAAATATTCGGGGATTAGAGGAAAAGAATTGGATTGTAACCAATGAGAGGCGTACTAAGTTAGAGATACTTACTAATGAAAAACTTGTTAATATCCTTGAGTTTATAGAACATAATCCAGGAATTCATGCTAGAGATGAAAAAATCGAGGTTGAATTAGAAATAACCAGAACTCCATTTTTAAAACATGTAATGACCCTAGAACGATTTGATCTTATTAGATCTAAGAAAATTGGAAAGAGTCTTCATTATTTTTTAAGTGAGGTACCAGAAGATTACGATAAATTTAAAGTTATTTTTCTTAATCCCTTAATCCCTAAAATATTAGAAGAAATATTCAAAGATGAAGAAATAACAGTTTCTCAGATTGGAGAAAATTTAGATATGTATTCTGGAACCATATTGTACCATATTAAAAAACTAAAGAATCTTAATCTTTTGAGAAATGCTAAAAACAAATCTGGTAATAAAATATTTTTAGTAAATATTGAACTCTTGAAGAAATATAATGAATTTTTTGATGAACCAGACTTTACGCAACTCCTTAAAGGATTTTAGCTTTTTTTTTTGCAAAAAATGAAAAAACCAATAAAGAAATTCCATTTCATTTTAAAAATTATATTTATTCTTTTAGAATAAATTTAACCTTAGGAAGTGTATTAATTAATAATTTAATTGCATTATCAATTCCATTCTCCATTTCAGGATGAATCTCGTTTGAATTAAGTAAATCATATTTTGGATGCCCTGGTAAATCCGAAACAGAGAGGAGGGATACAGTTTTTAAATTGTAAATTTTGCCTAATAAAAATAATATGGATGATTCCATATCTACAGATTGAATGTTAATTGAGTTTAATGCTCGTATAAAATCTAAACTTTCACAAAACAGAGCATCAGTAGTCCATAAGTTAATTTCCTTGACTTTATCGGGAAAAAGTGCAGTACCTTTGTTAAAGAACATTTCTCTAAGGATTTGATTAGGTTTTGATATAAAAATAGTTTGATTCCCTGTAAAAATGTTTTGAAATTTACCCAATGGATTTGGAATTGATTGTAATTCATTAACTAAAGACGGATGTTCCCTTAAATATTGAGGACTTGTTCCATCATCACAAAAAGCAAATTTTGGGATTAGTATATCTCCAATGTTAATCAACACATTTACATTTTCTATTCCTCCGCATACATCAATTCTAATAATTATCTTTGTCTTACACCTTCTTAATGCTTCTACAGTCATCGCACAATTCGGGGCTCCAACTAATGAACGAACAATGCTTACTTTAACATTATTTAATTCTCCATTATACACTCTTCCATAATTCCGTTTGTTTTGTAATTTTTGTAAAAGTTTTTTCATAACAATTTTAATTGCTGGAAGGATTACAATTTCATTTACATTTGATGGACTCGTTTCGAGTATCATCCGAACGATTTTTTCATCAATTGATATAAATTTTAATCCTACATTTAACAACTCGCTTTTTATTCTGTTTAACATATTGTATCATCTGATTATTTATCCTTATTAACCAAAATTGTAATTTTAATTATATTCTAAAAGTAATATACTAATTAGTTATATACTTATAATTTTAAAGAATATAATTTAATATCTTAATAAAATACATTTATTTATATAAACTAATGAGAATTTTGAGTTCATAGTGGTTCTTTAATGAAAAACAGATTTATCGTAGATAACAAAATCACAAATGAGTTTGTTGAGACTTATACCAAAACAACTTATAGAATTGTTGGAAAAAACAAACATTCATCCGTTAAACCATGTCATTGGCTTGAACAGAAATTAATGACTGGAAGGGATAATCGTAATTGCTACAAAGGAGTTTTTGGAGTGCAAAGTCATAGATGCTTACAAAATACACCTTCCTTACCCTTTTGTAATCATCAATGTGTGTTTTGCTGGAGAGATATAGAATCTGGATCTCTTGGAAGCGAATTCATTGTAGAACCAGATGAACCTAAATTACTTATTGATGAAATGTTACGACATCATCTGGACATAATTGAGAACCACTTACCTTTGAGACGTTATATCGATAATTATGAAATAATGATTGATATCCTCTATTATATGCTTTTAAACAATCATCAAGAACATAGCGTAAATTCTCTTAGCAATAATATTCACGTTTCAAAAAATAAAATTGAACGAGCCCTTACACTTCTTAAGAATCAAGATTATGTTAAATCTACTAATCAAACTTTAGATAATTATGCATTAGAACGTGATATACATCAATGTATTAGCTCTAGAGAGGAGATAGAAATGCTCATTAATAGAGAATTAACTTCACCTGATGATATAATGCAAGCCCATAACGAAGCTTTAATGCCAAATCATGCTGCTATATCTCTTGATGGAGAACCTCTTTTATATCCAAGAATATCTGAGTTTGTCCAAGAGTTTAGAAATCTTGATATCACTACATTTATAGTTACTAATGGTACAACACCAGACACGATTAGAAATTTGGAAACTTTGCCCTCTCAATTATATATTACACTACCTGCCTCTAATGAAAACATCTATAAGAAAATTTGTCGTCCTATGATTAAAAATGGTTGGAACAAAATAAGGGATAGTTTAGACTTGGTGGATTCTTTATCTTGTAGGACTTTAGTTAGGTTAACGGCGTTAAAAACTTTGAATATAAATGAAAGTTTCATACATGATTATAGTAAAATAATTGAAAAAACAAACCCCAATTTCTTTGAAATCAAGGGATTTACATTACAGGCTAAAGCTTTATTGATAAATGAAAGATTGAAAAATGGCAAACAACCCCAAGAATATTTTCCTGAATATGAATATTTAGAAAACTTAGCAATGAAATTTGAGGAGATCAGTGGGTTTCCATTGATTTATAGAAATAAACCAAGTAGAGATTTCTTATTTGCTGTAAATTGGGATCCAAATAAAGATCCAAAAATAACTAATCCTTAATAATCTAAATTTTATTAAACTTCTCTGATTTTTTGGTTAACCTTCTGCAATTGCTTTATTTATCATTTTATTATATTGTTCTTTGAAATCCTCAATGTTTTCGACCATTTCTTTAAAATATTTCAACCATTCTATCTCTGCCTCATTGTGAAATGTCCAATGTTTCAAAGGAAGTAAATAAAAAGGACTAAATTCATAAAGATAATGAGATTTAACAAATTGCTCACCTTCTTCAGCATGTTTGATCTTTTTTTGTCTTTCTTTGATTTGTTTATTAATGGAATTTAATATGAATTTTTTTCCCTTAATCATACCAAAAAGTATAATAAAAGGAGTTGAAGCATCAATATCAAAATATAATTCTTTAGTAGAGTTAAGGAAATAAGAAATTTGTTCTTGGAATTCCTGCTTGCCCTTATTCAACAATTTGTAAATTATTTGCTCTGGTCTGTTCCCTTTTTGTTTTGAACCTACTTCTTTAATATAACCATCGTATTCGAGTTTTTTTAATGTATAGTAGAATGATGCTTTTGTAGCTTTTATATAATGATCATATCTCCATTCTTTTGCTAAAGAAATGAGTTCATAACCACTCATAGGTTTAGGAATTGTATTCATTACACCTAATATGAATGTTTTAAGTGGAGTAAATCTCTTTTTTGGCATTTTTCTATTTCAAGTTCTAGTGTAAATTTATTAAATTTAATATTAAAATATATAGTTAGTTTTGAATGATTAAATTTAAATATTCAATCTTAATTATATAAAGTAACTATCAATATTTATAATTTTAGGTAAAGAATTAGAAATGATAAATAATGATTTGATTTCTGAAAAGAATATAAATAATGTCAGTAAAAGACATATCTCCTGGAAAGATTTTATTCCTTCTATTATCTATTGGTCAGCTATGATCGCTCAAGTAATTTTAGTATTTTTTTATTATAATTATTACCACCTTGAAATCCTTTACTGGCTGGGATGGGGTTTTATGATTTTATTTATTATAATTGGAGGATTACCAAAAGATGCATTCAAGAAATATGGTAGAGCAGAAAAAGGAAAAAGTTATCTATATACTACTAAATTAGTTGATAAGGGTATATTCGCTATTATTAGACATCCATATTGGTTATGCTGGATACTTTTAAGTATTTCATTAACTTTGCTTTCCCAACATATAATTATGATAACGTTAGCTATGATAGCAATTTCAATTATTTATTTAGAGACATTTAGCTTAGATAAAGGTTTAATTGAAAAATTTGGTGAAGATTACAAAGAATATAAAAAAAAAGTACCTCGGATGAATTTAATATTCGGTATTATAAAATATATGTTAAGAAAACCTATTAATTAACAATATTCTTAAAATTAATGATTTGAGCTGTTCTCGAAGAATGGATAAAGAATTAGATATAATAAAAGAAAAGGAAAAAAAATTTGGATTTGGAGATATAATCTTTACAACTATATTTACGATTTCTTTTATAATTCAGATAATTTTGATGTTCTTATTTACTAATGAATTGGATATTATCGTTTTAGTATACATTGGATATGTAGTTTGGGTATTCAGTCTCTATTTTGGTCTTATTCCTTTCAGGATTTTCAAGAAACGAGGAGGTGTAGAAAAAGGAAAGAATTATATGTATACTACGAAATTAGTAGAAGGTGGTCCATACGCCATAATTCGACATCCGCAATATTTAGGCGGTATATTATTTTCTATAAGTATCACTTTCTGGACTCAAATTTTACTAAGTTTAATTCTTAATATTATCATTATAATTCTAACATATCAATGGACTTATGCTGAGGATAAAAAACTCATGGATAAATTTGGTGAAGATTATGAGAAATATAAACAAAGAGTCCCAAGACTAAATTTTATTTTAGGATTAATAAAATATAGAAAAAATAGGCAACAGTAATTTATAAATAAGATTAAATAGACTTCTATTGGATGAACTTAATAGAGATAAAATTTTTAGGGTTCATTTAACAAAATTGACGAAAAACTTTTGTATATATGTTTTTAATATACCAATATTTATTTTTTTTAAAGCTGAAAACTCTAAGTATGGTATTTCAGATTTTTTTTCTGAGTTATAATGATTTAGATGAATTAAATGCAAACCATATTCTTTTGCCGATTCAATAAATAAATTAATTTTGTCTTTTTGATCTCGATTAGAAAGTCTATCAATCTTGTTAAAAACAAGAAGAAGAGGGGTTTTGAATTCACTTAAAAACTGAATCAATTCAAAACTTAATGGAATTGTTTTCTTATTTTGAAAATAATACTTATTAAGTTCATCCTCAATTCTTAAAATATTTATTACTATTAATCCTAAAAAAAAATCTTCATAATGCTTTTCAATATGAACTACAATTTGTTTTTTGATGTGTTCTCCTCTTCTACGACTGGAATGACCAACGTATCCAAATCCTGGAAGATCAACAATTTTATAAGGTAATTTTTCTTGAGTTATTGGCTTTATCAGTAAGGTACTACCTGGAGTTTTTCCAATTTTACCCTTAAATTTTTTAGGATTTGGCATCAATAATCTAGTTATTGAGCTTTTTCCCACATTAGAATTTCCAATAATTAATAGTGAAGGTTTTTGATTCATTTTTTCACTTAATAAAATTCAAACTCATATATCAAGAAAGTCCTCATCAAGAAAATCCTTAAACATTTTTTTTTTTTCTTCTTCTTTTATGATTGGTCTTGTGCTTATAGGTTCCCCAGCTTGTTCTAATATTTCTTTTAAGGTTTCTACATTAATATTAATTTTAAATTTTCCATCTTTCAAAAACCGTACAATTTGTTTATTATTCAAATTCAATCTTAAAATGTAACCTAAGCCGAAATAAAATTGATGTTCTGGAATTGGATCGATTGGAGATTTACTTGTCACTTCTTTTAACACGTCAAATAATAGTGCTTTTGATGCAATATGGTCTTCTACGTTAAAAACCAAATAGTAAAGTGCATGATACCAAATCTTATCACGTTTATTCTGAATATAATCTAGAAACTTCTCTGGTGTTATAACTTCCTCAACTTCAAGTTCCTTTCTTTTTAAAAGCTCCTGTTTAATTCTTTCTTCTAATTCTTTAGAAACACTTTGGGTTGTTTCAATTTTTCCTACTTCTCCAGAAACAGCCTCAACTTCTTCGTACTTTACTGTTTCAATAGCTTCTTGCATTTCCCTTAATTCATCAAAATCAATTTCATCCAGATCGGAAAAATCTGAAATCATAGCTTCTTTGAATTCTTGTTCTTCTTTAATTTGTTCAATCATTTCTACTTCTTCAGAGATATTTTCACTGATCATTTCGACTTCAGGTAATTCTTCACCTTCCTTGACTTTCTCAATTGCATCTTGTATTTCTTGAAGCTCTTCCATGTCTAAATCTTCTAAATCAGAAAAGTCAGTTTCAAGCGCTTTCATGTCTCTGAGATAAGTCTCTAAGTCATCACCTTCATCTTCAATTTCTTCGGTATCTCCCATTTGGTTATGTTCTTCTTGATTTTCGTTCATTTTATGATAAAAAAGTTTTTAATTGCAATTTTTGATAATGCTATAATTAAAATATGGTAAATATTTTTTATATAGGTTATATCTTTGTTGTATCCATTTATTATTATTAGTAGTAAGATCAGTTATTCTGAACTCTGTATCCTATTAAATAGTAATGGTTTTTTAATAGTATTAACGTGAAATTAACTGAGGTTATCCAGGTAAAATATTCATTCGAAATATCAAAGTTATGTCATTTAGCTAAGAATCTTTACAATTTAGCTAATTGGTATGTCAGACAGGATTTTTTTAATCTCAATAATCTTTTAACCTATTATGATTTAGATTTCATACTTAAGAGCAAACAAGCATATAAGAATCTTCCTTCTCAGACAGCACAGCAAATCCTCAAATACATAAACAGAAATTGGAAGTCATATTTCCGAGGTTTAAGGGAATATAAAAATAATTTTAAGAAATTCAAGAAAAAGCCGAAGATTCCGAATTACAAAAAGAAAAATGGGGAATCTGTAGTTATTTTCACCAATCAGCAATGCAAGATAAAACAAGGATATTTATATTTTCCAAAAAAAGTAAATATTCTACCAATAAGAACCAAAATTAAAGAAAGATTAAATGAAGTAAGAATTATCCCTTTAGGAGTGAAATATAAAATTGAAATTGTATATGAAAAAGAAGAACAGGAGTTAGAATTAAATCAAAATCATATTTTAGCAATTGATTTAGGATTGAATAATCTCATAACTGCGGTAAATAATAATGGATGCAGACCATTTATTATTAAAGGTGGGATGATAAAATCTATAAATCAGTATTATAATAAACAAGTAGCATACTATCGGAGTATAGAAAATAAGAAAGGCAATTTTACCGATACAAAACGAATTCAAAAACTCCATTTAACTCGAAGTAATAAAATTACCACATTTTTTCATCGAATTTCTAAGTATATAGTAAATTATTGTGTTCAAAATAACATTGGAACTATTTTAATAGGATATAATAATAATTGGAAGCACAAGATCAATATTGGAAAAAAAAATAATCAGAAATTTGCACAAATTCCTTTCCTGAAAATAGTAAAACTAATTGCATACAAAGCTCAATTAAAAGGAATTCATATTTTAACTGTTAATGAAAATTATACTTCTAAATGTTCATTCATGGATGATGAACCGATTAAAAAACATGAAAAATATTCTGGTAAAAGAATTTCTAGAGGTCTGTTCAAAACATCCAAGGGTATTCTGCTCAATGCTGATGTGAATGGGGCGTACAATATCATGAAAAAAGCATTCCCAAATGCCATTTCGGCTGATGGGATAGAGGCATTCGGACTGATGCCGCAAATAATACATCAATACATTGTAGATAGTATTATTTGAAATAAAATGAGTATTGTCTTACTTATTTTAATAGTCTTGATATTCGTATAATTAAAATTGTTCTAAATATTAATAGACTTTAATATGGAAAAAATTAACTTAGATAATTATAAAGGAATTATCTTTGATATGGATGGGGTAATTTTTAATATTTCTGACGCGATTAAGAAAGCTGTTGATGATTCAGTAGAAAAATATCAAGTGAAGGTGAATAAAGATGAAGCAATGGAAGAGATCGCTCATCTAATTGAGGAAATTCAAAATTATCCTGTACCTAAAATACTTCTTAATTCCTATGATTTATTAAAGGTAAAATTTTTAGAAGGAATAAGCTTTTTCAAGAAATTACGAATTGCTATTTTTATGTTTAACCAATTTAATAAATATAAAGATGCTGAATCCTCGATTTATGAAGGGATAGATAAATTAATTTCAAAATTAGCAAAATATAAGAAATTAGCTATATTAACAAACAATAAGAGTCAATATGCCGAAGAAGTTTTAGAGAAATTCAATCTTTCAGGTTATTTTAATACAATAATTGGGTTTAACGATGTTTCAGAGGTTAAACCTAATCCTGAAGGAATTCTTAAAATACTTGATAGATGGAACCTGAAACCTAAAGAAGCGATTTTTATTGGAGATATGACTACTGATATCGAAGCAGGTAAAGCAGCAAAGGTCACAATGGTCTGTGTTGCAAGTGGACTTGCTCAAAAAGAAACCTTAAAGAAACATCAACCTAATATCTTAGTAGATAATACTGAACAATTAATTAAACTCTTTAATTTTTAATTTAGAGATATTATAAATATAAAATAATTCTACATTAGAAATAATTACATCTTCAGAACAACAAACATCCTTATTAGAAAAAATCACTAAGAGAGAAGTTAAATTGAAAAAGCTAGCTGAAAAACTGAAAAATAGTTTAAGAAAGCAGAAATAAGTCATTCGTAAAAAAAATATTAGTGCTCAGTCTTGAATTAAGATAATGTAAAAATTAAAGTACCCCTTAAATAATATTATTGATTAATGTTTTAGCAAGATTTAAAAAATCTTATTTTTACTAATAGAGAAACAAATAAAAAATTTTTTTAATATTTTAAGGATGAGTGAAAAGGCTTTTGGATTCAAAATTGTAATAGTTGGCGATGCAGCAGTCGGAAAAACGTCGTTAATTAAAAGATATACAACAAATACGTTTCAAAAAGATTATATTTCTACTTTAGGTATGCAATTTTCGAAATACGAAGAAAATATAAATGGAGAGCTGGTTGAATTATTCTTATGGGATTTAGCGGGCCAAGAGTCATTCAGCGCCCTAAGAGATCGATTTTATAAAGGAAGTAGCGGTGCTATTATTGTTTTTTCTCTTGCTCCTGAAGAAATTGAAACATATCGTCATATCGATAAATGGAGATCAAATATAAAAGAAGCTTGTGGGAATGTTCCTGTTATTTTATTCGGAAATAAAGCTGATTTAGTTGATCAAAATGCTATAGCTACTAGCCCGAATTATGAAACTTCAGACGTTCATATTAAGAAATTCGCCCAAGATCATAATATTATGGAATATTTTAAAACAAGTGCTTTGACAGGTCAAGGAGTTAAAGAAGCCTTCCAAATATTAGTATTAAAACTATATCAAAGAGCTACTATATGAATCTCTTTCTTTATCCCGCTTTAAATACCATTTTAAAAATATAGAGATAATATATCTCTTTTAATTTTGATATTTGATTTGATTTATTGACTTAAATGAGTTTTTCTTTTGTAAAAATTTAAAATGTCTAACTTATACTAGTTAAGAAAGGGAAATTAACTTTTTAAGGTTGATTTAGAAGAATGAGTGATGAAGAAATAGGATACGGATTCAAAATTTGTGTCATTGGAGACGGAGCGGTTGGGAAAACATCACTAATTAAAAAATATACACAAAGATCCTTTCAGGAGGAGTATATAGCAACCTTAGGAACACAATTTTCTAAATATGAAGAAAAGATTGATGGTGAAAAAGTTGAACTGTTTCTTTGGGATATTGCAGGACAAGATCAATTTCAAGCATTACGACAAAGATTTTATATAGGAAGTAGCGGAGCAATAATTGTTTTCTCTCATGATCCTAAACAGTCAAAATCCTATGAACATGTTTCAAGATGGCTTGATGACCTTAAAAAACACTGTGGTAATATACCAATAATTTTATTTGGAAATAAAATAGATTTAGTTGATGAGGCAAACTTAGGTTCAAATCCGGACTTACCAACATCAGATGCAAATGTGGAACAATTTGCGAAGGAAAATAGATTTGTGGGCTATTACAAGACAAGTGCATTAACAGGTCAAGGAGTAACTGATGCTTTTAAAGTACTTGTCAAAAAACTATATATGATTGCTAAAATCTCAAGCTTTTCTTAAATTAGCTTTGCATTTTCAGTTATAGATAAAATAAGATATTAAAAAAAAATTTATGTACGTTTATATATAAATCTCTCCCAACTCTTTCTGGAAGGCATTTCTTCAGGCATACCTTTTCTTCTTCGAATCTCCATAATGAGATTTTCTTCTAAAGAACCAGGTACTTTCTCAAAGCCCAAAAACTCGTATCCAAAAAACGCGCGCCCCTGAGTTGATCCTCTAATATCATCAGCAATTCCGATAGTTTCTGCTGCAGGGATTTGACCTTGGATCCTCACGTACTCTCCTTCGGGAATCACATTTGTAATTCGACCACGTCGTTTTGTTATGATAGCTGAAACACTTCCTTCAGTTCCTTGAGGTGATTTAATGTCTATTCTCTGAATTGGCTCAAAAAGATGTGGATCTGCGTCTAGCAAAGCTAATGACATAGCAGAAAACGCCATTCCAGCAATTTGTCCATATTGCGTGTGTCTGGGGTCCTCATGTACGAGGAGATCTGTAAATACTACTTTAATTCCAGTAGCAGGTTCCTTTGCTATAATACAATTACCAATCCAATCTCTAAATGCAGCAGATAAATAAGATTTTACGCGATCAAATCGTTGAAGCCCAGTAGCACCGTTTACGAGTAAACTTCCTTGATATACATCAACGATACGTCTTGCTTCTTTAGCATCCCATCCAGCTTCTTCTCTTAAAATCATTGCTCGATCTTTCTCATTTTGCAAATCATTCACCTTTCCGGTTTCGATCAGATGTTCCGTCGTTTCATCCAAAGGTTCTATGTATAATAAAATACGATTGTGCGTATTTGCTGATTTAGTATAATAATCTGGACTTTTTTTAGTGATTTTTTCTCTATAAACGATTATTGGTTCTCCAATATTAATGCTAACTTGATTATTTATTCTTTTTACTAAAATTTCGATTTGTAATGGATCTATCCCTGATAATATAAATTCTCCAGATTCTTCATCCCTTCTGTATTCTGCTGTTGGATCTGCTTTAAGCCATTTGCTTACAACATCATCTAATTTATCAATTTCATGTGGATCTTTTGGTTTAATACTTCTAGACACAACAGCTTCACAAGCATAATGAATTTTTTCGAAAGAGGGTAATCTTCTCTTTTCTTCTTTATCTTTAGGCACATCATTAGCTAACATAAAGGTTTCACCAGAAGGGCATATAAAACCAAATAATGCAAATAAATTTCCTGCTGGGATCTTAGGAATATCTAAAATATCAGTTATCTCCATGACACCTAATCTTTTTACTCGACTGCTTGAATCACTATTAATAAGATAAATTGAATCAGATTGATCAAATGTACCTGAAAAAACACGACCTATAAGCGTTGCTTGATAATTTCTCTTAGGATCGAGGAATATTTTAGTAATCATACCATAAAGTGGTCCTTTTGGGTCGCTCTTCTGTAGAGCTTTACCTAATTCGGAATTCAAGTCACCTCCCCACACATGAGGGATTCTGTATTTAGAAGCACTAACAGGATCAGGTAAATGATCTACAATCATTCTCAACATAGACTCATCCAGGGGTAAATTATCCCTTAACCATTGAATATCTCCTTCATTATATTTCGCAAAAACATCTTGAGGTTTTAAACCTTTTTCAAGTAAAATTTCATAAGTGAAACCCCATCCATGTTTTGCTGATCCAACAGCAACGGAATTTTTGGCAAAATCAATCCCCCAATCTGATCCTTCAGGTCTAACCTTTCTAATTAAATCATTTACTTCTCTTGTAATTTTATCTATTTTCGCAAAGGTTTCTTGAGGGCTAAGTTTTAATTCACTAATTAATCTATCAACCTTATTGATAAAAAGAACAGGTTTGCAGTATTCTTCACCAACAGATAATCTAATATTAGTTTCTGTTTGTGTCATAACTCCTTCAAGCGCGTCTACTAAGATTATAGCCCCATCAGAACCTCGAAGAGCTCTTGATACTTCTCCTGTAAAGCTTATGTGGCCAGGAGTATCATTAAGCTGAATAATATAGGGTTCTTCATCTTCTGGTTTTCTTGGATCATTAAATGCTAAGAGTACTACACTTGTGAAAATAGTAATGCCCCGTTCCTGCTCCTCGTCTTTCAGTAGATCAAGTAAATCTTAATCTAAATCTGAATCTGTCATTTGGAGCTGGCCAGCATCCTCTGGTCTCATCAGTCCTGCTCTGCGTAGTAAGTAATCAGTGGCTGTAGTTTTGCCATGATCAATATGGGCAGTTATACTGAAGATTCTTTTTTTTTCATATGATCCCTCGGTAACCAATTTTGCTATAGTTTCAGGGTTCTTTACTTTAACCATTATAAGTTCACTTCGTACAAATTATCGTTATTTAATATGATATAATTGAGAATTAGAATTCGGGAAATCATAAAAATTTTATGAATTTCAGCTATAAATCACTAATTTATAGCAATTTTCTATAAGTACAAATTTATAATAACTAACTCCATTAATATCTTAACCATTTATATTAAGAAGGATTTAGGTTTTAGAGTTAGCTGATTATTTTGTGATGCATTTATCAACTACAATTGTTATTTTCCTTGCTACATTAATATTTGCTGTTGTATGTTTTAAAAGGAGAGAATTATTCTTATGACTTTTAGCATATATATCAACTACTTTATCCGAAGTCTTTAGGTTATATTCTCAAGAACAGTATGATACTTTAGAATTAATTTCTATCACATTTTCAGCTCTTAGTGTCTTAGTATTTATAATTACGGTGTCTCAAGTAAATCGGGGGGCTGAATTAGGTTTAAGCGTGAAAAAGCTCTCTGATTTAGAGTTAGGAGCAATCAGAAATGAACCAATAGATTTATATAAGATATTGAACCAAGTTGTTAATGATATTAAAACCAAATTCTCTGAAGAACAAACTACCATTGATATTATTGGTGAACGAGATAAAGTCATGGTTGTTGCAAATATTCTTTTAGAAGATATATTTAGAATTATACTAAACAACGCTATAATATAGAATGATAATTCTATAAAAGATATTCAAGTCAAAATCTCAAAGGAAGTTAAAGATTTCGGTTCTGATGTAAGAATAGAATTTATAGATAATGGAATTGCAATTCCAGATTCTATGAAAAAAACTATTTTTCAGCCAGTTCATAAGAAACCTAAAGATTTCAATAGAATTGGATTAGGATTATTACTTGTAAATGAAGTAATAAGAAATTTATCTGGTAAAATTTGGGTTGAAGATAAAGTTTAGGGGGATCATACAAAAGGAAGCAATATAATTATCTTAATCCCTGAAGTTTATGGAATTTTGGATATAGAACGGTAAAATTATATTTTTCAAAATATTTATTGCCTTTTTTCCCGAAGTACTTCTTGTTTGAAATGCAGTTGAGATATTGATGACCTTAAAATTGTCAGGAATTTTATCATTAACAAATTCATTTAGAAAATCCTGGAATTTATTATAATCTCTTAGAGTTTCTACCCATAAATACCCTTCTTTTTCAAAATGCTTTGGATTTTTTCTTTTAAAGTTAATTACATGTTTTTCTTCTGTAATTGGGGGCCCTTTACGAATATAAGTTTCAGATATACGAGGTTTTTCACAAAAAATGGCTAGATTATATTGATTCTTCTCATCTTCAAAATATACTTCAAATATAATTTTTCCAAAGCGATCTGTATGTGAAAATTCTTTTTCACCATTAGCTTTAATGCTCTCTCCTAAAGAATATAGCTTATCTCTATTAATAGTATAATGGATTTTAGAATCAATATTCTTTAATTCTATAATATAAATTCTTGAAAGGATTGGATCTTCTTCATTTAATAGATTAACTTCTGGAATTGGTTTAATCTTAAAAAAATCAGGACTTGGTTGTTTTAAAAATTCACTAATTTTTTGATTGCAATATTGGTATGCTCTTTCAGATATTGCTGAAGCAACATTTCGATTTTTATCAATTGGATCT
>Ga0209635_10002068_pt1 | contig 15270 bp, 12 predicted proteins | sample DeeMarSWOR230_32_FD_187463 | JGI IMG/M metagenome (GOLD analysis project Ga0209635, IMG submission 187463) | Marine sediment microbial communities from White Oak River estuary, North Carolina - WOR-2-30_32 (SPAdes) (version 2) | ecosystem: Environmental > Aquatic > Marine > Intertidal zone >... | reverse complement strand
TGGCGACCCGGTAGTCGCCTCCGCCAAAGGCCTCGATGAAAGTCCATGCCTTTTCCCTGCGCTCTTTGTCCTTCGCGCACTGCGTCGTCATGCAGTAGAACTTGGCGAACCCGAGGCATGCATGAGTCTTGCCAGGCATGAGCGTCATGTCGAACTGTCCCGAAAGGGCGCTTGCGGGGCTGTTCATGGCCGCTACCATGTAGTTGTACATGACCGTCATGGCGTGCTGTCCCGTGTTCATGGCGATGTTCACCTTGGATTCGTGATCCGAATAGCCCATGACTTTGTGCTTCACATTCAGGTCCTGCAGGAACTGCAGGTGCTTGTAGGCCTCGGACGTGGAGCTTGCGAATACGGGGTTCAGGTTGGCGTCGAAGAAGTCGCCGCCCCTGCCGTAGACCTGCGACATGAAGGCCTGCAGGAAGTTCGGGAGGGTCTGGTTGTACTCGTAGATGAAGGGCTTGGGCATCTTGGCATCTCGCTTCAGCTTCAGGCAGGCGTCGAGCACCTCATCCCAGGTCTCGGGCGGGTCGATCCGGTACTTGCTCAGGATATTCTTGTTGAACTGGAAGGTGATGAGGTCCGCGTAGTAGGACAGGCCGTAAAGCTTTCCCTTGTAGGTCATGTCTGCCAGGGCATAGTTCGCCGTCTTCGCCTTGTACTTGCTGATCTCCGGGAAGTAGTCCTCGATAGGCGCGACCCAGCCTGCAGCCGCCCATTCGGGGAGCCAGTCCTCACCGTTGTAGATGATGTCCGTTCTGGTCTTTCCCTTGAACCTGAGGACCAGGGTGTCGTGGTAGGTGGGCCAGGTGTAGTCGGTCAGGTTCACCGTAATTCCCGGGTGCTCTGCCTCGAACTTCTTGATGTTGTCCTGAATGGTCTCGAGGGAGTAGTTCCAGACAACAAACTCGAGTGCATCCTTAGGGTCCCTGGCAAAAAGCCTGACACCAGGGCTTAGAAGAATGGCCGTGCCAGCCGCGCCTGCAGCGGCACGCTTGATGAAGTCCCTCCTCGACATCCTCTCGTCGAAGATGCCGGGTACATCACGTTTCTCGTCCATTGTTGACAATACCTCCTTTCAAGATGTATTCAGAAGCGACCCCCTCAGACGTCACACCGCAGGCTATACGCTGCAGTGTCGGCCGCGGCAGGCCGCTCATGAATCTCACACGAACTTACGAATCTCCGCTTCATTCGCTGTACGCTCAACAGCCATCACTAGGCTTCCATCTCCTCGAATTCCTCGACCAGAATGGGGGCCATCCAATTCCTGGGTGCCCTCGTATCGGTATCCTCAACAATGGTGACCGAAAGAGGATCCTCCAGCTTCCCATACAGCTGATCGAGGTATTGAAAGCTCGTTTTGTCATCCTCATAGGCAAATGGAACAAAGGCCATCTTCTCATAATACACGTTCCCGGCCGGAACTGGAATGAGTCTCCCGGGACCGCTTGAAACGAAGGTGTAGACGAGCGGGCGTGCATAGTAGGCCCAGGGACCCCACTGAAGATAGGAGTAGGGGCGAAAGGTCCTGCCGATTCCGCCGTCATTTCTGAAATTGTTCACATCCACGGTGAGCATGCCGAGACCGCATTTATTATCCCGGTTGAAGAAGCAGGCCCACGGTGTATTGTATGGCAGGACCTTGGCATGACGGGGATGCCGGGGTCCGTCCTGAATGAGCATGGTTCCACCGCTGCCGTCAGGTTCGCGCCAGGCAAACTCATCGACGAGCTCCCTGTTCAGCACGATTTCCCCGTTTCTGAGGGCCTTGACCGCTATATTCTTCTTGATCTCGATGGAAGATGACATGACAACCCACGGCACACTGCCGTAGAACAGGTAAGTGATGGACACCTCGGCCTCGGGATAATGGTCGAGGGTACCGCTTCTCCGGGTCATGGTGAAAACAGGTCCCTGCACCACAGAGTGGTGTGCAGGAGGATTCCAGTCTGAAGCGTGCAGCCACGGACGGGGAGGTGCATAGATGCCGGGATTCCAGTGCAGAGCGCCGTTTGTCTCGAGGTGATGCGCAAAGGTACACGGCGAATCGCCGCCCTTCAGGGTTATCTCGTCGATCGCCCCGCTGGTCGCAGCAAGCTTTATTTTGTAAAACTTGTTTTCCAGGGAGAGCCCGAGCCCTTTTCCCCTGGTCGTGAGAGATTCGTCGTAGACCGGTCTGGTTGCTTTTTCGCTCCCGTAGAAGGCAAGGAACACCTGAGAGGAATACGCGGGAACGTCGGCCAGAAAGGCGACTTCACAGATGATGGTAGGCTGGTACCGCTCATCCGGTGCATCATGATGGTAGTGCTCTACCGCATAGACTTGGGAGGGTATCTCTTCGGTCTCACCTGTCTCCTGGTCGATGCGCACAATCCTGAGCTCCCGCTCCGGGTCCTTCACGCGGTCGGTGTAGAATGCGAGTGTTACATGGACGGGTTCATGCTCACGCGAGATGCCTGCAGTCTCTGTGCAGACGACACTCGTGTAGAACGGCCACCTGGAATCCCAGTACCCTCCACGGGCGGGTGCGGTGAAGGTCTTACGTATCGATCGCTTCTCCTTTTGCCCTCCCTCCTCGCCCACTATATCCAGGGTAATCTCCTCACCGTTCTTCCAGTCGCATCTGGCGATCACATTGTTCTTCCCACTACCGTATGCGGTCCGTTCCTTCCTGAACTGGTTCTTGTGATACACTGAAAAATCGAGGGTGGGATTTCCGTTCACGGTAATGCCTTTCACCATGAACTGCGAGCCCCGCTCAACCGAGAGCGGCACACTGAGGTGATAGTAGGGATGTTGACCGGTGGGATGAAGACACATGATATTCCCACTTGTGCTTTGCCCCACGGACTTCCATCTCCTTTTTTTTACTTATTCTTTCGAAGCTGGTGAACATTTCATGCGAGTTGCGCAAGCGACATAATTGTTTCTTAGCTCTTCATATTATCAAATCAGATATTGAAGCCTCATGATGGATTGTTGAATTTGCATATTGTTTCCCAAGAAATAATTATACGGGTGGTGCTGGGTCTGTCAAGCCCCATTCTTGACCCCTGACTAGAGGGGAGACACATGGGAACCGCTCTCGGAGAGCACCTCGTCACCGCCCCACTCCCCTTTACCTGCCGCTCATACTGTGTCCCCGTAGGCGAATGGACCGGCCTTATCGAAACTCGTCTTCCACGCAACGGGATAGAGCATCCTGAAACAACTCAGGCAAGACCCAGGTAGTGTTTCTTTATGTGATCTTCTATAGAAAGGTCCCTGCCGGAACCCTCCATCACGATACGCCCGTTTTCGAGTACGTATCCGCGGTCTGCAAGCTCCAGGGCGTAGGTGATATTCTGTTCTACCAGGAGCACCGTGAGGCCACGCCTCTTCAAGGCGAACAGCTTTTCATAGATTTCGTCGACCAGCTTCGGAGCGAGACCCAGGGAGGGCTCGTCGAGTATGAGGAGCTTCGGGTCGGAAATTAGTCCCCGTCCGATGGCGAGCATCTGTTTCTCACCGCCGCTCAGGGTCCGTGCATACTGTCGGCTACGCTTTCCCAGAATCGGAAAGAGGGTCAGGATGTCCTCCAGGATGCCTGTTTTGAGGATATCCCGCTTTGTGAAGGCCCCCATGAGGAGGTTGTCACGAACGGTCATGTTCATGAACAATCTCCCCCCCTCGGGAACATAGGATATCCCGTTCTGGGTTATACGGTGGGGAGAAAGCCCTTCGATGGGCGTGCCGTTAAAATCAATGGTCCCCCCGAAGGGGGGGATAAGACCCGATATATTCTTGAGCAGGGTGGACTTTCCCGCTCCGTTCGGGCCGATGATCGCCACCACTTCCCCGCTGTCGATGTGAAAGGAAACCTCGCGGAGAATGGGGACCTTACCATAGCCCGCATTCAGGTTGTCCACGGTCAGAAGCCTGCTCATTTTACCGACCTCTTTCCCAGGTATGCCTCGATAACCTTCGCGTTTTCGCTAATCTCGCCGGGCGTTCCTTCAGCGATAAGCACGCCGTAATCGAGCACGATGATCCTCTCGCATAGCCCCATCACCATCTGCATGACGTGCTCGACGATACAGAGGGTGATGTTCCGTTCCTTCCTGAGGGTGGTGAGCATATACATAAGCTCGGCCATTTCGGTCGCATTGAGCCCTGCTCCCGCCTCGTCGAGCAGGAGTAGCGTGGGTTCCGTGGCCATTGCGCGGGCGAGCCCCACTCGCTTGAGGGGAGCAAGCCCCAGGTCGCTGCAGGCGGTACGCCGTATGTTTTTCATGTTGAAAAACTCGATGATCTCGTCGACCTTGGAGTCGACCTCTCGCTCTCCGTATCGATTGTAGGCACCTACCCGGATCGCCTCTTCGACAGTCATGCTGGTGAAGGCCCTGGTCACCTGGAAGGTGCGGGAAATGCCGAGCTTGCAGATCCGGTGGGGGTACATGCCAGTGATGTCCTGTTCCCTGAAGATGACCCGTCCCCCCTCCGGGGTGTTGATGCCGGTCAGGGTGTCGAAGAGCGTCGTCTTCCCAGCACCGTTGGGGCCGATGAGCCCCACCACCTCCCCATCTTCAATATCGAAGGATACGTCGTTGACAGCGATCAGGCTGCCGAACTTCTTGGTCACGCCCCTCACCTGGAGTATGGGACCTTTCATGGTGCTTTCCTCATTGATACGCTCCTCACAGGTTCGTCCTTCCCTCTGCCGACGACAGTACGGCTCTAATGCGTGCATAGACATCCTGGATCAGGACCGCCAGACCCCTGGGCTTAAAGAGCGCAATGACGATGAGCACGACGGCGTAAATAGCCAGATAGAGGCTCTCCAACTGCCCACCGATGCTGGCCCGCAGGAATTCCCGTGCGCTCACCAGTATCACCGAGGCAAGGAGCGGTCCGAATGGGATACCCATGCCGCCCACAATGCCCAAAATAGCTACCTCCAGGCTGATGGGGCTTGAAAATACCATGGGATGGATAAAACCATAGAGGCAGGCGTAGATGGAGCCCGTGATGCCGACAATAAAAGCGTAGATGACCAGGGCTCGCAGCTTGTAGGCCCGTGCGTTCACCCCGAGTACCTCGGCAGCGTCCTCGTCGTCACCCAGAGAGAGCAGATAATACCCGAGCCGGGTGCGCCGAATGCGACGGTTGACCAAGAGGGCAATCACAAGCAAGCCGAGCATTATGTAGTAGTAGGGTATGTAGCTAGCGAACCTCAGGTGGTAGAGTGAAAAGGTGTGAAAGGGGAGAAACCGCTCTACCGGACCACCGATCTCTTCCCACATGAGAAAGACCACCCGTAGCACCTCAACCAGGGCCGCTGAAGAGAGGGCGTACCAGACCTCCCGGATGTGAAACCTGAACAGGGGGAACCCCACTGCAATGGCGAAGAGCGTTGCTACCAGCCCGCCGGCGATCATACCCACCCATGGGGTGATATTCCAGCGGATAAGAAGGGTACCCGACGTGAATGCGCCAAGCCCCAGGTAGGCGCCCGCGGCAAGGTCGAGTTGTCCAGCCATTCCGCCTATGATGTTCCAGGCCGTGGTCAAGACCCCGTAGAGGACGATGGTGGTCAGCAGGATCATACTGTAGGCGTTCTTTCGGAACAGGAGAGGCAGAAGCAGTGCCACGACGAGGAACCCGATTGAGATTAGTCTCTTCTGTGCATCCTTCATGACCGTTATTTTCTCCCGAAAAGCCCTCTCGGCCGCAGCCACAGCACGAGAACGAATATGAGATAGATGATGAGTGAACGAGCACGGGGGTCCCACAGGCTCATGGCCAAGGATTCGGCACTTCCCACGATGACGCCCGATATCAGCAAGCCGGGTATTGAACCGAGACCGGTCAGCGCGAGGATGCACCAGCTCAGGAGGCCGAACCGGAGACCCATGGTAGGATCGACCTGCTGGAAGGACATCAGGAGGCCTCCCGCAATGGCCGTCAGCGCTGAACCAAGCCCGAAGGAGAAGGCATAGACCCACCGGTAGTTGACCCCCATAAGCGATGCAGCGTCAAGGTCGTCGGAAGCAGCCCTGATGGCCCGCCCCTGCCAGGTTTTCGTGAAGAACAGGTATACCAGTAGAATTGCGACCAGGCTGACGCCGGCAGAAACGAGCCGGGACAGCAGGATGGTAACCGGACCTATGTCCAGGCTCCCCTGGATGAGGGAGTAGGGTAAGGCACGTGGTTGAGCCTTCCAGACGATCTGGGCGAGGGCCCGAAGGAGGGTGAGCAGCCCCACGGTTACGGCGATCTGGGTGACGTACTTTTGCCTCAGGGTCCCCTCGATAATAAGAAAATATACCAGAATACCGAACAGGAAGAGCAATGGAAAGGTAATCACGGGCGTGGCGAATGCATCGATGGACCAGAGGCTTCCCACCCAGAAGGTGAAATACATCGACAGCATGACGAAATCGCCGTGGGCGAAATTGACGATGTTCATGACGCCGAAGATGATGGACAAACCCAGGGCAATGAGCGCGTAGATGAAGCCCATCATGGCGCCGTTCAGGAGGTTCTGTATAACTGTCGACACAACTGTCTCCTCCTAGCCAATAGATGAACCTATCATATAGATCTTCAGCCTGGTTTCAGTTATCTAGGCCCTTCCGTCAACCAAGATAAGGTTCGTAACTGCCGCCCGAAAGCGGTGCTGTACAACCTCCTGATATTCTGATGAGTTATACCAACGTTTTGCCTGCTCAATGGAGGGAAACCTGACAACGACTGTTTTGGTATACGGCCATTCACCCTCAATGATTTCCACACGTTCATTGCTCACAATTATCTCACCCTGATACTTCTTCAACACATCATGAACTCCAGCTCGATATTTATCGAACTCATCTCTGTCAGTAATAACTTCCACTGCAATGATATAGGCTGGCATAACCTTCCTCCTTTAAGCAGATTTTACACAAATCTTCTTATGAGGAAAAGCACCCGGGGGGTTCCCCGGGTGCTTTTAAAAGGTGCATCTGAGATCAGTAGCTCGAGTCGGGCCGCGGGTATAGCGCCTCTACCTCGGCCTCATCGAAGGGCCAGACGACCTTCGGCTCTCCTTTGATGACCTGCAGAATCGTCGCGCGTGCGTAGGGGTTGTCGCCCGTCTCGGTGAAGTTAATCTGATTCGTCGGGTAGGTATCCACCGCCGGTCCGGAGGTCAGGTCGAGCGACAGGAAGGCCTCCCTGAGGTTATCGGGATCGAGCGGGTTATCCGGAAACATCTTGCCTGATAGCTCAAGGGCTTCCGCCAGCACCCACATGGCGTAGTAGTTCATGCCGCCTGCTTCGGTCGGGATGTTGCCGGTCGCCTTTTTAAAGTCACTGACGAACTTTCGGTTCTGCGCTGTGTCCTTGGCCGGATTGTAGCTGTACGTGTTTGCGTAATACTCGGAAGTCCTGCCCAAAGCCTCGATGGACTCGGGGTCCGTGTACCCGCAGGCACCCATGCCGACGATGAACTTGGGCATCTTGCCCCCCTCCCGGAAGGTGTTCGCAAAGAGAATGGCATCCGTGAAGTATGGGCAGTGGACCACAAAGTCGGGCTGAGCCTTGTTGATGTCAGCCACGATGGTCGACGCGTCCGCGATGTCGTAGGGATACTCCTTCTGGTAGACGATAGTCAGCTTATTGTTGAGCGCCGCCTGCATCGCGCCCATGGTGTTCGACCTGCCGAAGGAAGAATCCTCGTTGAGGATGGCCACGGTTTCAACGGTCATCCCCTTTCGTTTCGCCGCCTCGACGACGAACTCCACGGCGGATTCGCCGTGTTGGCTGGCCTTGGGAGCCGGTCTGAACAGGTAGCGCCGGCCCATTGCGGTTACACTGTCAACCAGTGCATCGGCGATCAGTATGACTTTCTCGCGCTCGGTGACTTCCGATGCGGCAACGGTCAACCTGCTGATGTAGAGCCCAAGCACGGCCACGGGGTCATGCTTGCTGATGATGGACTCGGCGCCGAGCTTGGCGCTGTCCGCTTTCTCTCCACAGTCCTCAACGACGAGCTTGAGGGGCAGTCCGCCAAGGGACTTGATGCCACCGGCCTCATTGATGTGCCTGACGGCGATCTCCATGCCGACCTTGGATTCCGTACCGAAGATGGCGTGGGCTCCGGTCAACGGTTCCAGGCAGCCTACGACAATTTCGGATGGCATCTCCATCTCGACAGTCTCCTTTTCTCCCGCTGCGAAAAGGCCGAATACCGCAATCGATGAAATTGCGAGGACAATGAGTACCGCTTTGATTGTTTTCATTGCAAACCTCCTTCTTGACCTGGAGTCCTGCCAGTGTAGCACGGGTATTGTTCACTGTCAACGAAATCCCAACATGGTTGACGAGTAATTTCATTGCACCGGGAGGAGGAGAGAATGTATAATGAGTGTATCGAAACTGCGTTCTCCCGCATTCACATTCCTTAAACTTTTCTTTGAGCTCGGTATGTGCCTTCACCGAAGGATCGGCTCTACAGATGACGCAGGTAATGTTGCGGAGGGTAACATGGAACAATCACAAATAGAGGAAAGAGTAAGGAAGGTCATTTCCGAGGTGCTCAAAATCGATGAAATGGAGGTAAAGGCCGAAGCCAATTTCATCTTCGATCTGGGCGCGGACTCCATGCAGAGTGTGCAGCTCGTTGCCGCATTGGAGGAGGAGTTCGACATCGAAATGGACGAGGAAGAGGCCTTTTCCGTTCAGACCGTTTCCAAAGCCGTCGATTTCATCCAGAACATCCTTGAACAGAAAGGCTCATGAAGAAGAGGGCTTCCCTTCACCGTTTCTTCTATCCCCGATCCGTGGCTGTGGTGGGGACGAACCGTGTCGAGGGGACCGTTCCCTATGATCTCTTCCACAATATCCTGAAAGTATATCCTGGTAGGATCTACCCGGTAAGTCCCCGAGAGCCATCAGTCTGTGGTGTGAAAGCATACAAGTACGTTATCGACATCGAAGACGAGGTCGATCTCGCTGTGATCGTGTTCCCCAGCTCCGTGTGCCACCTCGCCATGGAGCAGTGCGGCCAGAAGGGAATACGATCGGTCATCATCGTGTCCGCTGGATTCCGCGAAACGGGTCCAGCAGGAGCTGACCGGGAAAGGCAGGTCATTGAAATTGCGGAGCGCTACGGCATCTCCTTCATCGGCCCCAACTGTCTCGGCCTAATAAACACCGACCCCAAATGGACTCTCAACGCCTCATTTGCCCGGAAGATGCCCGAACCGGGAAGCATCGCCTTTCTCTCGCAGAGCGGGGCACTCTGCACCGCAGTGCTCGATTACGCACGGGCACATTGCATCGGCTTTTCAAAGTTCGTCAGCTTCGGAAACAAGGCTGATGTCGATGAGATTGAATTCCTTCACTATCTGGAAAAAGATCCTGCAACAAAGGTTATCCTCCTCTACCTCGAGGAGATACGTGACGGACGCGCGCTCATGGAAAGGGCCCGGGAGCTTCTCGGGGTGTATGGCAAGCCCCTGCTCATCCTGAAATCGGGTACCACGGCGGAAGGAGCATCTGCAGCTTCACTCCACACAGGCTCGCTTGCGGGAAACGATGCAGTCTTCGACGCAGCGTTTCGCCAGGCCGGCATCCTCCGCTGCCGCACCATGGAGGAGCTTTTCGACACAGCCAAGGGCATCGCCTGTCAGCCCTTGCCGAAGGGAAACCGCATCGCAATCATTACGAATGCCGGTGGGCCCGGTGTGCTCGCCACCGACCTGGCGGTCAGAGAAGGCCTCGAGATGGCGCACTTCACCGATAAAACGGGAAAAGCGCTGAAAGCGCAGCTTCCAGTCACTGCCAGCATCGCCAACCCGGTTGACCTCATCGGTGATGCGCGGGCAGACCGATACATCGCAGCTCTGCGCACCGTACTGCTCGATGAGCATGTGAACGGGGCCATGGTCATTCTCACCCCGCAATCGATGACCGATATCGATGTTATTGCCAATGGTATATGCAACCTCGCTACTGGAAGCGACAAACCACGGTACGTCTCCTTCATGGGTGAGGAGGAGGTTTCATCAGGGATACGCATACTCGAACAACACCCTCTCCCCCATTTTCGCAGCCTGCAGGGCATGTGCAGAGCCTTCTCGCAGGCCTTCTGGATCTACAGGGAGTTGCACGGAAAAAAGTCTGTGTTTAAAGCTCCTGCAGGAGTGAAGGCCGCAGCGGCAAAGTCCCTTGTCGAGGAGTCACGAAAGGCTGGAAAAAAGTTTCTCTCTGAGGAAACAGGCACCGCTATTCTCCGGGCTTACGGATTCCCTGTGCTTCCCTGTGAGATAGCTCGATCCGAGCGCGAGGCAGGGAAAATCGCAGAGGCAATTGGTTTCCCCGTGGTCATGAAGGTCTACATGGGGGATATGTACCACCGGTCCGATGCGGGCGGCGTCATGGTTCGAATAATAACCGTGAAGGAGGCAGAAAACGCCTACAGGACCATTCTTTCAAACGTGCAGCGCGCCGTTCGGAACCCCGTGATCGAGGGAGTTCTCATTCGGCGCTGGATCGAGGAAGGGGAGGAGGTAATCCTGGGATTCAAAAGAGACCCCTCTTTCGGTCCCGTGATCATGTTCGGGCTTGGAGGATTGTACGTGGAGGTATTCAGGGACGTGGTCTTTCGTGTCGCGCCCGTGGATGAGGATTCTCTCTCGCGGATGATCAGGGAGATACGCGCCTATCCTCTTCTCACAGGGATACGGGGAAAGCCGGAACGTGACATCCCATGCATCGAGGAGTGCATTCGGAGGCTTTCTCAGCTCGCAGTCGACTGTCCCGGCATACAGGAGCTCGACATCAACCCGCTCATCGTCCACGAGAGAGGAAAGGGATGCACAGTGGCGGATGTGAAGATCCTTCTGCAGAATGAGGATTGATACACCGTGCTCCAGGTGTCGATACGTTCCGAAGTTCGAGCCGCTCATTCGAGATCGGTGACGAACTGATCGTACTTGCCGTTCAGCAGCGACCCCGCTTCCTCGTCAACGATCAGTATCGCCCTTCTGTGCATCTGCACGATACTCGCCGGAACCTGCCCCGTGATCGGTCCCTCGACCGTGTCCTTAATGGCCTGCGCCTTGCTCCTGCCACTTGCCAGAAGAAGGAGGATTCGGGAATCCAGTATGGTGCCTATTCCCATGGTGATCGCGTACTTCGGTACCTTGTTCAGATCATCCTCGAAGAATCGGGAGTTGTCCTGTCTCGTCTGCAGGGATAGGGTTTTGATCCGTGTCCTCGACCCCAGAGAGGAGCCCGGCTCGTTGAAGCCGATATGGCCGTTGGCCCCAATGCCGAGAAGCTGCAGGTCGATACCACCGTACCTGACAATCTGCTCCTCGTACCATTCGCAAAACTTGTTGATGCGGTGTATCTCGCTCACGTCGACCATACCCGATGGTATGTGAATGAAACGTTCGGGTATGTTCACATGCTTGAAGAGGTTTTCGTACATGAAATAGTGGTAGCTCTGGGGATGGGTCGGCGGCAGCCCGATGTACTCGTCGAGATTGAATGTCGTGACCTTCGAGAAATCAAGTCCTTCCTCCCTGTGCATGCGGATAAGTTCACGGTACATGAGCAGCGGCGTGCTTCCCGTTGCCAGACCGAGGACACATGAGGGCTTCTCCCGGAGCAAACCGCTCACCACACGCACACCCTCTTTACTTACCTCTTCATGATCCTTCTTGATTACCACAAGCATGACACACCTCACATTGGACTATGATATGTAGAGTCAAACTTCGAAAATAGATAAAGAGATCGCTTCGATATTCGTGTTTTTTATTTTAAACGAGAAAAGCAACTGTTGTATTTAAAAGCTGAAACAAACCACGCTCTTTAACCGAAGTTCTCAAAGATTGCCGTGCGATTATATATCAGCGAACGCTACATTTCCATACCGATGCATGAAATTCGACCTAGCGAAACGCTCGCGCATCGATCTTTCTATCTTTCTTTATATTTACTTTTTATATATGTGTTGGGCGCAATCCACGCGCACCGTCAGGCACGCGACTTTGCCCGCGCATACAGCTCGGGGAAATAGTGCCTAACCTGCTCCTCGAGTTCTTCCTCCGAAATTGCCGTTAAGCGGCCCTCCTTTTCATACTGGTCCATGACCCAACGCTGTATCTTCACCACCTTGGTAAGGGAAAGCCTCTCCTTCCCCTTGAGTCCCAGAAACTCGTTCACCCAGAGCGCGACACCGTCGGTGCCCGACTTATCGGTGATCGCCACCCTTGGAGGTCGGTTGAGCAGCTTCCTGGTATCGAAGATGGTGTATATCTCCTCATTTCTGCGGAGACCACCGGCATGAATACCGGCCCTCGTGGTATTGAAATCTCGACCAACGAAGGGATAGTTTGCAGGTATGGACGCTCGCACCTCTTTCTGAAAGTACTTAGCGAGATCCGTGATGACTGAAAGATCGATCCCGCAAAGGTCGCCCTTGAGCGCAATGTATTCCATGACGGCACCTTCGAGGGGTGGGTTTCCCGTGCGCTCGCCTAACCCAAAGAGCGTGGTGTTCAGCGCATCAGCACCGTATATCCAGGCCGTGGCCCCGTTGACGTGCACCTTGTGGAAATCGTTGTGACCATGCCACTCGAGCCTTTCCCCCGGAATACCGCACTCCTCCTTCATCCGCCATATGAGCTTCGGTATGGAGCGGGGCTCGGCGACATTGGGAAAGGACACCCCGAAGCCCATGGTATCACAGAGCCGTATCTTTACCCTCATGTGTTCTGGCTGTTTCTCAGTGAGGCGCTCGAGCCGCTGTACAAAGGGTATGACGAATCCCTTCAGGTCGGCACGGGTCACATCCTCCAGATGGCAGCGTGGACGCACCCCTGATTCGAGCGCCGCTTCCACGACCCTTAGATATGCAGCCATTGCCTCCTTCCTCGTCTGCTTCTGCTTGTGGAAGATATGATAGTCCGAGCATGAGGTGAGCATACCGGTTTCCCGGAGACCCATCTCCTTCACGAGACGCAGGTCTCCCATTTCGGCCCTGATCCACCCCGTAATCTTGGGGTAACGAAGCCCCAGTTCCCTGCACGCATCGATCGTGGCACGGTCATTCTTCGTGTATAGGAAGAACTCGGTCTCCCGTATGACCCCCCTCTCTCCTCCGAGCCTGGAGAACATGGCATAGATGCGGGTCATCTGTTCCTTGGTGTAGGGAGGCCGCGCCTGCTGTCCGTCTCTGAAGGTGGTGTCGGTTACGTGAATGTCGCGATCGATCACCCTTCGCGGATCAAATTTTGCAACCCTCCCGTCGATGGTTTCCTCGATGACATCCTCAAACCGGATACGAGGGGGGATCGTATGAGGGAAGATGTCTTTCAGCAGGTTGGGTTGCTGAACGTCTTGTAACGGCCGTCCATCCATAATACCGTTCACTCCCCTCAGCCGGGTATCAGTTCTGTAAAGAAGTCAACGGCACCCCCCACCGTCTGCACCCTGAGGGCCTCCTCTTCATTAAGATCGAGATCGAACTCCTCTTCGAAGGCGGCGACGAGCTCTATAGATTTGAGAGAATCAGCCCCAAGATCATGGGCAAAGTGGTGATCGAATTTGATTTGTTCGGGATTGGTTTTCAGCTCGCGCGCGGTCACCCGTATGACCCTTTCCGCAATCTCATCTCGTTTCATAAGCACCTCGCTTCAAATAAGTTCCATTAACAAATAAGGATAAAGTTGAATATAATAAGGTGGGAAGACTGATTTAAGAAAATTTTTTACCAATCTCCTCCAAATTCTTCAAGCGTTTTTCGACACGCTCCTTTTCCTTCACCAGTTGCTGAACGACTGGATTCTCTTCATAGGTACCCCGGACAGCTGTGAAGTCCGCTGTTCGTTCTTCGACACCTCCGTCGAGACCGTAGCCTATCTGGGAGAGCGATGAAAATTCGCTTTTCGTGTTCTCCATGATGAGTGTCAGCAGGGAGCCGGACACTGCGGCCCATCTTTGCGCAAACTCCCCGAACCGCCCGGCCCCGACCTCCGACGGTGGGATGCCGTACTCCTGCTCGAAGGCGTGGCACACGTAATCCCAGGCATCATCGCTATACGAACGATAGGACTCTTCAAACACACCCAGAAGTTCAGCCACATTACGGACACCGCCTCCGCGCACCGACTCCATCACATACTGCACCCGTTCTTCGGAGATGAGCAACCCCCCTAGATCGGACCACCGCTGCCGCCGTACTCCAGGGGAATGGGGTCTGCATTCTCCCATTATATCGTCCCAGGTCTCTGCATTCGAAGCGCTTTTTTCCACCCGCACAACGAACGCTTCGAGCAGATACCGGTCGATCGCCAGGGTATAGTACCGGATCCCCTTCTTCATGAGAAGCCGTTTGATCCAGGCGCCTCCGTATAGAACTACCTTTTCTTCACGGGGCGTCTTCTCATAGAGCTCCTGGAGTATAACCCTCCCCCGCCGCATCTTCTCAACCGTGTAGGGGGAGAAGACGTCGAAGACGATGAGATCGCGCTTCAGGAGGGCCTTTCGTCTGTCGCGGGCAGGCCATTTTTCGGCATCACGGACCGTGCCGATGGAGAAGATATTTACGCCCATGATGACATTGGACCTGCCTTCCTCATCGTAGAGGTATGAGAAGGGGAAATCAGCGATATCGAGGTTTGCCATGTGCTTTCCGATGATGACGGTGAAGGCGGGAACGTGACACGCCATCATGTTGTAGGCAAAGGATCCCGTTTTGCAGCCCCGTTCGAATATCCCCTGGTGCACCGGTCCCAGCTTGTACATGTGATTGCTCTGATTGGTACCGCTCCCCGCGTTGTAGAAGGACCAGAGGCTCGCAATGAGAAGCGTGGACTTGTGGTGGGTCACGGTAAAGGGCCCACCAAACACAGAACAGATCTCGGTGTGAAAGGCCTCGCTGTTGGCGAAGAGAAGGGAGTTTTCCACGGAACATTGCTTGCCGACCTGCGTTCCCTGACCCACAAAGGCACCGTTGAGCACTGCACCGCTGTCCACGCTCGCCCCCTCGGACAGTATGAAGTGATTCATGAACACGCCCGCTCCTACAACGGTGGGATGCTCTGCGCAGCTCAGAATGGTCCCGTCTTCGATTCTCAGGGCGCCCCGGATCACCGCATGGGGTCCAATGTTCGTGTTCCTAATCTGCCCGCAGCCTCTGATCTGCGCAGAGCATGAGATCCTTCCCCGTTCTGATCGCTGCTGTGAAACGTATTCCCCGATGAGCTGTTCCAGCCTCTTCTGGAACTCGGC
>Ga0209635_10002063_pt1 | contig 15283 bp, 12 predicted proteins | sample DeeMarSWOR230_32_FD_187463 | JGI IMG/M metagenome (GOLD analysis project Ga0209635, IMG submission 187463) | Marine sediment microbial communities from White Oak River estuary, North Carolina - WOR-2-30_32 (SPAdes) (version 2) | ecosystem: Environmental > Aquatic > Marine > Intertidal zone >... | reverse complement strand
CCTATTATTGCTTTGACTCCGAAGAGATTGGAGGCATAGGCAATGGATTGTCCATGATTTCCTGTAGATGCTGTAATAACGCCCCTTCTTTTTTCTTCCTCAGATAAATTTGAAACTAGATTTAATCCACCTCTTATTTTGAAGGCGCCAATAGGTTGAAGATTCTCGCATTTAACGTAAACTTCACAACCTAGAGTCTTAGAAAGACGAAATGACTTTAAAAGAGGCGTTCTTTTAAGGTATTTATACACAATTTTTCGAGCCTTATACACATCTAATAGATCAGGTGGTTGCACTTCTTTTCCTCCTACTAATACAATTGTTTGCATCGCTTATTCAAGAAGATAAGTTTTAACCTTAATTCTATACTTGACTCATAAGATAAACATGATTGAAAAATGATATGCGTTGAAACCGCCAATAAAAATAATGTCAAATGAAAAGGAGTCTGTTGTTAAAGTAGATCTTAAGCTAACCATAATTAGTTGTGAATATCATGAAGGTCAAGGCTGTTCTTTTCGATTTGGATGGCACACTAGTTGAATCAACAATAGATTTTACCAAGATGAAACATCGGATGAGGATTTTCCTCGCAAAGTATGGAGTCATCTTCTCTTCTCTTCACCAAAATACGACAACACAACAAATCATCGAACATGCGAGGAAGTCGATGAAAAACCAGGGCTTATCTCAAATAGAGATCTCTCATGTTTTTGAAAACGTGAAAAGAATTATGGACGAAGTGGAGCTGGAAAACGCCAGTAAAACACTACCAATACCCGGAGTTTTAAACTTTATAAATCAACTTTCATTGAAGGGCATACGAATAGCTGTAGTAACCCGAGGATGTAGAAACTATGCTTCCCTTGCTCTCAAATCCTCCCAGCTTCTCAAACTAGTCGACGTATTAGTAGCACGAGACGATGTATCGGACCCAAAACCACACCCCCTTCACCTTCAATATGCAATGGATGCTCTTGGTGTTACTCCACGTGAATGTGTAATGGTTGGAGATACATTGATGGACGGTCTCTGTGCTAAAAGAGCAGAAGTACCCTTTGTAGCTGTACTGACCGGACACAATCGAGAAGAAGAGTTTAAACAAAATGGATACACAAACATTCTAAATAGCGTATCGGATCTACCTACACTAATAAGATGAAAGTTCTAATGAACAACAATATCTATTCCCTTTTTCATTTTTTTTAAAAGGCATACCCTATATCTAGATCAAAGACAGAAAGGAGAAATTGCATGCTTCATTCGAATTATGCTATAGAAGTAAACGATTTAGTGAAAGATTTCGGTCAAATACGAGCCGTAAATCATCTAACTTTTAAGGTTAAGGATCGAGAGATTTTCGGTCTCATAGGACCAAATGGAGCAGGTAAAACCACCTCTCTCAGAATTGTATCAACATTGATCAATCCCACATTTGGCAGTGTAAAGGTTTTCAGCTATGACGTAGTCGAAGATGCCTCTCAAGTGAGGAGAATAATAAGCTATCTTCCCGAAGAAGCTGGCGCTTACAGAAATCTGTCTGGACGAGAATACCTCACTTTTATGGCTAAATTCTATACCGATTCTAGAAAAGAGACTAACACAATGGTTAATACAGCTTCAGAGATCTCAGGATTAAAGGATAGATTAAAGGACAGAGTGAAAACATACAGTAAAGGAATGGTTAGAAGACTTCTCTTAGCCAGAGCTCTGATGACTAAGCCAAAACTCACCATTCTAGACGAACCTACAAGTGGGTTAGATGTAGTACACGCGCATGCCATAAGAAGATTGATTCTTGAATATGTCGATAAAGGAGAAGTAACCGTTCTACTTTCAAGCCATAACATGCTTGAAGTAGAGTTTCTCTGTGATCGAGTTGCGATTATTGACCAAGGCTCCATTCTAGTTGAAGGCATACCTTCTGAACTTAAAGATCATTTTGAAGTCTCAAACCTAGAAGAGGTATTCATGGAGGCGGTCAAGAATGCTAAGTAGTTTATTGAATCTTGTAGTAAAAGAGCTAAGGGAGCTTCTTCGAGATCCTAAGATCCTGATAGGGGTAGTAGTTATGCCCCTTATACTATTCCCTCTTCTTGGCTCAGGAATGAGGGTCTCTCAGGAGTCTGTAAGAGAGTCTTTACAAACCGCTTCAATAGGATTGTTAGACTACGACAGCAAGAATGAATCACACAGACTTAGAACTTTCATTACTGAGAATTCTAACATAACAGTGGTTGAGATAAAGGCAGAAAATATTGATGAAGCTCTCAACACTATTGAAGACACTAACATTTCCTCTATACTTGTTATTCCCAAAGGATTCAGCGATAATCTGACTTCTGGAAAAAATAGTGAACTATATACATACTCGATTATCAAAGGGATAAGCCTCGTAGAGACGCAAAAAAGCGGTGTAGTTGATTATATTATTAATGTGTTTGAATACCAGGCAATAATACAGAGTATTCAAAGCGCATATCCTAACCGAGACCCCAAAGAAGTACTCAATCCAATTAAGGTATCTCAACTATCAGTGATCAAAGGCGTTCCTTTAAATGTTAGTCCTGAATCACTCATAGGTCCGATAATTTCACAGTCAACTATGCTTCCATTAGTAATCATGATGATGTTAATCTTTTCAATGCAAATTGCAGCAACATCGATGGCGATTGAGAAAGAGGAAAAGACTCTTGAAACCCTGTTTAGTCTACCTGTAAAGAGGCTCTCAATTTTAGCTGGAAAGCTTATAGGGTCAATCACAGTTGCAATCGCAAGCGCAGTATCCTACACAATTGGCTTCGGATATTACATGAGTTCAGTCTTTGCAGATATGCCTTTGGGAGATTTACCTTTAGATCTTCAATCTATTGGGTTAACGCCCTCGCTCTTAGGATACGTCTTACTCTTAATAGTGATTTTCGTGACAATTGTCTCAGCTCTTGCTCTAGCAATTTCATTAGCAGTATTCACTGACAGCGTCAGAAGTTCTCAGAGTCTCCTAGGCTTCCTGATGATTCCAATTATTATACCTTCAATAATCTTGATGTTTGCAGATATTGATATTCTGCCCATGATTCTTCAAGTTCTCATGTACTTGATACCTTACACACACACCATCTTGGCTATCAAAGAGGTATTCATGGGGAATTGCCTTATAGTAATACGTAGTATAGCTTACATTGCAGTCTTTACAGCATTTATCCTATATGTAGCAGCTAGAATCTTCTCAACTGAAAGAGTACTAACTGCGAGAATGTCTCTCGAAAGCCTACGCTTAAGGAGAAAAAAAATAAAATGAATTTTACACAGCCAAACAGTTGATCTTCAGTCAGCTTTATTTCTTAACGAATTTAAAGAATACTCTCTCCTCTCAAACTCTGGATTTCCTTCTCTGAAATCTCGAGAATTGACGTCAAAACTTCCTTAGTCTGTTCTCCTAATAGTGGTGATCCACTGCAAACACGCGCAGGTGTTTCAGAGAACTTAATCGGAAAACTGGGTGTCCCATAACTCTCTGCCTGGGGGTGTTTTAGCTCAACAATCATATTACGTGCTGCTAGCTGCGGATTCTTCAATGCTTCGTCAACAGTAAAAACAGGGGCTACAGGTATCTTAGCTTTCACTAAAATCTCAACGATCTCATTAGTTGTCCTCTTTTTAGTCCATGCCTCAATAATATCCCAATCAAGTTCCTCCACTCCAAGCAGTTTACAAAATCTATCAGTTATTGTCCCCCTTGCAGCTGCAATGAACACGGTACCATCCTTCGCTTCATGTAAACCCCAACTACGACGTCTAGACGCTAACCGTCCAGTCTGACGCCAAGTATATCCAGTCATCAGAAAATATGTCATCGAAATATTCACTGAAACCAGTGAATCCAGTTGAGCGACATCAACATGTTGACCTTTACCTGAAATTTCTTTATGGTGAAGTGCTGCAAGAACACCTATTGTACCAAACATTCCTGGTATGGTATCACCTGGTGCTTCAGGTAATGGAAGTGGCGTACTCTTCTCATCTCCAACATCACCGTTTAACATCATGAAGCCACTCATTGCTTGGGCGATGGGATCAAAAGACAATCTTCTCGAATAAGGTCCGTATTGTCCGAAGCCAGAAATGGAGGCCAATATTATCTTGGGATTAACCTTTTTGAGCGTATCATAATCAATACCTAAGCGTTTCATCGTACCAGGAGCGTAGTTTTCCACAACAACATCCGATTTCTTCACAAGCTCAAAGAATATTTTACGACCCTTATCCTTCTTCAAATTCAGTGTGATCGACTTTTTATCCTTATTTAGATGCGCGAAATAGGGACTTAGACCATCGACAAGAGGAGGTGCAAATCTTCCCTGTTCCCCCCAGGGAGGTTCTACTTTGATCACTTCAGCACCCAGCTCAGCGAGAAGGAGAGTGCATGTAGGTCCTGCTTGATAATGCGTCAAATCTAAAACTCTAATGTTATGTAAAGGTGGAGTTTTCATACATCATTAGTCTTTACTTAAAGGTAGGTAATAACCATTCTCTGAAAGCATAAAATACCTAATTTTGTTAAAATAGCACTTGAAATGAAAAAATTCAAAAATCCCCATTTACATGTAAGTAGGAATTCTAATGTACAGTTGTTTAAAATATCAGAGGGAAAATTATGGTCGTTTCAAAAGAAGACGCCTTACAAAACTATACCCGCTTGATGGACAAGGTAAAGGAGATCATTATTCTTGACACTGCTGGTAGTGTTATTCACTGGGACATGGAGACGAAGATGCCTCCGAAAGGGATTGAACTTCGAAGCCTTCAACTTGCTCAGATGAGCAAGATCAAGCATAGAATGATGATAGACACACAGATATCGAAACTACTAGATCAGATGTTAAGAAGTTCAACCTATAATTCTCTGAATGCGATACAAAGAAGGAATGTGTCACTCTTTAAGAGACTACATGATGAAGCAGTATGCCTTCCCGAGACGCTTGTTTTTGAAATGGCTAAACAGGAAGCGATAGCAACTGATGTTTGGAAGAAAGCAAAAGCCTCCAATAACTACCTTCACTTTCAACCCGAGTTAAAGAAACTTCTTGAACTTAAGAAGGAAGCTGCGAATCTATTGATGGATGTTAAAGAGGTTCCTACCCAATACGACGCTCTTATTGATAGGTTTGAACCTGGAATAACCTCTGATGAGATCTCCCATGTATTTAATGAACTTAGGCGTGGTCTAATTACTATAATTAATAAGTGTTCAATCTTAGGCGATTCCTTTGATACTTCATACTTAAAACTCAAAGTACCCATCAATATTCAGCGAGATATCTCACTTTCTATTGCGAGTTTCTTGGAGTATGATGTAACTTCTGACGAAGCAGGAGGTAGAATCGATGAAACGGAACACCCATTTTCTACAGGATATTACGATGATGTACGAATTACTACGCATTACTATGAAACTGACTTTATCTCAGCACTCTACTCAACACTTCATGAAGGCGGACACGCTATTTATGAACAAAATTTGAACCCAAAATGGAAATACCAGCTTGTTGGGTCAGCCTGCTCTTCTGGATTTCACGAGTCTCAATCACGGTTTGTTGAGAATATTATTGGGCGGTCACCTGAATTTTGGACATTCTTTTTACCCAAATTGAATAAATTGACTGAAGGGGCTTTCTCAGATAAAACTGTAAGCCAGTTTGTTAAGGCAGTTAACAAGGTGAAACCGTCCAAGATTCGTATTCAGGCGGATGAGGTAACTTACTCTCTCCACATAATAATTCGATTTGAAATAGAACGAGATTTGTTTGTAGATAAAATTAAAGTTGAAGAGCTTCCTCAGGTTTGGAATGATAAGTACGAAGAGTATCTTGGAATAGAGATTGAGAACGACTCAGAAGGCGTCTTGCAAGATACACATTGGGCTAGCGGTTCCTTTGGCTACTTCCCATCTTATGCACTCGGAAACATTTACAGCGGACAAATACACGAAAAAATGATAAAAGAGATTCCTGATTGGAAGATCCAGATTTCTAGAGGTAATTTCAAACAGATTAAACAATGGCTTATTGATAAGGTATACGTATATGGAAATCAATTTGATCCTTTTGATTTTATTAGGCGCATAACTGGAAACGAAGTTAATGTCAAACCTTACTTAGAATATTTGGATAACAAATTCTCCAATATTTATGGGTATTAATTTTAAAAATGGAAGGACGATCAGTGAAATTCTCATGAAGCCTCGGGCGGGATTTGAACCCGCGATCTTCCGCTCTCTCGATTTTATACGAGGCGGATGCTGTAGCCACTGAGCTACCGAGGCATTTCTGAGATACATTGATTATCGGGTTAGATGGATGCTTTTAAGAGATTTGGACTAACATAATTAATATCATAAATGGAGGTATATGACTGTCTAATGCAAAAGAACTCGGTGAAAGGAAGATCATTGAGCTCATCATTAACAAGTTAGAAAAGATACCTGATATGCCAATACCCTTTGGAGACGACATCACAGGGATAAGGCTTGAAAATGGAAAGATCGCCATTCTTAAGACCGATATGTTGATTGCGGCCACTGATGTCCCCCCTGGAATGACGCCTTTCCAAGCAGCTAGGAAAGCAGTTGTGATGAACATTAGTGATTTAGCCTCAAAGGGCGTTGAACCAAAAGCAGTCTTAGTCGCATTAGGACTACCTGCGGAAACCAGAAAGGAGGACATTGAAGAGATTGGAAGGGGCTTAAACGCTGGTGCGCGCGAGTATGGAGCGTATGTTATTGGTGGAGACACAAGCGAGGCTTCTGATATAATACTGTCTGTAATGCTCTTTGGGATATGCGACGAACAACATCTTGTAAAGCGTTCCGGTTCAAAACCCGGTGATATTTTAGCGGTAACTGGATTGTTTGGTAAAACCTCTGCTGGCTTGAAGATGCTCTTAGAAGGTTTTGATGCTCCTGGACACTTGAAAAACGTGTTTCTCAAGTCTGTTTACATGCCTGAGGCAAGATTGAAGCTGGGTTTAAAACTAGTTCAAAGTAATTCGATCACTTCCACTATTGACAGTAGTGATGGTTTAGCGGTTAGTCTCCATGAGCTTAGAAAGGTGAATAATACGGGTTTTTGTGTGACAAGTCTTCCTACAGCGCCTGAAGTCGAAGAGTATGCTAAGCTTCATGGTCTCTCGAAAAAAGAGCTTACACTTTTTGGTGGAGAAGAATATGAGCTTATTATCACTGTTGATCCTAAAAAATGGGATATGGCAGTTAGCATAGCTGAATCTATTAACTGTCGATTGATACCTATTGGTCATGTAACTGAAGAGAAAGAGATAGTGTTTGTTGCAGAAGGCAGAAAGGAACCAATTCCTCCTGGAGGTTGGGAGCACTTTAAGACAGGCTCTTCTACTTGACTTCGACCTCTTCCATGTCACCGAACTGATTAAAAAGGGCTCTTAACTGTCTCTTTTGAAGCCTTGGTATATGGCTTAAATTAAAATAGTCTGCAAAAACCTTTGTTGTTCGGAGGAGCTTCGTTTTACCCATATTTTCCGCATCGATAAGGCCTACGCGTTCTAGTTCCCTGATGTGCTTATAAGCGCTTTTTCCTCTTACCTCGACCACACGGGATTGAGGAATGGGTTGACGGTAAGCGATAAATGACAAGGTCTTTAATGGTCCAGGGGTTAATAGGGGGCGATTAGATAGTCTCCGCACCCTCTGAACGAGTTTGGGTTTGAGTTGAAGAACAAATCGTCCATCTTCCAGTTCTAAAAGCTCAAGAGCCATCCCCATTTTTGAGTAGTGACTCATCAATTTACTGACAATGTCTCGTGTGCGTTGTATAGACCTAATCCGTAGTACTGAAGCGAGTGTTTTAATGTCTAATGGTCTTCCAGCTATGTATAGTGCAGCTTCAATGAACGCCATTTGGTCATTCATGTTCTCTTTTTCTTGAGTTGTCTCCTTCTTCTCCTTCGACAAGTTGGGTTCCTCCGTAATTTGTTGTTGTCACCAGAATCTCTCCAAACTCTTCCTCTTGCCTTATGAGTATCTTATTTCTACATGCTAAAAACAGGATAAGAATTAATGTCCTTACAGTCTCAAGTCTATTAAGACCACTTATTAGTTTAAAGAAAGGTACATGAGTGTTGTCTTTCAATAAGATTACTATCCTGTTAAACATATTATCCATGTGCTCGTTTATGTTCAACATGAAATCGTCGACATCTTCAATTACTGGGGGTACGTTAGGAGTTTGAATTTTGTTGAGTGTTTCTACTGGCTCTTCACTTCGAATTGCCTCCTCCAACGCATCTAATAAGTCGTCTAAGGTAGTAAATGTGTACTCAAAACGATAGGGCATTTGTATGGGGGGAGGCACTTGTTCTAATCTCACAGTTTGTTGTGGAGGAGGTTTTTCAAGTTCAAGGATCATTTCTGTTTTCATCCTGAATATAGTCGAGCTTGATAATAGGGCTACACCAGAAGCAGTGAAGTCAACAAATCCTGCCTTTTGCATCTCCTCCACCAGTGTATTTAACAAATAAGCGATTCTGATATCCCATGGTTTAGTATTCCTTAACTTAATGAGGTCAAATAAAATCACCCATGGGGGCTTGGACCAAAAAGGTTTCTCCATAAAGGAATCATCATAATTAGACAATTATGCAATTGCCACCTCTGGTAGATGTAACGAAGCTATTCTCGATGTTCCTCTTTGAACATAGACTCCAAAAATCCTATCAGCCCTACTAATCATTGCGTCTCTTAGAGTAATGACGATAAATTGTGAATCAGCAGAATTTTTCTTCAGTAGATCAGCAAGTCTTTCAGCATAGTATGGATCAAGATGAGCATCGATCTCATCAAAGATGTAAAAGGGTGCTGGAGATATGCTTTGAAGAGCGAGAATAAAGCATACAGCAGCGACTGACTTCTCCCCTCCACTTACTCCTGTTATGAGTCTTGCTCCACCCTTACCTGGGAACTTAACAAACATGTCTAAACCACCTATAAAAGGGTCTTCTTCATTCTGCATCTGCATCCATCCCTCTCCTCCATCTGTCATTTCATTGAAAAACTCCTTGAACTTGTCGTCGATCTTCGAAAAAGCTCTGATGAAAACCTGTCTCTTCTGCTCTTCGATCTTGTTCATAAACTCAATTATTGCTCTTCTCTCACTTTCAATCTCATTCATTCTCAAAGATAGTTGTTTGTAGTTATCTTTCTGTTGATCGTATTGACTTACCGCCAATTGGTTTACCGAGCCTAGCTGCTCAAGTTCATTTCTAATAGATCTTAGAAGTGTCCTTGCTCTATTTGTATCCTCTTTTTCAACAGATAATGGTTCGGAAAACCCAAGATCTTGAAGATTCTCTTCCTCATGCTTCAACTCCGACTCTGATGTGAATACCTCGATCTCCCCTTTGTGAATTTGTTCGTTTAAGCGTTCGTATGTATTTTCAAGTAAACTCCTTTCTCTATCTATCTGGTCTAATAGATCCTCGAATCGCTTTCTCTCTACGCCCACAGTTGACATGCTTTCTGATAGGGCATCTCTCGAAGCTTCAAGCTCTTGAAGCTGTTTATTTGCTTTTACAAGAGTGTTTGTAGCATTTTCAACGTCTGATCTGATACTGGATATTTGAACATCAAATGCTTCGAGTTCGGAGTAAATTCTTTCAATTTCAGGTTTAAGTGTGTCAGAAAGGTTCAATTCAGTGAATGAGAGTTCGCTATCCAACTTTACTATTTGCGTTTGTAATTCATTGATCTCATTATCTAATATTCCTCTTTCGCTCTCTAACTTTGTTTTAGCTTCGGGTTCTAACATTGTTCTGAAGGCTTTCATATGTATTCTAATTTCGTTGAGTCTATCCTCAGCAGCATTACGTTGTTCGATGAGTGCGCTCTCTTGGATTAGTTCTGATATTCTAACTTCTAAACTGTTTATTCTTTCATCCAATTTGTTAACGTTCACTTTGGCTCTTTGAATGTTGTTGTTAACATTCGAAGCCTCTTTTACCATCGTTTCAACAAGGGATTTTTGTCTAATCTTCTCTTCTGCCAACTTAATTAGCTGCTCATCTAATGATTCGATATCTAAATCTCTGGTATTCAACATTCTTTCCAAAGCATCTACGTTTTTACTTAGGTTTTTAATCGCATCCTCTTTAGGCAATATGGATAAAACGTCTAAAGATGATCGATAATAACCCCCCTCTAATCCTCCGCCTACTTCAAATAAACTACCCTTAGGATCAACAGTTCTATATCCTGCTGTTGAAGCTTTAAGAGCAGACCTATCACCGGCCATCACGATGGTGTCTCCAAAAACAAAGTTGACAGCGGGTAGATACTTCTTTGCACAGCTAATGAATTTAGTAGCGTTACCTAGTATACCCGCAATCTCTGGTACCTCAATTATTCTCACTTTTAATACTTCTTTGAGCGGGATGATCTTTATTCGTCCAAGCTTCATCTTCTTAAGATTTTCAACACATTTGGTTGCAGTGTTGAAGTCATCTACTACAACTGATTTTAGCCACCCTTTCGATGCCGCAACAATTGCTCTTTCGTATTTTGAGTCTATTTTGATCAGATCCTCTAGCTTTCCCATAATGCCTTGGATCGCTCCAATCTTTCCCAATTCAAGAATTCTTTGGAGTGCAAGTTCTTCACTCGCTAGGTTTTCTGCAACACTTTTTCGAGTTTCAAAATCTAGGATCGTTCTCTTCGCAGATTGAGCAATTTCCTTTGCAGACATAACTTGTTGAGCATACTGTTCTTTGCGTTTGAGTAAAGAAGGCATTCTCTCTGAAAATTCTTGAAGTCTCTCCTCTTCGTTTCTTCTTAACTTTTTTAATTCTTTCAAGTGTTTTTCTAACTCTTTTACCGTGTTAGTGAACATCTCTTTTCTATCGAGAAGTGCGTCTAGACTTTCTTTGATTATCATATTTTTCTCAGATGTTTCAGCAATCTTCGTGTTTAGTGTGAGTAATTCCCTCTCAACACTTGTCGCTTCATTTTCGAGACCAGTCAAGTCGTCGGTCTTTACGCTCATATTTTTTGTTAATCTCGTTAATTTTTCAGAAAGTTCTTTGTGAGAAGATATCTTTTCATCAAAAATTTGTATGATCTTTTCTTTTTCTCTCTTCATTCCATTTAGTTTTTCTATACTTTCATTAACATTAGTCCTATATTCCTCAAAACGAGCCTGCGTCTTTATTTTTGTCTCTTCGAGGCTCTTTAGGTTACCAGACTCCATTTCGATCTCTTTTTTTAAACTCGCAACCTGCGCGCCTAATTCACTTATAAGTTCGTGTATTGAAAATAATCTAGAACTGCCTTTTTCCTCTATTTCTACATCAAATTGTCTTCTCGACGATTCAACTTCATTCCTTCTTTTTATCAAGCTTTCTCGTTTAGCTTTTAATGATTCTGCTTCACTATTCATTTTCGATAATCTTTTTCTTTGATTTTGTAACCGAGTTTGTATTTCCAGCATTTTAAAAGATACTAGGATTGCTTCAAGTTTCTTGATCTCTTCTACAATGAAATTGTATCTGAGTATTTGATTTCGTTCACGTTCCAAATTATCTAACCGTAACTGTACCTCATCTATTCTTGCTGAAGCTATTCGGAGATTAATGTCAGCCTGTCTGAGTTGAGATTGAGCCTCGTTTTTCTTCGCATCGTATTCTGCAATCCCTATTTGTGCTTCTATTTCTTTTCTTCTTTCAACCGGTGTCACATCTGCTAATCGCATAATTGTGCCTTGCATTATTATGTTGTGACCAGATGAGCTTATCCCGGCCACACTTAAGGAGTTGACTAGTTGACTTCTAGTTACTTGTCTTCCACTTAGTCTGTAAATGCTAGCACCATTTTGATTAACTTGTCTCGAAATACTGGCTGTTTTAGAAGCCACTGGGATCTGGAAGTCACTATTATCAAATTGTAACGTCACTCTTGAAGAGTCCACTTTACGACTTTTCTGTCCATCAAAGATGACACCTGACATTTTATCCGCTCTTAAAGATCGAGCGCTTAGGTCGCCTAGAACGAACTTAATTGCATCTAGTAGGTTGCTTTTTCCGCTACCATTTGGTCCAGTAATGACCGTAAAGCCTCTATCTAACGTGAGAAAGACTCTTTTAGGTCCAAAAGATTTGAATCCTCTCAATTCCAACCTTTTAATGTGGACCATATCAGCTCACAACAAATTCAACTTAATGCTAATACTAATTTCTGATATTTGATTCAATGTACGTGATTATATGATATTAAGTGTTAGCGAATGAAACAGCTTTAAAATAATATGTGCAAACATTTTTTTTATAATAAAATCTGCGGTTTTCTATTTACTTTGAATTACACTGCGCAGATTCATTATGACATTCTCTCTTCCGAAATCAATTATGTATGAGCCTAACCTTGGTCCTCTGGGCTTACCAATAAGTACCATATATATGGTTTTGAATAGTTTTCCTGGCTTGAGTCCATGATTGCGGGCTACCTCGAAAACCTGTGACTGTATTTTCTCCGGGTCTTCTTCTAATTCAATAATCTGAATTAAGTCTTCTAATGCATGTATCTCTACCACAGATAATTCTACCCTGCCTTTCTCCTTATCTTCGAAATCATTGAACCAGTTCTTTGCGTACACCATTCTTTTCAGTAAATTCTCTGAAACGCCATTTTCTAGAAAATTATACTTTCTAAGCATATCTTCAATGTAATTAATCTCTCTTCCAATTGGAGCCCATCTCCAAAGTGAAACAAGGGTTTGATACGGAATGTGACCTTCAGGATTAGTAGAGGGCCTTAAGAGGTGAATATATCTGTATAGTCCTTTCAACTTTGCTTCTTCCATGAAATTGGTGACTTTCTTACTTCCAAAGTATATGTCTTCCAAGTCATCTACTTCGTCCATATATCTTGGGATATCGTCAACAGATAGAGAGCGAGTACCTTCGATCCTTTTGAATAGTAATAGAAGAAGCGACTGTGGAGATCCATAATTTAACCAGACTTGTGGAGTGAATACATTACCTTTGGATTTTGAAATTTTTCTTCCACCCTTATCCAAAAACATCTCATATTTCAAATGAAACGGTGCTGAGAATCCGAGGATCTCCTCACATATTCTGTCATTAACTCTCACAGAGTCCGCAATGTCTTTCCCATATGCTTCAAAACATATTTTTAATGCAGCCCATCGACTTGCGAACTCAACTTTCCAGTTTAGTTTTCCTTCGGCTTTCCTAATGTCGGCTTCTCCCTTGTATCCGCACCCTTCTACACTTTGACCTCTTAGTTCAGTGCCATCACAATGGTAGAGAACTTTGTATTCTTTGGGAAGAAATTCGTAAGCTGTTGTAGTATATATTCTTCCACATCGATTACAGATCGCTAAATATGGTAGTGCTTCGACGTATTTCTCTTGTCCTGTTTCTTCACGGATTATTTTTCCTGCTTTATCCGCGTTTTTCAGTATCTTAATGATTTGATCTGTTAAGATACCTTTGCTGTATATTTCTTGTGCACTAACGTGTGTGCAGTCTATTCCAACCATTTGAATAGCATCGATTAGAAGAGAGCTCATGTGTCTCCCATAGCTATCGTGACATTTGAAAGGGTCTGGTATGTGGGAGACGGGTACACCGATATACTTCCTTAAATTAGTAGGAAGCCCTGCAGGTACTTTTCTTAACCCGTCCATGTCGTCTGCGAAAGCTATCGTCTCTGATTTAACACCCATGTTTTCAATTGCTAATTTCATTCCATGGGCTCGAACCGCGTCTCCGAGACTACCTATGTGTGGAAACCCTGATGCTCCAAGTCCGCTTTCTGTCCGTATGACTGGTAATGACCTATCTAGCATTTTCTCTCTTTGAATAACTTCATAGGCGGTCTTATCCAACCAAGTTCCAAACCCTATTATCTCTCTTTCACGCGTAGTTGCGGACATTAGATACACTCTTCAATGAATATGAATAATAAATCTGATTTATAGGTTGAGTCTTACTACTCTAAAAAAGCTGTTATGGCTAAATCCATCGACTTTAAGAAGCTCATAAGCTGATCAGCCGGAATCCTTGCGCCAGCTGCCTGTGGATGCCCTCCACCGACTCCTCCAAACTTGCCACACTCTCTTCGTAAAAGAACATTAAGGTCAATTTTAGGGTTTTTAGATCTTAAACTTAAATCAACTATTTCATGTTTTGTTGCACCAGCTACTCCTATCAATGCCTCTTTTGTAACTCTAGCATAAAATGCTGCGGTTCCTATTGAGTCTGTGACGTCAATAACATACGCAACGTTTCCTATAGTCTTAACTTGCCTAGCAACAATTTTTCGTTGCTTTTCTTCTAGCTGAGCCTGTTGGCGAGCTCTACTAACGAGTTCATTATCACTACTGGGAAGCATATTCTTTGATAAGAGACGTGCTATTCTGCGCATAAAATCATAGTCTTTTCTGTCTATTTCAAGACCTTCTAAAAGTGTTCCCGTTTCATAATACAACGCTGATTTATCCCAATCATCCATTAATTTTTGCATTAGCGTGGTTTTTTCCTTGTAATCTCCAATTGCGCCATAAATAGCTACTCTGCTTATATCTGAGGGGATTATTTTTCTGAATTCTCTGTATGCTAGTTCAGTAGCGCAGAATTCTGTACTGTGTCTAACTATGCCTGGAATCATTTCCATTGTAACATTTGGTGGTAAAGGATGATGATCTATGTATGTTACACTGCCATGTTCGCGCAAATCAGCTAGACGAGGAAAAGTCTTGTGGAGAGTGTCTTCAGCTAAGCTTATGTCAAAAATGAAGACTTCATCGCCTTTCTTTGGTTTCTCAAGGTCTCTGTATAAACCAATGGGGTGCGAGAAGTATATGCTTGCACTCGGTCTAGCTGCGAGGGTTATGGCTGCTGAGCATATGCCATCCGCGTCTCGGTGAGTTATTATCCAAGTATCCAAGGTCTTCAGTATATATATGAGAGAAAACTAATTTGAGTTATGCTTTACTAGAAATGATATAAAACTAGTATGTCTTTTTAAAGGCTTTTCTCTTCTTTAGAAACAGATAATACATAACAGATCGTATCAGTTTGGATAGTTATTGAGTTATGCGATTGTGATGTAGTTTAAATGGTGATTTGTTTTATGTGTCCACACATTTGGATTCACAGAGACTACAAGAAGTGTAGTGGATGCCGTAAATGCGAGGTTGCATGTTCGCTGCACCAGGAAAACAAGATATGGCCTGAA
>Ga0209635_10002060_pt1 | contig 15296 bp, 16 predicted proteins | sample DeeMarSWOR230_32_FD_187463 | JGI IMG/M metagenome (GOLD analysis project Ga0209635, IMG submission 187463) | Marine sediment microbial communities from White Oak River estuary, North Carolina - WOR-2-30_32 (SPAdes) (version 2) | ecosystem: Environmental > Aquatic > Marine > Intertidal zone >... | reverse complement strand
GAGGGCTGGGATCACTAAGGTGGGGGAGCTATTTGAGAGGAGTGAGGAGGAATTACTTACCATAAGAAATTTCGGACTGAAGGCACTGGAGGAGGTGCAGGGGCAGCTTAGGGCGTTGGGCTTCATCTCAGAAGAGACTAGGGAGGAAGTAGGGGAGGAACCAAGGGAGGAATTCTAATCGATGAGACATCGTGTTGCCGGTCGAAAGCTCTCGAGGCCGACAGATCACAGGGTTCTGATGTATCGAAACCTGGTAACTGACCTTTTCAGGTATGAGAAGATCGTGACCACTGAGGCCAAGGCTAAAGAGGTTCAGGGCATGGCGGAGAAGATGATCACTCTGGGCAAGGATGACACCTTGCCTAGCCGTCGTAGAGTGTTGGCCTTTATAACCGATAAAAAGTTGGTGGCAAAGTTGTTCGATGAACTAGCCTCTAGGTATGCTCAGCGCCCTGGTGGCTATACTCGTATCGTTAAGCTTGGGCCCCGCCTCGGCGATGGGGCGCCCATGGCGCAGCTAGAATTGGTGGAGTAGCGGCCTTTATGGAGACTAAGAAGATCGCCCTTATTGTGGAATATGAGGGTACCAGATACCATGGATTTCAGATCCAGGCAGGTGTGCCCACTATTCAAGGCGAGCTTGAACGCGCCCTGAGAAAGATTACCGGGGAGAGGATTCGCATCTCATGCGCCAGCCGTACCGATCAGGGGGTTCACGCCAAAGGGCAGGTGGTCGCCTTTCGTACCGATTCCACTCTACCGCCACAGACTTTCTTGAGGGCGCTGAATCATTACCTACCGGAGGATATCGCCATTAGGCAGGCTTCTAGGGTGAACGATGATTTCGATGTTAGGAGGGGTGCTTTCAGTCGGGAGTATTGCTACTATCTCTTGAATAGTACCACACCTTCCCCTCTGCTGCGGCGGAACGCATGCTTCGTGCCTAGGCCCCTCGATATCGAAGCGATGAACGGTGCCTGCCATGCTATTCTGGGGACGCACGATTTTGCTCCCTTTGCTAGCTCCATAAACGGCAAAAAAAACACGGTGCGCACCATTTATAAAGCGGTGGTGACCAGGGGGGGCGATCTGGTGATATTCCACGTAGTGGCCAATTCATTCTTGCCCCATCAAGTGCGCCATACCGTGGGCGCTCTGGTGAATGTGGGCCTGGGTAAGAGCGATGTAGCAGCATTTACTGAAATTTTACGCTCAAAAAAGCCGGCTGCGGCAGGGCCAGCTCTTCCTCCTCATGGGCTTTGTCTCTTGAAGGTTAATTACCCTGATGGGGGAACCTTTTAATGAAGACCTACAGTACAAAATCGTCGGATCTCAGGCCTCAATGGCATGTTATCGACGCTTCAGGGAAAACCCTAGGTCGGCTGGCATCGGAGGTGGCTACTCTTCTCATGGGAAAACACAAGCCGATATATACACCTAATCTGAACACAGGCGATTTCGTCATCGTGGTAAATGCGGCAAAGGTCAGGGTGACTGGCAATAAAGCCCAGCAGAAGTTCTACTATCGCCATTCCGGTTATCCCGGCGGACTTAAGAGCACTACCTTTGCTAGAATGATGCAGACCCACCCCACTCGGGTGATCGAATATGCAGTGAGGGGGATGCTTCCTCACAATCGACTGGGCAGGGATATGCTGAGAAGGCTGAAAGTCTATGCGGGGGATACGCACCCTCATCAAGCTCAGATGAGGGGTTCTGAAGAAGGGGGCGCAGTTGAACGATAAAGGCTACTTTTATGGCACAGGAAGAAGGAAAAGCGCGGTGGCCCGCGTGAGACTCTTCTCAGGAAAGGGCACCATTGTGGTCAATGGCCAGCCCTTTGAAAAGCTGTTCTCTCAAGAGGGGCTTAGGGGAGTAATACTAGAGCCACTGTTAGTGACTAATAGCTTAGATAAATACAATGTTAGCGTTAAAGTGACTGGGGGTGGCATTTCGGGGCAGGTAGGAGCCATCCGTCATGGGATTGCCCGTGCCCTGGTTGCGGCGGACGAGAGCCTGAAGCCACTACTGCGCAGTTATGGGCTGCTCACCCGTGACCCTCGAGTAAAGGAGCGGAAGAAATACGGTCTGGTCCGTGCCCGCAAAGCGAAGCAATACACCAAGAGATAAGATTTTAAGCGCCCCGTGGTAGCCCCAGCCCCCTCTCGGCAATGATGGTGCGCATGATCTCCGAGGTGCCAGCTGCGATCAGCATACCGACCGAGCCCATATACATATCCGCAACAGTCCCTCCAAGGGGTGCCCATTTAGAGCCTAGCCATAGCTGCCCATAGAGTCCCATCATCTGGGTGCCGATATCAGCCATCCGCTGCAGGGTTTCAGAGGCGAAGACCTTTATCATCGGGGCTTCAGGCCCAGGGATCGCCCCTTGTGTTTGCAGCCAGACGAGTCGATAGCCCATTACGCGGCCGATCTCAACCTCAATGGCAAGCTCCGCCAGCTTATGCCTCACCGCGGGGTCTTTTCCTAATGGCTGGCCATTAACCTTGGTCTCCTTGGCGAACCTTACCAGTTGTTCAAGGAGTCGGCGGGCGCCGGCGGCAAACATAACACCAGCCGTCCTCTCGTAGCTCATGGCGATCATGGTGTGGTACCAGCCGCGGTTTTCCTCCCCTATCAGGTTCCTCTTAGGGACATGAACATCGTCGAAGAAGACCTCGTTAAAATAGTGATGACCGGCCATGTTTATTAGCGGGCGCACCGTGATGCCTGGGGTTTTCATATCGACAAGCAGGAGGCTGATGCCCTTGTGTTTTGGCACCTCGGGGCCGGTTCTCACTATTAACCAGCCCCAATCGGCGATATGGCCGCCGCTGGTCCATACCTTTTGTCCATTGATAACATATTCATCTCCCTGGAGGACACCGCGGCACATAATGTTGGCCATATCTGAGCCAGCGCCGGGCTCGCTATACATGGTGCACCACCACTTCTCCCCGGCGGCCAGTTGTGTCAGATGCTCCCTCTTCTGCTCCTCGGTGCCCAGAAGCAGCAGGGTGGGGCCGACCCAGGTTATCCCGCCGACACCCATATCGGTGCCCGGAACTCCGCGATAAGCTGTCTCCTCCTTAAATATCATATGCTTGATGGGAGATACCCCTAGCCCGCCATACTCTTCGGGCCAGTTCATCGCTAACCATTTCTTTTGCCCCAACTTCCTTGCTACCTGCTTGGTAAATTCAAAGTTCTCGAGTTCAAACTCAGACTCCATCCCTCCCGGATAACCTGATGGCGGCGGTATCTCCTTCTCTATAAACTCTTGCACCTCCTTGCGAAACGCTTCCTCCTCTGGAGTAAACCTGAAGTCCATATTTACCCTCCTTTCACAAAAAATGGCTTTTTCATTTTAACACTACATCTCGCTCTCGGCAAGTCTTCCCTTCAGGTAATCGATAATGGCCACCGGTGATGGGTCCACCTTATTCAGCAGCGCCAGGTAGTAGCTAACATAGTCGCCAAAGAAAACAGCGCTCATTATCTGGCTCAATGGGCTCTCCCCCCGGGCGTCCACAACCTCATGGGCGATCCCGGCATCGGCGAGGATCTCAGCGGTGACCTTATAGCGCATCAGGATGCGGGGGTGAAGCGAAGGAGAGGACAGCAGGACTACAAAGGCCTTGTGTTTAAGCCACGAGGGAAACCTATAACCGACCACAGCATTGTGGTTCAGCTCGGGGAAGCATTCATAAAAGGCCGAGGTCTTGCTGGTTTCGTTAAGCTGGGTCTTCCAGCGATAGGCTACCTTAGAGAGGATGCCTGCACCGTAGACTAGTACTAAACGCCCCAAAAGCTTGGTCGCTAACCGCTTTGCAGGGTTGGCCTCCAATGAAACACCCTTATCCAGCCTTGACGATAGCTCCTCAAGGACCCTTATCGTTTCATCGATATCTTTATGTTCGATAGAGATAAGCCCCAGCTTTTGGAAAATGGCCAGTAGCGAAAAGAAGCTGTAGCCGAAGGCAGTGCGGGGCTCCGCTTTGTAGTGGAAGGTAAACACAGGCACTCCGCTATCCGCGGAGAGAGCTTCCAGCCTGCCCCCGGTTGTAATCGCCAGCTTCTTGGCGGGCATTTTTAGCGCTTGGGAGAAGGAGGAGATAGTCTCCTCGGTGTTACCGGAATAGCTGGAGGCGATGACCAATGTACTCGCATTGACCAGGAGCGGCAGATCGTAATCCCGGTGCACTAAGACGGGAATCTTGCTTTCTTCCAGGGCCAGAGTGTGCACTAGGTCGCCGCCGATGGCTGAGCCTCCCAATCCTAGGATGACAACCTTGTCCACATTAGAGTAATCGGGGGGCAAAGGAAAGCTCATAGCGCTCTGCCAAGCCGTGAGGCATTGCTGAGGCAATTCGCCAATTCGCCTTAGCATATTTGAGGGGTCGAATTTTCGGTAGACCTCAAGGTCATCCAGGTTTGTCATAACCTAAACCCCTGCCATTCTTCTTCCTTCTTTGAGGAGCCTCTGAACCCTTGCTGGGCTATCGCTCTCGGCATAGATACGCAGAATAGGCTCTGTCCCTGAGAAGCGGATGAGGAGCCAGGTGCGATCCGCCAATAAAAAGCGGAAGCCATCGCTGGTATCCACCTCTTCTAGCTTCGTGTTATCGATGTGGCTGGGTCTGCTTCTGGAGAGGCGACTGGTGATTGCCTCATACTCCTCAGCGGGAAATTCGATGTCTACGCGGTCGTAGAAGTGAGGCCCCACCTTGCTATAGAGGTAGTCTATTAGCTGGGAAGGGCTCTTATTCTGCCTGATCATCAGGTCGAGAAAGAAGAGCCCGGAAAGTATACCATCGCGCTCTGGAGTGTGACCGCGGAAGCCAAAACCACCGCTCTCCTCACCGCCCATCAGGGCATCTTCGGCGATCATCTTCGGGGCCACATGCTTGAAGCCCACGGGGGTTTCGTAGATCGGCACGCCAAAAAGTTCCCCTAATCGATAGAGCATGCTAGTGGATGTTATCGTCTTTATGATAGCGCCCCGCTCCCCGCAGACCTCGAGACGATAGAGGGCGAGCAAAGCGAAGACCTGTAGGGGGGTGAGAAATTCCCCTTTCTCATCGACGATGCCAATGCGGTCGGCATCGCCATCGGTGGCTAGCCCCACGCTGGCTCCGTTTTCTTTCACTCTAGCGGAAAGCTCAGTCAGGTTTGATGATATGGGCTCTGGCCGCTGGATGCCGGGGAAAAGGGGATTTCGCTCGCTATGCATCTCGGTGACCTCCGTGGCACCCCCGCTTAGAATACTACGTAGGTATCCGGCCCCTGCGCCATACATTGAGTCCACTACCACCTTCAAGCCGCCATGGCGTAGTCTTTCTAGGTCTACCAGCCCTCCGATATGATGAAGATAAGAAGGGGAAGGATCGAACTTCTTCACCAGTCCTTGCCTAAGCGCTTGATCGAGGGGGATGTGCTTTACACCTCCCTTGGCTAGGATTTCGGAGATATGCATTTCCAGCTCGGCAATAATCTCTGGAGAGGCGCTTGTGGCATGCTCCAGTCTGTACTTAAAGCCATTCCAGGATGCGGGGTTGTGGCTCGCCGTGATAATGATCGCTCCAGCAGCTTTTTTCGTCAGGATGGCGTAACTGATTATCGGAGTGGGGGTTGTGTGCTGGCAAAGGTAAACCCTGATCCCATTAGCGGCAGCAACCTCGGCGGTGGCGGCAGCGAAGTCCTCGGAGGCAAACCTGGTATCATAGCCCACAACGAGGCCCCGATGGGCCAGACCCGCTTGCTTAACATAATCGGCTACCCCTTGGGTGCATACCCTCACATTGTCAAAGGTAAACTCCTCGGCGATGATCCCACGCCAACCATCGGTGCCGAATTTAATAGGGGATGTCAATTCAAACCCTCTCCCGCCAGTAGTCCAGCAGGTCTTTCATAGTCTTTTCGAAGGGAATCTGAGGCTGCCAGCCAGTAAGCTGCCGAAATTTGGTGTCATCACAAACAAGCACCTTCACATCGGAGGGGCGGAGCCGAGCAGGATCCATCTTTACATCGATGTCGACATTAGTCATGCCCAGGAGCATATCGAGCATCTCACCCACCTCTCTGGCCACGCCACTGCCGATGTTATAAACCTCGCCGGGGACGCCCTTTTCTAATACCAGCCAGTATGCCCTCACGAAGTCGCGCACATCGGACCAGTCCCGCTTGCTGGAAAGATCCCCGGTGTAGAGCACTGGGGGTTTAAGCCCCTTCTCGATCTCAGCAACCTGCTTTGCCATGTTTGATGTAACAAACACCTCCCCTCTCCTCGGTCCCTCATGGTTAAATCCACGGGTGACTATGGTCTTCAGACCATAGCTTCTGAAATACTGATAGCCGAGCATATCCTGGGCTACCTTGCTTACCCCATAGGGACTCAGGGGGCGAAGGGGATTGGTTTCCTTCACCGGGAGCTCCTCGGGAAGGACGTAGCCATACTCCTCAGAAGAGCCTGCGATGTGAATCAGGGGATCGATCCCGGCCTCGCGCACCGCCTCTAGGAGATTCACCTGCCCGATGATATTGCGGTGGAGGGTTTCCGAAGGGGCGCTCCATGAGCCAGGGACATAGCTTTGAGCGGCGAGGTGAAAGATGCGATCGGGTTTTACCGCAGCGATTATCCGTCTCATAGAGAAGGGATCGGTGATGTCCGCTTCAATGAGGTTGAGTTTTGTCGAATCGATAACCTTCAACATCACCCCAAGCCCTGCGGTGCTGGCGATGGGGCTATTATTCCCAATGATAGCCATCCTCCCCGCTTTCTTCAGGTCGTCAAGGTTATCCAGCTTGCTTCGCCATCGATAGGTGCCACAGACCTCCAGGCCCTCAAGGTTAAGCAGATATTCGGCGAAGTGACTGCCCGTCATCCCTGTAACACCGGTGATAAGTATACGCAATTTCACCTCCTATAGAAACCTATTGAAACCTATGATGGGTTTTCCTCAGGCCAAATCTTGGTGCCCTGTGCCAATCTTTTATCGCACCCTACAGTCACATTATCACCCAGGACACAACCCTCCATAACCCGACTGCGATCTCCGAGAAGTACGTTCTCCGCGATCACACATCCTTTTAACGATACCCCATGGCCTAGGCGGGTGTTCTGCCAGACTATCGCCTCCTCAATGAGGCTGCCCGCGCCAATCCTGCAGTCTTGCCCAATGACAGAGGGTCCCTTTACCCGAGCCCCGGAGCCAATGATGCAATTTCTGCCAATAAGTGTTGGTCCATTAAGCTCAGCCTCAGAATGGATGTCACAGCCCTCCTCAACCCATATTCCCTCCCCAGCTTGCTCACCGGGAAAGCTCTTGGCCACTTTTCCGGTTAGTAGGTCGTGATGGAGCTTAAGGTATCTCTCCGGGGTGCCGATATCGATCCAATAGGCATCAGAGGAGTAGCCATAGACAGGATCGCCGCGTTCAAGAAGAAGCGGGAACAACTCTTGCTCAAAGGTGAAGTGCAAGCCTTCGGGTGCGTGGCTTAGCGTCTCATGCTCCATAATATAGGTGCCAGCGTTGATCATGTTAGTGGTAACCGCATCCTGACTTGGTTTCTCGATAAAGCGCTCAACTCTTCCTTCAGCGTTGGTCTCTACTAGTCCATAGATGGTGGGATCCTCCACAGGGGTTAGGGCGATGCTTACCTTAGATCCCCGCGCCCGATGAAATTCTAACATCGCAGTAAGGTCGAGGTCGGTGAAAATGTCGCCGTTAAACACGAAGAATGTGTCATCGAGGCGCTGCGTAACGTTTTTCACTGCACCTGCCGTTCCCAGAGGGGAATCTTCCACTACATAGGTTAGCTTTATTCCGAATTTGGTGCCATCGCCGAAATAACGCTGAATATTGTCGGGAAGGTAACAAAGGGCCAGGATAATATCGTCGATAGCATGGCCCTTCAGGCAGTCAATTATATGCTCCAGAAATGGCCTGTTTAGAATGGGCACCATGGACTTTGGTGTATTGCAGGTGAGCGGGCGAAGCCTGGTGCCCTCGCCGCCGACAAGTATCACTGCCTTCATTATTTAACCCTTTCCCGCCAATACTCCAAGACATCCGCTAAAGTCTCTTCCAGAGGAATCTCCGGCTGCCAACCTGTCTTCGCCTTGAACTTGGAGTAGTCACAAACGCTCTCCGCAACCTCCCCTGGCCGAAGCCTTGAGGGATCTTGCTCCACGAAGAGGGCCACCCGGGAATTATTCAGTAAGAAATCGAGAACCCATCTTAGAGAGGTCGCTTTCCCTGAACCTATATTATACACCTCCCCAGCCTCTCCTTGAAGCAGGGCTAGGTAATAGCCCCTGACAACATCGCGAACATCTGTAAGGTCCCGTTTAACCTCGATGTTGCCGACGCGAATAATAGGCTCCTTAAGACCCGCTTCTGCCTCAGCTACCTGCTTGGCAAAGGAAGGGACCGCGAATTCGTCACGTTGCCTCGCTCCCAAATGGTTGAAGGGGCGAACCCGCACACAGCCCAGCCCGTGGCTACGGAAGTACTGGTAGCCCATCATATCCTGGGCTATCTTGCTTACCCCATATGGATTTGTCGGTCTCAGCGGGTTTTCCTCCTTGACTGGAAGCTCCTCAGGATAGACAATCCCATATTCCTCCTTGGAGCCGGGGATTAGAACCCTAGGGTCGATCTGGGCGGTGATCACCGCCTGGAGTACATTGAGCTGTCCAGCGATATTATTGTTTAAAGTACCCGCTGGATCTTCCCAGGACCGAGTTACTGCTGACTGGGCCGCTAGGTGGAAGATGAGGTCAGGACGCACCTCCTTTATTGCTTTAGCCACTTGTGGCGCTTCCGTCAACTCCACCTCATAAAGATCAACCGCATGGCGCACGGAATCGATAATAGGTTGCCCGGGGCGAACGATACCGCTGACCGCTATACCCGCTGAGAGTAAATACTCGGCGAGATGGCTGCCGGCAAATCCGTTAATTCCGGTGACCAGCGCTTTCAGAACGCTCACCCCTTAAGCCCTGCCTCGGTCCTGAGAATTGCCGCTTTATCGGTCCTCTCCCAGGGCAGATCGATATCGGTGCGACCGAAGTGTCCGTAACTGGCGGTTTTGCGGTATATGGGGCGGCGCAGCTTCATAGAATCGATAATCGCCCCAGGGCGAAGGTCGAAGTGCTTACGGATCAGGTCGATGATGACCTCGGCTGAAACTTTCTCCGTACCAAAGCACTCGGTGGAGATTGAGATGGGGTGGGCTACCCCGATGGCATAGGAGAGCTGGATCTCGAGGCGATCGGCCAACCCGGCGGCCACTAGATTCTTAGCGACATACCTTGCCGCATAGGCTGCGGAACGATCCACCTTAGTGGGGTCCTTCCCCGAGAAGCAACCCCCGCCGTGTCTAGCGATACCACCATAGGTATCGACCAATATCTTACGCCCGGTGAGCCCAGAGTCGCCCATCGGTCCACCGATGACGAAGCGCCCCGTTGCATTGACATAATATTTTGTTCTCTTGTCCAATAAGGAAGCAGGGATCACTTCCTTAATCACCTGCTCAATAACATCGCGCTCAATAACGTTGTGGCTGACCTTGGGGTCGTGCTGGGCAGCGATGATAACACTATCGACCCGTTGCGGGACACCCATGGAATATTCCACTGTCACCTGGGACTTGCCATCGGGGCGGAGATAGCGCAGGGTGCCGTTTTTCCTCACCTCAGCAAGGCGCTGGCATAGCTTGTGGGCAAGGGAGATGGTGAGGGGCATGAGTTCGGGGGTCTCGTTACAGGCAAAGCCTACCATCATCCCCTGGTCACCGGCACCTAGGGCCTCGATCTCGTTGTTGGATGCTCCGCCGCCCCTCGCCTCAAGCGATTTGTCCACCCCCATAGCAATATCTTTTGACTGCTCCTTGATAGAGGACATCACCCCGCAGGTATCGCAGTCAAATCCATACTTGGCGCGGGTGTAGCCCACATCGCGTAATACCTCTCGAACGATGTCCTGGATCTCTACATAACAGTCGGTGGTAATCTCCCCCATAACGACGACCAGCCCGGTGGTCGCCGCTACCTCGCAGGCCACCCTGGCCATAGGGTCGCACGCTAGGATGGAATCGAGGACGGCATCAGAGATTTGGTCGCAGAGCTTATCGGGATGCCCCTCGGTAACTGACTCGGAGGTGAGAAATAGCGAGGGTGCGCTCATAAAAGTTGTCATTTTAACTCCTTTTTTATTTTATGTTCCTTCTTCCCAGCTTGCTAGGTATTTTCTCTGCTCATCGGTAAGAGTGTCAATGGTAATCCCCATGGAAGCCAGCTTCAGCCTGCCAACCTCTGTATCGATCTCCCTGGGCACGGGGTAAACCCCGGGCTTGGCCTTTCCCTCTTTTACCATATATTCAACGCAGAGCGCCTGATTGGCGAAGCTCATGTCCATAACGCTTGCTGGATGCCCCTCGGCAGCGGCTAGGTTGATCAGCCTGCCCTCGCCGAGGAGGAAGATTTGCCGGCCATCGGGCAAAGTGTACTCATCAACGAATGGACGCATATTGCGCTTGGATTTTGCCATCTTCTCCAGGGCAGGGATATTGATCTCTACATTGAAATGTCCGCTGTTAGCCACGATCGCCCCATCCTTCATCGAGGAAAAGTGTGGCTTGTCGATGACGTTCACGTCTCCACTAAGGGTGATGAATATGTCCCCGATCTTTGCCGCCTCAGCGATGGGCATTACCGAATAGCCATCCATGACCGCCTCCAGGGCGCGGATGGCATCGACCTCGGTCACTATTATATGGGCCCCCATGCCACGCGCCCTCATCGCTACACCCCTGCCGCACCAGCCATAGCCGCATACCACCACCTTCTTTCCCGCCCACAGGATATTGGTGGCTCGGGTGATGCCATCTATGGTGCTCTGACCTGTGCCGTAGCGATTGTCGAAGAAGTGCTTCGAATCTGCCTCATTCACCGCAATGATGGGGTAGAGGAGCTTACCCTCCTGTGCCAAGCTCTTCAATCTGATACACCCGGTGGTAGTCTCTTCAGTGCCTCCTATAATATTACGAACGAGCTCGGTGCGCTCCTTGTGAATCGTCGATACTAGGTCGGCACCATCATCCAGGGTGATATGGGGTTGGTGGTCTAGAGCGGCACTAATATGTTTGTAGTATGTTTCGTTATCTTCCCCCTTTATGGCATAAACAGCGATGTCATACTCCGCCACCAGGGCGGCGGCGACATCGTCCTGTGTAGAAAGGGGGTTTGAGGCGCAAAGCGCCAGATCGGCACCCCCCTCCTTGAAGACCAGCGCTAGATTCGCCGTCTCGGTGGTGATGTGCAGACAGCCGGATACCTTGACCCCTTGAAGGGGCTTCTCCCGGGCGAAGCGTTCCCGAATTAGCTTGAGTACCGGCATCTCACGGGAGGCCCACTCAATACGCAGTGTCCCCGCTGAAGACAGGGCAGGGGCCTTGATGTCAGCTTTCATACAGTCTCTCCTTCTCATCAAAATGGGTGAACTTCCAGAGCTCGCGGTATCTCTGGTCGATATCAGCTCTCCTCAGCGAGCGAAGACCATCGATGCTGAACTCGGCGATAGTGAAGCTGGCCACGGCGGTGCCATGGATAATGGCCTGCCTCAGGGCCTGTGGGGCAAGCTCTTTTGCCTGATCTAGGTAGCCAAGAAAGCCCCCGGCGAAGCTATCCCCAGCCCCGGTCGGATCCTTGACCTGGTCCACTGGGTATGCTGGGGCGACAAAGTAGTCGTCGTCGCTTACCATGATGGCTCCGTATTCCCCACGCTTAACGATCACCGCCCTTGGCCCCAGCCTGAGGATGCTCTTGGCGGCGGCGATGGTGTTCTGGCTCTGGGAGATCAGGCGAACCTCGGATTCATCCATGATAACGATGTCTACCGCGCTTATCGCTCGGCATAGGGATTCCCCCTTGCCCCGAATCCAGAAGTTCATGGTATCGACTACCCTCAGCTTGGCTCCCCTTACCTGGTCCAGGACCTCACACTGGAGGTCAGGGTCGATATTGGCCAGAAAGACCAACTCGCTCTCCTCGTATCCCGGGGGCAGGGTGGGATGGAAATCGGCGAAGACATTGAGCCTGGTGTCCAGGGTTTGGGTTATATGTTGCTCATAGTCGTAGCGCCCGACCCAGCGAAAGGTCTGACCCTCGGTTATCTCCAGCCCTCTAGTATCGACGCCCCGATCGGTGAGGAAGCGGATGTGCTCAGTGGAGAAGTCGGTGCCCACAACGCCGACCAGGTTTACCTTGGTGTAAAGGCTAGCGGCGGTGGTGAAGTAGACGGCGGAGCCGCCAAGTACCTCGTTGACATTGCCAAAGGGCGTTTCCACCGAGTCCAGCGCCACCGAACCCACGACCAGCACACTCACTCGATCATCTCCTGATGGGGCTCTGTCCTGAGATTACTCATGTTACTTCTACTCAGATGAAGGTTGCGGTTACTCTCCTCTGTAGTCGGCGATTTCAGCCAATCGAGCACCTGATCCAGAACCTGCCGATGATTTATCCGGGTCACCGTGATTGTAGCCACACTTGGATGGCGCTTTATCTCATCAGCCCAGGGGTGTGAGGAGAGCATAATGGTGCCCAGCGTCCTCTTTTGGCTATTTATGGCATCTAAGACCGCCTCTCTAAAGGAGGGCGAAAAGAGTTCCATCTTCCCGATCTCGTCGATAACCACCAGATCGCACTCACCAATCGATTCCTTAAGTGCAGTGACGCCGACCCTGTTCAATCCCTCGACATCCACGCCGTACTTACTAACCATATAAGCGCTCTTAATATCGACATGAGCTAAGATGGCGCTTTGCCCACCCAAGGTGACGATCCTGAAGCCTTGCCTTATACCTTTAGCTCTTATCTCTTCAGTGAAAAATCCCCCCGCCCTTAGCTGAGCCTTGTCTAGCGCTTGCTTAATAAGCGTGGTCTTACCCACACCGGGGCCACCGGTGAGAAGGTAGGCATTTTTCATGTACCCCTCGCAGCCCTCCTCTTCTCCTTCAACTTCTTCCTTTACTTGCGATGCTTTTGCTGTGCAACCCTTTTCTTTTTATTCATATCGCCTATCGGGAACTTAAATCAGTGTTACGATCCCAAAATGGCTGTTGCCTTCTTTGAGATTGGCCGGTATGTCAAGCTGGGCAAGACAAACCTCCACACATAAATCGCGCTCATCGCAGAGCGCCACTAGGGCCTTATGGCTTACCGCTGCTGAAAACCTCCACAAATCTGGCGATAGAGCGATCGTAGGTTCTCTCGACCTCTGGTGGGAAGAGGCAGCCCGGTAGCTCGCCATGGTTTTTGTGATAGACGATGCAGTCGCAGCACTTGCCCTTTCGATCACAGGGCTCGTAGGTACAACTGCATTTTCCCTTATTGTCATCGATCTGGCATTCCAATGTTTCGTTCTCCCGTAGCGCTTCAGTTAAGCTAGCCCTTCCTCCTTCATTCATATCCTTGGTGAAACACCATGGTCTATCCCTCTTTGATATACCGCTTTCTCAGCTCCTTTGAAACCCAGACCAGGAGCTCCAAAGCCCATGCTGCCCCATCCTCGGACATTGACTCCAGACCGCAGGAGGGAGTAACCAGGCACCGCTGCGTCAGAAGGTGGAAGCTGACCCCTTTTCGATTAAGAGCTCCCATTCCCTCCTCAAGCCGGTCGATAAGGCTGTTTACCGTCTCTCCTTTCAGGTCTTGTTCATCATGGGGTACAATACCCCAGGCGATCACGCCACCGCGCTCCAGAAATGCCCTAACCTCCTCAGGATAAAGCGCAATGGTATAGCCATAATTATAGGCATCGAAATTCAGAATGTCGAGGGGGGTGGCAAGCAATATCGACCAATCGGTATTGCCGCAGCAGTGTATTCCCTTTAGCCCGCCGATGCCTGCTAGAACCTCCTCCAAAAGGCTTATTACCTGCTGCCGAGAGATGGAGACAAAGGCGGAGCCAACGGATGCCATATAGGGCTCGTCGACGAAGACGATGGTGTTGGGTGAGACAGCCTTAAGCTCCCGCTCCTGCCACGCAGCCTTCAGGCGGAGGTGTTTGGCCAGGGCATCGGCAAGGTTATCGTCATACAGGACGGGGCGGCGGTTCTCATCGGTCACCGCCAGCCCCCAGGTAACAGGTCCTGTCACCTGTCCTTTGACGGCAAGGGGCAGCCTAAGCTCTGTTTCGAGGAAGGCGTGGAGCCCTGCCGCATAATCTGGGCTTATACTGTATTTTTCAAGCTCGTTCTCCAGATAAGAGGCATAGAGCTGCTCCATAGGCTCCTCCAGGTTCTTGGCGCGATCGACAAAAATACGGTCCCCTTTGATGACCACACCAGGGAAACCCTCGCTGAACTGGGCATACATATTCTCCAGGAAGGAGCGCTTGGGCAGTTGGGGCCAGGCCGGTATTTCAGGTAAGAACTTAGCCACCAGTGAGCAGGCCTCATTGGGGTCGGTATGAGGCATGCTTCCAACCGCAGTAGCTAGTCCGCTAAAGTCAAATCGAGGCAGCTTCTCCTCCTAATCAATATACTTTCCAACCAGAAGGTCTAGATCCTTTTTCATCCGCTCAGGAATCTTCTCTGGGGCGGTGATAATGGCGTTCTTGAGCGCTTCGGCACAGCCGCATTCCCGCTTCTGGGGAATGTTTGCCGCAGCTATGTTTATAATCCTCTTGGCAGTATCAGCATTGAGCGCTAGGTTGGCAAGGGCCATTTCGATGGTTACTGACTCCTCGGTTTCATGCCATGTATCGTAGTCGGTGATGCAAGCCAGGGTAGCGTAGCATATCTCGGCCTCTCGCGCCAGCTTCGCTTCTGGCAGTGCCGTCATACCGATGATGCTTGCTCCCCAGGAGCGGTAGAGATTTGATTCCGCCTTTGTGGAGAAGAGTGGCCCCTCCATAACGATATAGGTGCCCTCTTGGTGAACGTTAGCTCCCACGTCGAGGGCTGCGTGGTAAAGGATGCTGCTAAGTGATGGGCAGAAGGGCTCGGCAAAGCCGACGTGAGCGACCAGCCCCCCCTCGAAAAAGCTGTTCACCCGGCTTTTGGTGCGGTCGATGATCTGGTCAGGGATGACAAGGTCCAGGGGATGGATACCCTCTTTAAGGCTTCCTACTGCACTGACAGAGATGAGCCACTCCACACCCAAAGACTTCAAGGCATAGATATTGGCCCGGGATGGGATTTCAGTGGGGCTGACGCAGTGCCCCCTGCCGTGGCGTGGCAGGAAAGCGATGCTATTCCCCTCTAGCTCGCCGATAATAATAGCA